>Ga0233431_1001597_pt1 | contig 37953 bp, 36 predicted proteins | sample SI_118_April2016_FD_179867 | JGI IMG/M metagenome (GOLD analysis project Ga0233431, IMG submission 179867) | Seawater microbial communities from Saanich Inlet, British Columbia, Canada - SI_118_April2016_200_MG | ecosystem: Environmental > Aquatic > Marine > Inlet | place: Canada: British... | reverse complement strand
ACGAACACGATAGTGATAAGTGGTGTTGCAAGTCAGAGTGGTGTCATTGTAGACAACCGCATCAGCACTGGTTGTCGTGATTTCTGTCCAGTTGGTACTGCCATCCGGTGAGCGATCAATATGGAAAGCTGTCTCATCACCTGAATTATCTGTCCAGATTAGATCGATCTTCGTAGCCGATACAGCATTGGCAGCCAGAGTAGATGGCGCAATTGGTGCTGGACAGGCACTGGTGATCGTTGTACCCGTATTGGAGTAGCCGGAGAATGCGGAGTCCCCACTGCGGAATGCACGTACACGGTAATAATGTGTCGTGCCACAAGTTAGAGTAGCGTCCTGATAAGTAGTCACGTTTGCACCTACTATGTTGATTTCTGACCAGGATGTGCCGTCGGGCGAACGCTCGATGTGGAAGGCGATCTCATCTTCTGAGTTGTCCACCCAGGATAAGTTGATCTGAGTTTGTGATGATGTGTTAGCAGATAACCCCGATGGCGCTGTCGGCACATCAATTGTCTCACCCTGAAATACGGTGATGAAGATTGCTGTATCCGTCACTGTCATGGTTTCCAGGTCATGTCCTGCGCCAACCTTTTGCACGATCAATGTGTCCAGACTATTGACGATAAGAGCCATCAATTCCTGATTGATAGTATCTGCATAAGTGCCGCCTACTGTGATATTAGTAATCTGCATTACTACATATCCATCCGTGTTCTGAACAACCGACACTGACACATTTCCAACAGTGCTGTTCGTTACTCGAATGGTGAAATTCATGTAACCCGGTACAAGATCAACCAGTGCGAAATCAATATCCCATTCTGGATGATCGTCAATTCGTGTTTGCATTTGAGTCTGTAGTTCCTGTTCTGTGATGAAAATATCATCCACAGGGACTACATTAGTAGCGAAGCTGGTATCATTGTTGTCTGTATCTGTATCTTGCTGGTCAGCAGTCACACTGACGTTATTGATGATTTCTCCACCATCCATCAAGACTACATCAACCATGATTGACACATTAGTGCTCGCACCGTTGGGCAAAGTTCCCAGGTTACAGGTCATAACGCTATCAACCGGATTACATGATTGTGGCGTTATACTGGATATAGTCACACCATCAGGTAATGTATCAATGAGAGTTACGTTCGTTGCATTGTCAGGTCCGTTATTGGTAACGACAATTGAGTAGACCATCTGCCTCCCTGCAACTGTCTCCGCATCAGCAGCTTTCGTCACACTGAGATCAGCTATATAGAGATTAGTGAAGTTAATATCACCTGTATTACCTGGCACTGTAGTAGCATTAGCGTAGTCAACAACACCGTCATAGTATTGCGTTACAAAGCCAATGCTGCTGTCACACATATCTGTGCTTGCTTTTACCACATACGAACCAGCAGGAATGAACATGTCATAACTGCCATCCGAGCGTGTGCAAGCAGGATACTCGCCAGTTTGGGTGGATATGGTAACGTTACGGAGTGGTGTAACACTATCTCGATCATAAACCACACCACTGATGATCTGTGCTGGTGGCAGAGTTATGTCGATTCCGGTTGTTTCTGCATCTACTGTCACACTAACTCGTGCTGCTCCGGCAAAGGTATTCGAACCCGTCGCTGAACCATCGTAGAACAGTTGTAAATGATTATGTGGATAGACCCAGACCCGCTGATCTATTGCAGGTACAGCATTGATGAAGTAAGAACCATTGGACTGTGTCGGACTACAAGCCCACACACCCTCTGTAACATGCGGCACATCATATGTTATAGCACAGACCCAAACATCTTCTAACGGTGAGCCACCTACTTCCATAATCGTACCGGAGATGCTGCCACCGACATCAAGTGTAAAATCAATACCGACTTGACTGGGGTTATCGCTTGTCACAGTGACCAATGTCTCATCAAAGCGATGTGTAACCTCTTCCCATATCTCGCTCACATAGTGCTGTGGCCCATTATTATCATTGCACCAGTTCTGATTGCCGCCAGCACTGACCTGCCAATCTACGTTAAACGGCAAGCCGTAAGCTATATATTCTCCGTTTTCATTGCTACAGAAATCATAGCCATAGTCACCAGCGCGAACCTTAATCAGAATATCAGCAATTGGTGTTGTTCCATCGCTTTCATATATCGTACCGGAGATACTACCACCGATTTCGAGCATGAAGTCGATGCCGGTTAGGTCAAGATTGGTGGGTGTTATCGTCAGAAGGGTAGCATCGTCCCAGAAAGGAGTTTCCTGCCAGAACTCTTCGATATAGTTCATCTCACCACCACAGAAATTATCTCCACCCGCTGTGCTGACCCGGAAGGGGAGATCGTGTGGGAGACCAGTGAGAGTGTAGTAGCCATTGGCATCAGTGCAACTATCACTGTAAAAGTCATCTGCATGAGTAGACACATTCAAATTTGGAATAGGTTGTCCGTATTGATCTACAACCTGCCCGGTCACAGTCCCGCCCATTTCCAGTGAGAAGTCAAAACCGGTTTGGTCTGGATTGCCCACATTGAGCGCAGCAGGCTGAGAATCCGGTATGTAACCCTCCGGGCCACCACACCAATTATCGTTGCCACCAGTAGCAATAACCAATGGGATATCAAGCGGAACGTTCCATAGTGTATAGCTACCGTCAGCCCCTGTGCATTCTCCAACCCACAGTCCATCAATCCACACATTCAAATTTTCTATAGGCGCACCACCACTATCGGTAATTGTGCCAGATACTGTACCGCCGCCTTCGAGAGTGAAGTCAATGTCAATTACATCTGGATTAGAGTCTGTCACCATGAGTATGGTGGCATTATCCCAGAATGGTGTTTCCTGCCAGAATTCATCTATATAGTCACTTGTTCCACCACAGTAGTTATCACCCTGAGCCACACTGATGCGGAAAGAAACATCATATGGTATAGCAGTGAGCATATAGTCACCATTAGTGTCGGTGCAAGCTTCACGATAGAATCCATCCACATGAGTATTTACGCCAACGTTGGGAACTGGTTGTCCACCTCCGTCAACCACTCTACCAGATACTGTACCACCAATTTCCAAGGTGAAGTCAATGTCGGTTAGGTCTGGATTATCAGATGGTAATGTAATGAGATTTGCATTGTCCCAATCGGTTTTTTCCTGCCAGATTTCTTCCAGGTAATTCTCCGAGCCACCACACCAATTGTCAGAGTCGCCCGCATTAACCAGAACAGGAACATCCACCGGAATGGCGATGAGCGTGTACTCACCGTTGGAATTGGTGCAAGTTCCAAGCCCGTAGTCGTCAACACTGAAGTCAACAACGATGTTTTCTATCGGGAGTCCTGTAACTTGATCGACGACTCTACCGGATATTGTTCCGCCCATCACCAGTGAAAAATTAACACCTGCCGGATTAGGGTTGATTGCCGTCAGAGTCACTGCCTGTTCAGCACGCACGTAACCATATGGACCATCACACCAATTCCAATCGCCACCAGTTCCTATCGTGTATGTAACATCTAGCGGCAAGTTATAGATCATATAACTGCCATCTGCAGCCGTACAAGAGCCTGGCCACGCACCCTCTACCCAAACATTCATATTTCCGATTGGTGTACCACCGCTATCCGTAATGACACCAGAAACACTACCGCCGGGGTCAAGCGAGAAGTCAATACCGGGTACATCCGTATTCACAACAACAGCCACAATATCCGCCGCATCGAAATCCGGGCCAACATGGTCCCAGAATTCCATCCCCCAGTCATCGCCTGCGGCATTAATTCGATAATCACCGGAGGCAAGTTTCAGCGTGTAAGTCCCGTCAGGATTAACGTCCACAGCACCGGCAAAAGCGAAGCCATTGAGAGCCTCAACCCAGGCATTTGATGTGATCGGTGTCGTTCCATCAGATTGATAAATCGTACCGGAGATTGTGCCATGTAGATTTATAAAATCTACGCCAACGACATCACCAATAGTCGCATCTACTGGTGTTGCGTCAATTGCATTAGGTTCACTGTCATAGTATTGGATTATGAAATTATTGTTTCCGTCTCCGCAGAATCCTGTTGCGGCTTTTATCGTATATGTTCCGGCTGGGACGAACATCTGGTACGTACCATCATCTTGTGAACATTCAGGGTATTCACCATTTTCCGTCGAGATCGTTACACCAGGAAGTGGTGTAACCCCATCAATATCATAGACTATTCCACTAATCACCTGTGCAGGTGGCAGGGTTATGTCTATACCAGTTGTCGTCACACCCGCCGACAGACTAACCGGGGATGCGCCATCAAATGTCGTCGAACCAGTAGAGGAGCCGTTATAAAACAAATGCAATCTATCATCGGGGAAAACCCAAACACGTTGGTCGACAAGAGGGATGGCGCTTATTGAGTACGCGCCTCCTGCTTGTGTCTGAGTGCAGTTCCAGTCAGTATCATTGAGATGTTGCGCACTGTACGTAAATGCACATACCCACAATCCTTCTAATCCGGGGCCACCTTCAGCCGCGATTGTTCCGGAAATTGAACCACCCGGACTGAGCGTAAAGTCGATGTCTGTTTGGTTGGAAGCACCAGTTGCCAGGGTGACTAGTGTTGCATCGTAGTCATTTGCGGCTTCCTGCCACCACTCTTTTAGATAATTATGCGGGCCATTACCATCATTACACCAGTTGTCGCTACCTCCGGCCATAACTTGGAAATCCACATCGAATGGCACACCGTGGAAAAGATAATCTCCATTGGTATCGGTGCAGGTATCAAACCAGTAACCATTGCCTGTTATACCAACAATTGCATATTCAATAGGTGTCGTGCCATCGTCCTGATGTACTGTACCGGAAATTTCGCCGCCAAGTTCAAGAGTGAAGTTGATATTTGTGTGATCGAGATTTATGTCAGTTACAGTAAGTAATGTAACATCATCCCAGTTAGTGGACTCTTGCCAGAATTCCTCAACATAGTTCAATTCTCCGCCACACCAGTTATAATTGTTGGCCGCACTGACACGGAACGTTTCATCATGTGGTATGGCTGCTAGGGTATAGTAGCCATCGGAATCGGTGCAAGCGGAGCGATAGAAATTGTCTGCATGAGTCACGACATTGATGTTTTCAAGTGGCAGACCCGTACTCTCGTTTACCACACGCCCTTTGACCGTGTCACTCTCTTCTAACGTGAAGTCGATATTGGTCGCACCCGCTCCCGATGGAATGATTACTGTCGCGCCTGTGTCCGTCGCGGATTCTTGCCACCACTCTTTTGGATAATCTTCGTTAGCACAACCAGTGCCACCGGCTGAAACAATATAAGAATTGCCTACACCAATCCAGGTAAAAGCATACTCTCCATTAACATCTGTACATACCTGCCCCGGAATACCGTCAATATGCACGGCAACATCGGCAAGAGGTGTTGTTCCATCGTTAACATACACCGTCCCTGAGATACTGGATACATCAGGTAATGTCAAATTGATGCCGGTGATCGGAGTTGTATCGGTCACAGTTACAAGGGTAGCACCAGTCGCAGTTGGTTTGTTCTGCCACCATTCAAGCCCATAGCCACTTTTGTATCCATAGATTTCAAACGTTGTGTTGAGTGGAAGACCAGTAACGGTAAAAATTCCCAGCGCATCAGTCGAACCAGAATACGAGGAATCGCTATCAACATCTTTGATATAAGCCGATGCTCCTGCTAATGGTGTTGTGCCACTACCACCATTGATAGTGCCGGAGATTGTTCCTCCAACCTCTAATGTAAATGTGATGTCTTGATTTGGATTGCCGGATGATAGGATAATCGGTGTTGCACCGTCATAACTGTAGCTGTCTTGCCAGTATTCCTTAACATACCCGTTATTGTTGGTGCACCAGGCATCGCTAGAGCTTTGAGCCGAAGCGATTATTGATTTTCCGTATTCTACACCGAAAGTTACTTGCCCATTGGCATTGGTGCAGTATCCATAGTTAGTCCCTGAAGATTCGAATAGAAGTTTAATGTTAGGTAGCGGATTCGTTCCGGTCTCATCATAAACGGTAACATTGATATAACCACCGCGTGGCAATGTGAAGTCGATATTGGCTGCCTCAAGGCTACCAGTAATCAACGTGATCAATGTAGCATCAGAATAACTGCCGCTTTCCTGCCAGTATTCCTGAGCATAATTGGTTGAGCCACCACAATAATTCGATAAACTTCCTGCAGATATCTTGATTTCAATATCTTCTGTGACACCAGTAAACGAATAATTTCCACTCGCATCAGTACAGGTGGAATCATTCCAATTATTCCAGTCGTTGCTGTCCTGAGCAGAGACGACCATATTTGGCAGAGGCAGACCTGTATCATCAGCGTAGACTGTGCCGGATATGGTGCCATTACCGATGATTGGTGGGTCAAGCGAGAAGTCGATACCCGTTGCTGTTGGGTTCGCGCTCGTGACAGTAATTGGGGTAGCGTTGGCGTAATCAGTGTTGTTATACCACTTTTCACCATATCCTGAAGTCCAGCAACTATTTCCGCCAGCCGCAAATTTCACCGGGGTGTCGAAAGGAACAACCAACGAATAGGTACCATCTCCACTCGTGCAGGTTGTGGATAGCGCACCTTCGTACCAGACGGCAATGCCTGATAATCCCTGACTGGTTATACTATCTGTAACCGTCCCTGTAACCAAACCACCATACTCAATTGTGAAATCAATACCGGCAACATCCAGGTTGCCGGGAGCGAGATTAAAGGGTGTTGCGGCACCCGATGTAGAGGCTTCTTGCCAGTATTCATCTATAACATAATCGGTGCTTGAACAACTTGACCAACTACTATACATAACCCGCACTTTAATATTGTCATTCTGTGCTAGTCCCAATAGAGTATAATCGCCATTAGCATCTGTGCAGGTTGAATAGACATTTGGAATGCTTCCAGATGCTGTCACTTCAACATTTGGTTGGGCTGTCGTGCCTGTTGAATCGTATACCGTCCCGGAGATGGTGCCGCCAATCATCATGGTGAAATCAATGCCACTAACATCTGGTGTGCCTTCTGTAAGTGTGACCTCCGTCCTGGATGACCAACTTGTCGCCTCTTGCCAGTATTCTATTACTAAGCTGCTTGGGCCGCCAATACATGAAAAGGTATTGCTTTGAGCGTAAATTGTGATGGCTGTATTTTGTGGAACACCATCAAAAGTGTATGTCCCATCCGCATTGCTACAAATTCCAACATAATAACTATAATCTGCACTGTTCCCGATCACATAAACACCTTCAACTGGTGTTGTGCCTGCTTCATCTAAAACTGTGCCGGAAATCGTGCCTGCCGTAAGTGGATCAAGTGAGAATTCGATACCCGTTGCGGTTGGATTGCCACTCGTGACAGTAATTGGCGTGGCGTTGGCATAATCTGTGTTGTTATACCATTTTTCACCGTAACCAGTTGTTGAACAACTACTGCCACCTGCCGCTAATTTCAACGGAGTATCAAAAGGAACATCTATCGAATATGTACCATCTACATTCGTACAGACTGAAGAAGGAGCGCCCTCATACCATACTGCAACACCTTGTAATCCCTGGCTAGTTGTGCTGTCTGTAACCGTGCCGGAAATAGTACCGTTCCCAACTGAACAGGCTGATGTCTGGTTAGTATTCCAATCTTGGTCTTTGGTGTTGAGATAGGCAATGACTGTCGGATTAGTCGCTGTCAGGCAATTGTAACCGATGGCGAGATTATTGTAGGGGTCAGGACTAGCAATATTGACTAGATTGGTGATTTCCAGTGGCACCTCACCTGTTAGTTGATTGCCGTTTAGATGGAGCCATGTCAGATTGGTGAGATTGCCCAGTTCAGGCGGAATGGCTCCAGTCAACTGGTTCATCCCTAAGCCGAGCTTTGTTAGATTAGTAAGATTGTCTAGTTCAGGCGGGATAGTGCCGCTCAATTGATTGTCGGCTAGACGGAGAGATACCAGATTGGTAAGGCTGCCCAGTTCAGGCGGGATTGGGCCACCTAACTGATTGTCTAATAACTGGAGATATTGCAAATTGCCCAAATTACCTATTTCTGATGGAAGCCCGCCAGCTAGTTGATTGCTGTATAGCGAGAGGAATGTCAGGTTGGTGAAATTTCCCAGCCAAGTGGGAACTGTTCCGCTTAATTGATTGTCGCCTAAATCAAAGTATATTAGGTTGGTGAGCGCAGACAGATCAGGGATAGCTCCGCTTAATTGGTTACCGTATAGATAGAGGAGTGTTAGATTGGTGAGGTTGCCCAACTCTGGCGGGATGGTACCGCTTATTAATTGATTTTCTTCTAGCCGGATCCGCGTCAGATTGGTGAGATTACCCAGTTCAGGTGGTATGCTGCCGCTCAGTTGATTTCCATTAAGATTAATTTGAGTAACATGCTCTGCATTACATGTCACTCCGTGCCATGTGCAGGGATCATCCACAGACATCCATCCACTGTTGTTCGTCCAATTGGCACCGTTCGTACTATTGTAAAGGGCTTCCAGAGCTGCTTTTTCCTCTGCGGGTATGGTAGGTATTACCTGGCAAGCTGATGTCTGATCCGTATTCCAATCGGGGTCTTTTTCATTGAGATAGGCAATGACCGTTGGATTAGTAGCTGTCAGGCAATTATAGCCAATGTCGAGATTTTCGTAGGGTCCAGGATTAGCTATGTTAACGAGATTGGTGATTTCCACTGGAACTTCACCTGTCAAGCGATTGTCCCCTAGCTCAATATTTGCCAGGTTGATGAGGTTTCCCAGTTCAGGCGGGATGCTGCCGGTCAGTTGGTTGCCGCCTAGACCAAGCGATGTCAGGTTGGTGAGATTGCCCAGCCAAGTGGGGATGCTGCCGGTTAATTGGTTATCGCCTAGATAGAGTCTTGTCAGATTGGTGAGGTTGCCCAACTCAGGTGGGATGTTGCCAGTTAACTGAGTGTCATCCAGGTTAAGGCCTGTCAGATTGGTGAGGTTGCCCAGCCATGTGGGAATGGTGCCGGTTAGTTGGTTGCCGCCCAGCCAAAGAGTTGTCAGATTGGTAAGACTGCCCAGCCATGTGGGAATAGTGCCAGTTAATTGATTCCAGCTTAACGAGAGATTTGTTAGGCTGGTAAGTGCAGATAGATCGGGAATGGTGCCAGTTAATTGGTTCATGTTTAGATTGAGATATGTCAGATTGGTGAGTGCGGATAGATCGGGAATGGTGCCGGTTAGTTGGCTGTTGTTTAGATTGAGATATGTCAGATTGGTGAGACTGCTCAGTTCGGATGGAATCGGACCGCTCAACTGGTTAGCTAAAAGTTGAATTTGAGTGACATGCCCTGCGCTACATGTTACACCATGCCAAGAGCATGGTGTAAATGTTTGTAGCCAGTCGGTGCTATTCGTCCAGTTTGGTCCGCTTGTACTATTGTAGAATTTGACAAGTGCTTCACATTCTGTTTGCGGTATTTCTGTTACGTTGGTACAAACTGCTTGAGTCTCTGTGAAAACAGCCGTGATTGTCGCTGGAGTAGTAACTGTATAGCTATCGCTGCTTGCACCTATCCAGTGCGAGAATTCCCATCCATCGTCTGCAGAATCCATGAGTGTAATAGTTGTGCCAGGTACGAACTCACGGTATCCATCGCCATAATCACAGCCAGGTGATACCGTTGGAAATGTGGCGATTGACCCACCACCTTGTGTGCTTAATGTTAATCGGATGCATTCTGTACCAAGATTGAAAGGTATTTCCCAATCTTGGAGACGCTGAACAATGTCTGGCGTGATACGGACAGCTATGTTCCGATGATCGTTTGGACAAATGTATCCTGGAATTGTCTGATTATCTCCACACTTGTCAATGGGACTTGTGCTGATGATCCCCAAGATTACATGACGATTTCCAGTTGGTTCTGAATCGTCAAATGTCCATATTGGTGAGCCGCTTTGACCCTGAAACGCATCTATATCGGTTTGAAACGTATTCGGATATGTATTTATTATCGATGGATATGGTTGAACAGAAGTGATGGAACCGCCAGTGTTCCACTGTGTTCCAGGTTCTTTATCACCGGGATAACCAGCAGTGTAATGTCTGGATGTATTAGTCAGATAAGAGTCTGTGTAGTATCCCAATGCAAATACTCCGGGAGCAGTAGAAACTGGTAGCGCCAATTTTAAGACAGCATAATCAAAATCATGATTTTGACCATTAGATTCTTGCCATTCTACCGGGACATATTTGCTGGCTACATCGTAAACAGCAAATGGGTTATTCGTCATGCCGTTCCGACCTGGTGCTACCGAATAATTGGATGCCCAAATGCTATCATTCCATACACAATGCGCCGCGGTGAGTACATATTGTGTATTAATCAAAGAACCAGTGCAACTATACGTTGTGCCGTCAAAATCGTAGATTAAATGAACTACTGATGAATACGGAAATTCAGTTGTGTTTGCAACTAAGCTCCGGTCATCAATTGGTCCAACAATCGCTAGAGAGAGAACATCATCGACCATAAATGATGGTGTTGGGGCCACCTCGGTGACAATTGCTTCGCCGCCGATATCGCCCAATGACACTAGTATTTCATTGTCATAAACTGTGTGTCCATGTGCAATTTCCACCACAGCCACTCCCGCCACATACGGCGCAGCAAAGCTCGTGCCGCTCACGGTGGAGTAACCGTTGCTATTGGTCGTCGTCAGGATGTCGCGTCCAGGTGCCCACAGGTCAATGTCCGGGCCGTAGTTGCTGAAACTGCTCTGCTGCAAGTCAGAATCCACCGAACTGACGGCAATCACCGGTTCGTATGCTGCGGGGTAGAGTGCGCCTTGCTGGCCGGTGTTCCCTGCTGCGGCAATCACGGTCACATCATGAGCGATGGCGTAATCAATCGCATTTTGCAGTGTGGTCGATGGGTTCGGCCCGCCCAGTGACAGGTTAATGACCTGTGCGTCGTTGTCGGTGGCATAGACAATTGCTGCGGCCACATCGGAGTAAGTGCCGATGCCGTTGCTATCCAATACACGTAAAGGCATGATTTGTGCGTTTGGTGCGACTCCGGCCATACCGGTGCTGTTGTTGGTATTGGCAGCGATGATGCCGGAAACTCCGCATCCATGTCCAAAATCATCTTGTGGTGTGGTGTCATCTTCAATGAAATCATAACCGGGTAAAATGCGTCCGGCTAGATCAGGATGTTCTAAGCAGATGCCGGAGTCAATTACTGCGACGATTATCGTCGGTGCATCTGCGGGAATTTCCAACCATGTGTCTGGTGCTCCAATGACGGGCAATGCCCACTGTTGTGGATAGAGTGGGTCGTCTACTGGCTGCTCCTGGAAAGCGACAACATAATAATCCGGTTCGCTTACGGCAACAACAGGAGAGGATGGTAATGATTCTACCCTCGTGTCTTCGGGAACACTCACCACAACGGTATCCAGCCCCACAATATCTTGACTGACCGTTCCGCCGATGGATTCGATGTATTGCTGGCGTTCCACATCCGTCGCTGTATTGGAGAAGATAATCACCACTTGATTGGGAACGGGAATTTCTATTGGTGGAATGATAATCGGCTCTGCGATTGGAACTGGTGGCGGAATCGGTGTGATAGCTTGGATATGAGCAAACGTTGTATCTATAGCAACGGGTAACGGTGTGACTACTGGTTGCCGGACGACAGCAACTGGTGTGTAGACCACTTCTGTAGGATGGATTATCTCTGATGGTGGTTCAAATAATACTTCTGATGTTGATGTGTCGGGGATTTGCACCAGTGTGGGAATGTCGGTACTTTCTCCAGACGAACCACATCCGCTCAGAGTGAGCAAAATAGTGAGCAGTACAAGGATGATTAAAAGCCATGCGAACTTTGCGAGACGAACGTTAATAAACATACCAACCAGCCTTCACGAATATTTAATTGAAAATAGTGTTTATGTGGCAGACAGTTGGGGCAGGAGTGTGGGAGTGTAATATAACTGAATGCAACAGTTTTTTATATGCAATTCAAATATATATTATCATTAAATTGTGAAATATAAGTATTGATATTTATATTTCAGGACGATTATATGTTGTTTGTATTATATTGATAGGTAATTAATAGTAATATTACTATTTCAATTGAGTAATAATGATTTCAAGACCGAAAATGCTTTGAGAGTTTTGTAAGGCGATGTTTGCCATCCGTGCGAAATACCACCACACCTACCCAACAAGCCGACCCACATCAAAGATGACGAAAGCCTTGCCCATGCGCTTCTCGACATCGAGCGCCCCGATATAAAGCTGTGTCGTCTTCAGACTTTCATGGCCCAGGTTCTGCTGGATGGCCACCAAATCCATCTCGGCTTCATATTGCAGTTTTGCATATGACCTCCGCAAATCATGAGGCTTCACAACACGGGTGTCACCATCAACGACTACCGGGTATTGAGCCAGTACATCGTTGACAGCGCGAACACTGAGGCGGGTAGGGCGCACTTTTTTGTTGCCACGCCAGAAAGCACGGAATACAGCGCCGTCGAAAATCCCAGATCGCAGCAGCCAGTTCTCGACAATGGCCAGCACGAAGCTCATATCGCCGTAGGGAACTAATCGCTGTTTACAACCTTTGCCTTCTTTAACACACAGCGCCAATTTGCCGCCCAGTGCCTGGCGTAAGTCATCGACATCAAGATTGACCAACTCCTGCTCACGAATGCCGGTGCAGAGCATCAGGGCAATCATGGCTGTGTCGCGGACACCGGCCAGCGTATCGACACCGGGCGCATTTATCAGGATGGTTGCCTGGTTGCGGGTCAAACGCAAATGTTCGCTGTCGGCCACATCCTGTTTCCTGACCACTTTGACCAGCCCGGCATGAGTTCCGGTAGCGTTTTGCAATCTTGTCAGCACCTCATCGATAAAATCCTTCTGCTCAGCGAACATATTCTGCTCAATATTTGGGGTCTGTTTAACAACTGTGTCACGAAGTCTCACTTGATTAATGGGAGATGAGTGACCTATTCTGTATTTTTGGCTTCTTCGAGTAGATTTCTCGTATTGACGTAGTAGTTCAAACTGGAAATGCTGCCGTAATTCAGGTGCTGGATCGAAATATGCCGCACAGAGACCCCCAAGCACAGCAATTCAACAATACGTTCCCGATCTTTGTCATAGATGCTATTTTGGATAGTCCCTTTTGGTTTACCCAACGGAATGCCTAATGCCTTTTTGGTAGCCAACGCCTCTTTGGTTCGACGACTAATCATCATTCGTTCCATCTGTGCAAAAAGCGCTAACATAGTAATCATGGTCAGCGATTGCAGATCATCCTGAGACTTATCCAGTATCAGATGTTGCTTGATGACGATGATACAGATGCCACTGTCCACCAACTCATCAATCAGGTTAATCACTTGTCCTGTGCTGCGTCCTAGACGACTGAGTTCAGTTACCAACAATGTATCGTTTTCATTCAATCGTAATAACAATTCATCAATACGTCTCTCATAGGGAGTTTTGCGGGATGAGACCGAAATGGCGATGAAATCAGCAATTTGGATGCTGTGTTGTCGTGCATATTCCAGGATTTCAAGGCGCTGGTTATTCAAATCTTGTTTATCAGTGGATGTTCGTAAATATGCCAACACCTTGCTCATATGATTGTATCCTAACTTAACCTGATTTGTACCATAAGTTAGCTCATTATAACCTAAGATACAGTGGGCTATCTTAGGTTATAATAACCGAAGTTAACGGACGTTTTCTTCGGTCATATGACAATATTTAACTGGCAAGTGGAATGCGCTGTGTCATATCCAAATCAAAACGACCATAAGGATTCACATGTCGATAGAATAATGGCGTTAAGCCTCGCCAGTCAGGTTCAGTCATTAGCTCATACCACTTGGGTTCAGCCAACACCTCCTGCACCATCAGCGTATTCACATAAACAAGGCAGGCTTGCAGCAAGTGCATCGAAAGAATTGAAATCTCCTGAGCATCAACATCGTTACTGCTGATTTCGCCACGATTACCGTAAAAGATGAAACCGTTGGCGCTGTTCCAGTTCTCAACCACATTCAAGCCCTCATGGATTTCGATCCGAACATCTTCATTCATCAGGTAATTGCAAAGGAATATTGTCTTGATGACACGACCCAATTCTGAAAATGCTTTGAAGGTTGGATGCTGATGGTTGTTGCGGGTGAAGCGTTTCAAAATGGCTTCGGTTTCGGCAGTGCCCAATCGCAATGCCGTAGCATATTTGACCATTTCATCATATTCTTGCTCAATCTGATCCCAGTCGATAACATCCTGCAATATCCATTTTAGATTGCCCAGCTTGGCAGCCAGTTTTTCGTCGGGCAACGACAATTTCTGAGAATGCAGATTCTTGAAACGAGGCATCAGTTGAAATCCTAAAAGATGACAAAAGGCAAAAGCCACCTCACTTTGCCCGTGTGTATCAACATAATTGCGATCTACTTGCATAGACGTACAATGATGCAGCACACCCTCAATCATTGAGGATACTTCCGACGAAGATGGAGCTTTGAGTTGTGAATGGATGCAAAGCGACTTTTTGGCAACATGCCAGTAGACCATTACGCCTGCCTGACGATATCGCTTGTGCCATTGTGCCCGCAAATTCTGACTCCATGCACCAAATTGTTTAGAATCGGAAGCACACCAGGTGGCCGTTTCGCCCCAAATCTGTGGTTCTTTAACTGCCAGCGTTGCATCTACTATACGCCCAATGGCCTGACGTAAGCCGTCTTTGCTAATAAATCTCCGCCGAGCATATTGCAGATGACTGTAACTAACACCATGATTGCCCATACTGACGCTACTCAAACCAGTATTCGTACCTAAACCGAATAGACAAAGCAATAAACGAAGTTGCAATTCCTCCTGGGGCAGTCGCTGCTGCCCAGTCAGGCTCTTGAAACTATCTGTAAATCCCACCTGTAAATCGGTTTCTTTGAGTACGTCCAACAAATCAGTCATCCACCAGCGATGTTTGATGTGCTCTTTGAGGAATTCAAGATTGGTTGGTTCTTCTTGTGCATCATAAGGGCTGAGTTTGATCCAACCACCATCTTTAGGCAGAATTTTAACGGCATTATTCTCTGGTATATTTTCGTTCAGGTCTTTCAATGCCTTACGCATCAGTTTTTTGAGCCGCTTCACAAATTTCTTTCCACTGATGGGTAGACCCAGTGCATCATAATATATTTTTCGCTTTTCGTTAAAATCAGATGGCACATCTTCTGCTGGGTTGCGATAGCGATTAGCATCTTCTATCCAGATTTCTTTGCAACGTAATTTTTCGCTGAGGGCTTGTAGCACACAAACTTCGTAGCGAGAACGTCGAATGTGAGGGCCGCCTCTCCTGTCAGCTTGATATATCCAATCATGCCATTGTTTGTGGATTACATCCTCAATTGGAATAATTGCCCTCTTCGGGTAGTAAGAACCTTCTCGTGACAAATACTTTTCGACGGTTTTCAGAGCATCAATAAGCGGTTTATGTTGTTCATTATTGGAACGAAAGTGCAAAACTTCAAGCAGTGGTGGCAGAATCTGGCGATAATGGTAGCTGTATGAGGCGGTGACTTTCGTTTGCACCGACTTATAATACTCCCCAGTGTTTTTGGACTCTTCGACCAATGCCTTCAAACGCTCTTCACCAATTACTGGATACAATACTTCACTAATGATGCCATCCGGGTTATCCAGCATGGACTGAGCCAGTCGAAATAGTAGCTGTTGCTTACCGTCTACACGAATATAATCGTTGAGTAGCCGCTTTTCTTCATTATATTTGGCACGCAATCGAATATCTTTGAGAACACGAATAAATAAATCTGCCAGATCATCTGTAATTTCCTGTTGGCGTACCCAACAAAAAGCAGCCAACATAGTAAAGGCCTGTGCTTTTCTCTTAGGCTTCTTGAGCCGTCGCCGTAGATGGCTGGGAGATTCTACAGATACTTGTTGACTATACTGACGCAGAAAACGCAACGGGATATCCTTGAATAAATCTTTTGGCAGATCAAGGTCTTGTAATTGCATTAATCGCGTACAAACTCGCTTGATATTCTTGACTTTGGCCTCGCCAGCTCCCACTTTTAATTCGTGAATGGGATAGTCCAGTATCTCATCTGCATCAACAGATAAATCATCGTCCAATTTCCCCGTGTTTTTAATTAGATTGCGGAGGCGTATTTTTGTCTCTGAAGACAGATGTTCAAATGTTTGGGCAAATAATCTCTTTTCATAACGATAGAGAGCCGATGTAATCAGCCGATTTACTCTTCCTCGTGATGGTGGTTCTATGTGATGTTTCTTCAATTGACTATAAACTAACTCTGTCAGATAGACGGGGCGATGTTCGCCAGGAATGATTTCATTAAGCAACCAATCACGTAATTCTCTTTGATCTGCCAGAGTGCCTTTGCGAAATCCCATTACTCCTCGAATTTCTTTGCGATGTTCCTTAATACGACTGCCATCCCAGTCGTATTGGTGAATGACATTCCTGGATAAATCCAATTGTTGAGCTATATAAGCAACAATGGCTGTTGGTAGCTCTGATAGACTTTCAGGGAAGCGGCCTTCATATTCAAAGAACTTCAGTAACACCGCTTTACCTAACTGATTATGGGGATCATTGCTGCCAAGAAATTCTATTTCTGCTGGTATGAGGGTGAAGTATTCAATAATTTCATCTGTTGACCAGTCTCGCTTCATCTCGCTTTCTCCTTGAGGTTACAAATAGTTGGAGAAAGTGTGATTGATTTAAGGGAGAATACAACCGGTTAATTGTTCGCCATATATTCACTCATCTGCTATTAATCAAGTGAGACTTCGTGACACAGTTGTTAAACAGACCCCTATATTGGTGACGGTGCTGGGAACGTCGGTGCAACGGGTCAGTATAATGTTGGAATCGGTCAATCAGCACTGGATGCAGTTACAACAGGGGCAATGAATGTTGGAATCGGGCGATTGGCATTATCAGGTATTACGACCGGGGGCAGTAATGTCGGTGTAGGAATGGAGGCTTTGACAAGGCTGACGGTGGGCAGTTCTAACTTCGCACTAGGTGGATATGCTCTGGCGAATCTAACAACTTCTGGACAGAATGTCGCTATAGGTTACCTCGCTGGGACAAGGATACAGACTGGAGACCGTAATATCCTTATCGGGTATCAATCTGGGTACGGTGCGGCAGCTGACCAGACCGGAGTTTCTGACAATGTCTGTATAGGCAACTACGCGGGGAAGCACTTATCGACCGGGCAAGATAAAAATGTCCTCATTGGTTCAAACGCGGGGATTAACTGTACCGGGGATGATAACACAATGATCGGCTTTGATGCTGGTTATGGGGTAACATCGGGGGTATCCAATATTATCATCGGTCATTATGCCGGGTACAGGCAAACAACGCTTTCTAATCTGTTGATCGTAGACAACCAACTTAGGGCTGACGCTGCCACGGAACAAAGTAATGCCATCCTTTATGGTGTGATGGCGGCAACTCCGGCAGGTCAAACACTTCGGATCAATGCGACGGCAACTATCAGCGGCGACCTCGATCACGATGGCAGCAATGTCGGATTTTATGGTACGGCACCGGTTGCAAAACAGACCGGCGTGGCGGTGACGGCGGCGGGTATCCATGCGGCGCTGGTGAATTTGGGATTAATAGCGGCTTAGGAGAAATACTATGGCACTACAGAAAATCATAAGCACGGCGATGGGTGTGGAGGGTGATTATCATCGCGTGTTGCAGTTGAATTGCAATTATGACCGGATGGATGCGGTGTGCACGGTTGGCGTGTATGTATCCGCGGCGGCCCGGAATGATGGTAGCACTCCGATTGATAGTTTTCAGGTGGATTTATCTGGACAATTCCACGACGAGAATTACAAAGATGGTGAGGATGCTATGAAGAATATCTCGCTGAAAGAGGCCTATAAGGCGCTGAAGGCGATGGCTGTGGCGGAAGCCGCAAAAACCAAAGACGAAGATGGCAAGAGTGAAAAGTTGGTGTTTTATGCCGATGCAAAGGATGTTTAATGGACGATAAAACGAACGATAACTTGAATGGTTTCGTGGACGAGTATAACAAATTGACCCAGAAATACGGTCATCAATTGCAGGCGACAATAGAGCCGGAACAGATGGGTGCGGTGTTGCAGGTTCGTCCACGGCTGACTGTCGTGGCGGTAGAAGGTTGGCAGCCGGAAGGAAACAATGGCAATGGCGATAAGCGACATACCGAGGGGAACAACAAGGTCGATTAGTGTTGAGATCACGATAAGCGGGTCAAATCCTGATATTAGTGGTGACAAGGTAACGCTGACGATCAAAAGTGACAAGGGCGACGCTGATCCTGGTGTGTTGCAGGAAGATGCTGACGTGACGACATCGGGTGCAAGTGGCGTTGCTCTATTTGACTTGTCCACCACGGATACGGATATTGAGCCGGGACGATATGAGTATGATATTGTGTGGTATCTGGCTGGCGGTGATGAGCATGTGATCGATTCAGGGCTGGTGACATTCGTCGAGCGGGTGAGTGATTTGTAGTTTCTGTTCCGAGTTTTATTCCTACAGGTAAACAAAACCCTTACGGGCGGTGCGGAGTGTCAGTGAGTGAACCCCGCACCTGTCGGGATGTATCGGCAACATGCCGATTGTTTTTACGTGCGGCCCGTATCACCGCAGAACCAGATGGGGGGCATTGAGCACACCGGCGCATTGATCTGGCTACGCTTGTCCGTATGCCCACTCTGGACATTCCCCCGGTGGTGTATGTTTGGGCTACCGTATGGAGTACTCAGAATTAAGACAGATTGTCCCACACGGTCTCAGCAATTAAATATCGTCTTCAAACAAAATTGATATATCCACTTCGTATCGCGCTTCAAACAATTTGCGTCTGAGCACGAACCCTTCTGTCCTTGCTGTCTGTGGTGATTTCACATCTTCCACCACAAAACGTCCTTCTTCGTCAATGTAGGTAAAGTCTGGAGTATACGTGATTGCCGCAACTGCTTTCCCCGATTGTCTTTTGTACCCATCATGAACAACGTATGTGGGCGCGTGGACTTGCAGCTCTGAGATGTGTCCGAGATTACGCCGGACGCACAATTGATAATAACGTGTACGCTCTAACCCAGAGTCAAACTTGTATCCATCACTGGACGAAACTTTTACTGCTTTGAACTTGTTCCGCTTGGGTAGGGAAGGGGGATCGTCATTTTTCTTTTTTATCTTGACGGTCTTCTGTTTAATCTTCTTGTGCGTGGTCACGCTGACACCTTTCCACTGCTGCCTGGGCGCGGGCGTTCGCAATCGCTCTCGCTTCGTCATACGTGTAATCACCTAAACCAAATGCGAGTTCTTTTTGCAACTCCCCATTAATAGACAACCGCACGCCTGGGAAAAATTTTCCATTGTCTTCGTGGACATACGCTTCAATGTCAACAGTTGCCATCATCGTATCCATCTACCTGCCCTTCCCTGCTCGTTTATTCTCAAATCATAGCACATTATTACTCATGATAAGAGTATTTATCATATAGTAATTGATTTTTCATTGATACATCCACCTGGTACAGCTCGTTAAATTTATATTTCATCAACGTTTCTTTCAATTCTCCATTCTTCAACACAATTCGGGCAGAATATGGATGGCAGGTCGAGCCTGTCCAATGGCCCAACGACACAACCTTTATCGACTGCCCGATTCAACTCCTCGCGTATACAATCTGCTTGGACGATAGTAACCGCAATCTCTGCACAGCAATTGCAATAAAGTGTCTTTAACATTGTTCACTCGCTTTCGATCTCTATTCGTGAGTGGCGCAATCGTGTGTTATCTTACCCCGTGCGTGATCCTGAGCGTGCCGGGACAATACACGCAACTGATCGCGCAGAGATAATCCAATGATGTCAACATTCCATCCATTGGCGTAGGTTTCCAGCACTGGCGCTAAATCGTCCCGGTCCAATGCCAGCACATCCACAATAGCTTTTATGCTTCGCAGATCGTAAGCTGTCGTTACTTGTTGCGCTGGTGGCATCTCACCATCTCCATCTATCTGGGAAGCTCGATATTAGGTCAGCCTGAATCTTAATACCACTAGAATAATGGGTCACACGAAATGGCTTCATCAAGCCGCCACCTTGATGTTCTGGCGGGGAACCGATGTCAGGCTTGAGTGCTGACTTAATGGGGGTGACAAATGCCTTCCTAAGTTGAATATCTCGCATCCGCGAGAATGGAGGAAGCAGGCGAGGGATCAACTCATTGGAATAATCGCCAGAAATTATCATAGAATCGATCATCTTCGTGAAACCTGGCAGCATCCGGTTTAACATTTCATCAAATTTTCGTTCTCGCCGCATATCAGCCAATATCTCATTGTCAGCAAACGGGCTGACACACCGGCAACCGTTCCCGCGCTCTTTCATGCAATGCACACAGACATATTTCCTGTTCATAAATCAAGCTCCTTAGAAACTAACTTGTTGTTACCGTCTAAAACCAATCTGCCAATCTATCAACCCCTTCGGCAATGTCGGCAAATTCAATTTGCTTGTTAAGATAATCCTCGCCTAAGAATCTGGAATAGGTAACAACTTTTCCACTCCCATCGTCATAGATAATCAACCCCAACGCATCGTTGCCGCGTCCTCGATCACCATCAGCGCAGGCTTCATTCCATTGGTTAATTATCTCGGTGAGTATTTCCATCCCAACACGCAGAGATTCCTTCAATTCCGCGCCGATTCTTTCAGCCTCATCACCCTTTACGGAACGCATCAAGTCAGCAATATTTTTGTTAGTTAGGTTTGTTTCCTCAATTTTTGAACGCGATTCCTCATCACTTAAAAATTGAGCCTTTGCATTGAGAAATTGATCTCCATGTGTATGCGGTTGATCTTTGATAATCTTCTCGATTTTGGCTCTCAAGTTTTTCGTTTCATCGTCCATTTTAATCCTCTTTCACTGTCGGCAAGTAGAAAATCGTTTATAGTTTCGTTGCTCAATCAGCGCAGCGCGGTGACATATCTTTGGCGGTGCAAGCGAACATTTGGGCAATTCTCCCTTGATGACAACTTACGCCGCCCTTATTCTGTTTCAAATAAAACAGATAATCTTTGGCAGTCATTGTGTTAATATCTGGCCGCCGGCGAGCATACACACAATTATCACATTTTCTGCGCTTTTCATAATTGATACACGTATCGTTCTCATCTGGTTGATACCAATCAGCCGCCATTAGTCACTCTCTTTCGCACTGTTGATTATTCTGGTTAGCCATTTGAGCAACGGGAGGACACGCTTTGTAATTGCCATACTGCGACCCCTCCACCAATTGCGAAAGTCACTCATATAGTCAGCAAAGATTTTTTCACCGTAGTCCATCTTACTCACTCGCTTTCTACCATAGTCGGATCGTAACCGTTACAATATTCCCAGCCGTCGCCAGCGCAACGATTACAGGTTACAAGACGATTACCATAATTAATCCAATCACACTCTAGCTCGTTTTCTTCACCAACACCCTCGCCTCTGCACTTGTCACATTTCCAGGCAATCACACCGGCGCATTTTCTACAAATTATGACATCATCCGCAGATTCTATGATGACATCTGGCTCGTGCTGACAAGTATTACCGGTCATCACTCACTCGCTTTCTGGATACTTATATTTTCCGGGTCATTTATCCATACCCGAAAACAAAATACCGCACTTTTCCCGCGTGTCTCCCGCCTTTTGAAATCGACCCGTAAGGCATTCGGATATCGAACTTCAAGTTCGCCAGTTAGCATTTGTCGCGTGTCTTCTTGACATTTCCCAGACGGCAACCGTTCAATATCCAGATAAATTATATTGTCCATAATGATAGTATCCTCGTTCATTTTCGCCCTCAACTCCTCTCGCACTGTAGATGGCAGTGCTTTCAAGCTCTGCTATTCGGGCAATAAGTTGGCTTTTACTCAGATTTCGCATTTTCTTTCTGTCTGACATGAAACCCCCATTTCCTCGCCGAATCGTATCGGCAGATAGAAATTATCTACTACTTGCCGTCTGATTTTCTGCTTTTATCCCATTCTAAATAATTCGCATATGCCCTATCATGGATTGACTTGTGGTTTGACGAATAATTCCAGTCAACATGCGACACCCACTGCTCATATCTCCATTCTTGCAGAGAATATTTGACAGTAATTTCACCAAAATGTGATTTGAGATCAATTTTGATTTTGACATGCCCATCAAAAAATTCACGATGGCAATCATCACAGACACCGCTAATCAGATTATCAAATTGCCAATGGCAGTTAAAACATACTGCGCCCATATTAACCATTTTAGCCCTCGCTGGATAGAAATTATCTTCTTATTTAGTTGAATATCTATTGCAGGCATGCCCTTCGTTTCTATCAAACACTTTCCCGCATTCCAGGCAGCGTGCCATTCTAGGCGCTCTGCCATTGGGGCAGTATCTTTTTAAGTATTGCTGGAAGTTATAACAAGTTGTTGGATCAGGCGGTTCAATGCCGCCATCCCCCTTCACCGGGATAAACATTTCACCAACATAAAATATAGCAACGATATTTTGTTCTTTGTCACTAATAACGCGGAACTCTTCTTTGCTGTCTTCCTTGCAAAGCTCCACAGCTTCGCCCCATTCAAATTCGTCAGCATATCCACCACTTGCCCCAGATACTGAAAATTGGTTCATTTCACCACGCTCCTTAGAATATCAATCACTCGCAGGTTGCCCGGATGTTGCGCCAGGCTTCGGTGATACGCGACATTAGCGTAAAACGAGTGAGTGTAAGATTGTTTGGATTAGATAGTTTCTCGCACTCTGAGTCGGTCACTTGTTCTGTCAGCCATTTGTCAAACGTCATGACGGTTTGCTGGTAATCTGGCACATGTACTGTCGTGTCTTCTTGCGATTGTTCCATCATTTTGATCCTGTTTAATTTAGAACCGCTCGGCGAGTGTCCACCTCTGAATGTTTATTCCCGCCGAGCTAACACAAAAAATGTAATCTGGGGCACTATTCGCCTTGTGCGGGATTGCACCTGCCCCATAGTGAGTGTGGTGGGGACGAAACCACCTGCTGCGGGAAAACGAAAACTTTTGGGATAAAATCTCGTTTGTTGTAGGAGTCCCCCTTTCATGATTAACAACGAAAAAGAACCCGCACAGCCACACTCATAAAGCGGGATGGCTGTCTGGGTCGGATAAGACTGCCAACAGGATGACGGCACAATCACACATAGCAATGTCCACGTCCCATCCCGCATCAAAAACAACTCAGTTGTTAAGTGCTACTATTATAACTCAAATGTTCCGCGCCGGGACTGTTTGTCAATCAAAACAGTCTCATTTGAGTTGGGCGCGGTGGATACCCCTTGATCGGCTTCGACAGATAATGTTTCCGTCCCCACCCTGATCCGGTGGTGCGTCTGGCTGCGGCTTCCCATCGTGGATTAATATGACCTAGCAGCGTACACGCAATATCTCTGACATCACTGTCACGGTGTTGGATAAACTTCCACAGAATAGCAGCCGCATTGGGTTCCCCCGATCTACCGATACACCAAATCGCTATTTTTTGCTCCAATAGATTCGGGCTAAAGATTGCCAATTCGACCAGAGATTGAAAAGGCATGTTAGACAAAACGTAGTCAGTCAATAACTCGACATGGTATTGCCCTTCCCATTCCTGCCAATCGGCAATCTCCGCAAATTCCCGTGCTGGGCGATAAAATCCTAATGTCGATACACCGGGCTTGCTATTCACTGCCAAAACAGGTGCCGGAATAGTCGAAGGTTTGCCAGCGATCCAAGCTGCAAGTTGTTCGGGAGCGACATTGAAGCCCAGCCCTCTTGGACCACGCCTACCGTTATATTCTCCGGTGTTGATAACGCACAGCATATTACCGTGCCGTCCGGCGTTTGGTGAGACAATCTCTATCACCTGTCCAGCGCGTGCTAGTTGATCTTTTGCCCGATAATCTGTTTTTGAACGCCCCTTCAACGGCTGCATCCCGCGTGGGAATTCCTGAAACATTTGACCATCAAGAAGAGGGTCTGTCCCCGGTTTATTGCCGGAGCTTTGCTTGTAGAAAAACGCAGTATCATATTTGCGGCACTGGGTACGGATGTTACGTGCCCACTCTTTGTCGAATGGTCTGCGCCCTGCCCCGCTCTCTGCACCAACGATAGCCATGTCGATGCCGGTGAGATCGACTTCGCCCACATCTCCGAGCAATGGCTCGAAGCTGATGAACTTAGTAGCTGCCGGTATCTGGCGCAGATAATCTATGCGCCAGGTGTAGTCTTCGTTTTCGACTGTTGTGCCCATCCAGAGGTTATCCGGCCACGCCAGGTATGGGGCAAGGTGCAATACACGCTCAATTCGTTTGGTCAACATCTGGAATTGCAGATCAGGACGTTCGTAAGCTGCGAGATTATGGACACGGTGAATCCACTCGACAGGCATTTGCTCATGATACTGGTCATACATGTCGCCGACGAAGACGAACGCGCCGGTGGGGATGCTACGCAAATCCTTGATGGAGTTAGCCCTCCACACCGGGCGATCTGCGGCATTGGCTGCCCAGCGTTTCGCCATTGGGAACATGTAGCAGTTCTTGCATCCTGGCGAGGTCTTCGTACAGAACCACTTTATGAAATTCTGGCTCCAATCTGTCCACGCAATTGCAGTTTTTCCCATCAGGCACTTCTCGCTAACTGTTTCCATAACGGCTCGTCATTTCCCGTCTCTGTTTCGCTGGCGAACTGTCGGACTTCAAAGCGCAACTCTGTGTCTTCTCCGCGCACATCGCTGAGGACGCGGCGGATGTTACGGTAGAGACGATGCTGAAGCATTTCTCGAACATAATCATTACGCACGGCAATCACAAACACGCCATCCTCGCAGCCGATCACCTGAGTGCCGCGCAGCCAGGTGTCAAATGTTTGACGATCAAATTGGAGTTCAAGCTGGGCGTAGGCTGATTCCCACTGGTTTGTAATCTGTGGATCGGCTTCCGGCAACGGTGGCAATTCTGGCTTTGGCTGTGGTGCCGGTGGTGTTTCTTCTTTTGGATTCGGCGCGTAGTCCTCTGGTGATTTGGGGCTGTACGATTTGATAAAGTCGTTCAGTGTTTGCCAACCGTTGCTGACAATATCCCAGGTCAGGTCCTGTTCGTTGTTTTTCAATTCGTCGCGGACAAAACCTGGCGGATTGTTGATTGACTTGCCTTGAGCACATTTGACTGTGGCAAAGAGGCGTTCCAATTCGTGGTTGTGGCGGATGGTCAGATCGCGCCCAAGTTTCGGTGCAATATTCACATCTTTAAGGGCATTGACTGCGGCCTGTTGCTTTGGCGAAAGCTCAATTTCTTCGGTAACGGAAGTACCTTTTTTAACAGCAGCAACATCTTGTTCGTTTGAATCCGTTTGTAAAGAGTCTTTACCGTCCAAATTTTTGGCCGGGGTAGTCAAAAATTTAGACCACCCTTTTTTGACCGCAATATCCTTCTGACTGCCATTCCAGAGTGTGACTTCTGCGCCCTGCCCCATCAACCGATAGATATTGATCTCGTTGGACTTTGGACCGGAGCTTTCGCGCTTGACTTTGACGATACCCATGTCCTCTAATAGTTGCGTATGGGTAATGAGCGCCTGTTTGCTTAGGCTTGTTTCCAGGGACAGGTCGTTTAGGCTGATTTCGAGTGTGTTTGTGTGACGATTAATCAGCGCGGCAATGGTTGCATAGAGCCAGCCAGTAGATGTCGTATATCCTTTTTCATGAGCAATCTTGCCCACGATTAGTTTGCGGGTGGTGTTTGCTATTTTGCCGTAGGTTGGTCCGGTGTAGGGTTGGTCCGGTACGATTGTGGTTGTCACGATTTGATGATCGACCAGGCACAACAGTGTGTCTGATGTTGCGTGGAGCTTCATCGCTACCCAAATTGCGGCGCGACGAAACACGTTTTTAACAAAATTCTCATATTGCGATGCCTGTATTTCTGTCGGAGTCTTAACGTTTGTTACCATGCGAATTCCCTTAATGCTTCAAAAAAGCGATTCGACGCGGCAACCAGGTAGCAGATACTCTCTATCAACAAGGTAAACAAATAGTTGACCCAGCGATGTAGCTGTGCTACACTGTGTTTGCCGTGTAGTATTGAGACCGCTGAAATCTCAATACGACTAAATATGAAATTTTGCCCGCTTTGTGCGGGTTTTTGCTTTCCATATATCATCGTCATTGATGACCTCACAAGTATACAATAGGTTTGTAGAATAGTCGAATCTAGTTTCATTCTCAGTCCTGTGTCATAGTTGGCGCGAGTTGCTGTCGAGCAAAGGATGCTCACGATCTGCCTGCTTGTCGAATGCTTTTTCAATCTCTTCTAGCCCGTGGTGGGGTTGCATCGTCTTCTTGCTGTCGCGGCGGAAGGTAATGCGTTCCCAGGGCTGGCTTACCTCGTTCTTCCCCGGTTTCCACAGTTTAGATAATGTTAGTTCTGGCACGATCTGCCAGCCACCCGCGAACCATTTCGCAATATCTGCGTCGTCATGGACTCCGGTAGTGACATTGACAGGTCGGATGATGGTTTTAACTTCCACCGGTGGGCGTTCTTTGAGCTTTATGTTTTCGGCGGTGAGCCGGGCTACTTCAGCTTTCAATACTGTCAGTTCGCCTGGTTCCAGTGGACGATGCGTTTTTAGTTTCTCCTCTGTTTCGGCACAATCCTCTTTGGCTTTGTCCCGTTGTCGCTCCGCGATCATCGTCAACTTTTGTTGTTGTTCAAGGGATTCAACGGCCTTTTTGGCTTCTGCCGTTAGCCTCTTCACAGCTTCTTGCAACTCCGCCACCTGGTCAACCTCTGGCGTGGGTTGCTCTACGGTTTCACCGTCGATCTCTGTGATGTCGTGCCATCGTTCTGAGTCGCCGTCGATTAGTTGGTATTTGACTTTAATCTTTTTACCGTCATCACTGACTTGGATAACTGTTCCGCCATGTTCCCCGATAACAACCGTGTCACCTACTTCATGCTTCGGCATACCGAGTAGTGGCTGTTGTTGTGTCTCATCCTTCGTTTCTGTTGTGCTCATGATTTTTCCTCAGACTACTATATAAACGGAATCTAGCCCGGACGTGATGACCTTACTCATGTCGGTGTCCAGGTGAATGCGCTTGCGAATAGGATCGGTCTCTGTAATTTTGTTAATCTTTTCTGGTCGCATCTTGTTCGTATTCCAGAAGGTCATCCCTACTTTCAAATCTGCTACGCTGGATGCCTGCCGGTCCACATATCCCACCCAATGCCCGTCATGGCTCTGGACGGCGCGAACTCTGCGCTTGCCAGCGAAATCCTGAAGCAGCACAGGTATCGGCTCTTCGAGCTTCACGTCTGCATATTGGATTTGCTGCTTGTTCTTGATGCGCCTGGTTGTTACCATCAGTCGTACATCCTCGTTGTAAATAATTAAACGTACCTGTTGCCCATCGAATTGCCCCCATGCCTCCCATTTACCGAGGCGAAGCATGGATACCCGATCAATGTCAATGATCGGGTATCCCGCGTAGCTGCTGGGGGCGTTCTAAAAAGGAATATCAGATTCCCCTACTCCGGTCATCACGTTATAAGCATCATCGCCCTTCCCTATTTGCTGGTGTTTGATGCTTATGGGTTTGGTCGTCCTGCGCCACTCAGTTGTCTCTGTTGCATCTACGTATTCGCCGAGCTTGTGCAGATGATAATTATCTGCGCCGATCCATGTCTTGATGTTGCTCAGTAGCCCCATTCCGCGAATGATCTTGCTGGCAGTATCATCGCCTGGCTTCTTGTCGGCGAATTCCAGATATGTGCTGCCATTAACGGCGCAGCGCACCCAATCGCAGGTTGTGATTGCAGATGTCGGTTCTTCGGTTGCCTCCGGCTGGTCTTCCTTCGCTTTGTGTTTGGACGGTGGCAAGGTTGACATCTCGGAACCAGTAGGCGAAGAGCTTGTCAATGCGGTCTTTTGTCCACTCTGGTTTGCTCCCGTTCTTCCCGGCTTTTCCGGTAGTCATAGTAGTAGGCTGGCTTGCTGGCTTGATCTGGCGGGGCGGTGCCACAACGCCATCTGTAATCCAAGCGTGGATGATTTCTGTGACCTGGGATGTGTCGGTGAATGTATCGCCAATCTCATTAAGAGGAATGCAACGTGATTTTGATATATTCATTGTGTGCTGCTGGTCAAGCTGAACAGCTACATCGAATTCGTATTCGAGATCATTGGATTGCACCACACCAACACCGGCTTTACGAACCTTTGCTTTGCCGTTTGCACCGGTTTCAATTACCCACTCTGTTTTTGAGCGCATAGTGCAAATTAAATGCACCTGTGAATGGAGTATGGCTTCGACGAGTGCTTGTTGTGCCGGTCTGCCTGCAATCCAGCCGGCTGCACCGTTCCAGGGGTGAGACAGGGAGTCGATGACGAGCACTGTGTAACCGTGTTCGTGGGCAAGCCTGATCGCCTCAATAAATTTCTTGGGGCTGTAATTCCCTTCCATGTCGTACACATCAAAGTCGAATATGTCTGCATAGCGGCGTGCAGATCGCCCTTCTGTGTCGATGACGGCCACTTTCCCATCTTCCAATGCAGCGAGTTTGGTCGCCAATTCTAGTGCCGAATAGGTTTTTCCTGAGCCAGATGGCCCGGAGATTGATAGCCTCAATTTAACTTTTTCCTTCACTGCCGGGACAAAGGGATTAGGTTTACTGCTATTTGTTGCCATTTGTGATATACTCCTTAGTGACGGGGTTAGCTTCCGAAGGAGCACCCGTCAAATTAGCCCGCAGTGACTTGATTACGAAATTCCTCATTCGGATGTCGAGCTTGTCCTTATCAAAGCCTGGCTCTTCCATACGGTGTCGATCATCCTCATACCAATCGGCGCGAGGGTCATCCCTCCGTTTGAAGTCGCCGGTGACAATGCCCCGCGCAATTGCCTGCAATGTTGCTGTCAGACAATCGTAATACTCGCTGTTGCATTTTGTTTTGATGTTGCTTGGCGCGATGCCATCTGCGATTGCCAGATCGTATGCGTGCTGGTAGCCGTCGATTGCTACCTGGCGCTTTTCTACATCGTTGTTCTTGTTGGCTTTGGCAATGCACCGCAGTGATGTCTGGACACTGGCGATGTGTGCCGCCTTGCATTTCTCCTGCAAGGTATCGGGCTTGACTCCGGCACGAACTGCCCGCCAATGACGGTCTTTGTAAGTCTCCAGTGCCAATACGAGAGCGCCCTGATCGTAGTCCTTGATGGCTTGTTCGATGGATTGGATACTGACCAGCACGCAGGCGGTGAATGCCACGCTGTCTGTTACTCTCAGATTAAGGGCCGGTTGATGCGGCGGTTTGATGTCTATTGCTTGTGCTGCGACCATAGTTGCTCCTACCCTCTTTTGTTGTGGAATGCCACGCCGGGCGTTCCTTACTAATGAACGTTGGCGGCACGATAGCCGGATTTGTCTTGGTTGACATGTGTGTGGACGTTGCCGGATTTTATAGGAATTACAAACTATTTTTTTATGTAAGGCTAATCTTAACGTGTTATTATCTGTCGCAAATGAGGACGACGCTGTGTCTCGTGAGAATTGAGCGACTGCCCCGGTAGTTGTGACGTTTTTTTGTTGCTGGCTTTGTTTCGGTATGATCTTGGTCGAGAGTTCCGATACATTGCCATTGAGATCGGTGTTGCCCTCATTTTGATTCTTAGGTGGTGGATGGTGCGATAAGAGATGTCGCTCCTTTTCAAGCCACTCCACTTCGTCAAGACAGTGGGGGCAAACAAATTTGCTCGTGCGGATATAATGTGGTGGCGATTCTATCTGTGGCTCTATGCTGACAGTGGGCGCAGTGCATCGCACACCCACACGGTCATCGTAGGTTGGATAACCGAAGTCCCTGATAAACTTGTGCCAAGCGCGTGTGCGTCCTGCCGCTCTGCCTCCGAGGTGTCTACGTAAAGACCCGTTTGTTAATGCCATAATTGTTTCAAAACCTCAAAAAATATCTCCTTCGATAAATAAATTATAACATATAATCTCAGCTAGATGACAATATTCTAACCGAACTGTAACATATGCGCTGTTAGTTAGTGGTTCAATGTATTGCTCCTAAACAGCTGGTTTGCGTCGAATGTATTGACGTGCAGCGATTGGATCAATCCGCCATTCTCCGCGTTGTTCGCCCCCGAATTTTACAGATCGCAATATCTTCTTTCTACATAAGTATGCGACTGAGGACATGTCCATGTCGTGCATTTCGGCAACCTGGGCGGTGGTGAGCCAAGTTTCGTAGATGACACCGATGGCTGGGAGATCGTCATTTTGTTGGGCGGGCATAATCAAGCCTTTCTGCGAAAGAGAATCGAAGACATTCTCTACGGGAATTAGGCTTGATTTTAGTGGATTTTGCATGGTTGTCGCTATGAAACTATCTTGCTGCATATTCCGCTCTTTCGTTCTTTGAATTTTAGTATAGCACATGTGTTCATTATTTGTAACAAAGGTTTGCGAATTATAACGATTACCACATGCAAACTGTTGTTTGTGTTACTCAGGCGATTGTTGCTGCCCTTGCATAGCAGCCAGCATCTCGGCGTGTTTCTTTTCTTTGTCGATCCCAACGCCGTTGCGCCAGCCCAATAATGCAAAGAGGAAGAAGAACGGCATCGTCATGCAGAAGATCATGCTAACTCCTAGGCCGGTCCCAATGTCTGCTCCGACCTCATATGCCTCTTGTTGCGCTGAGGTGCGGGATTCGCTGCCTTCGGTTTTTGTTTGTTCATTAATATCACCTGCTGCCGACATCCAGGCGGCCATGAGTAATAGGGTCAATACTGCTAATGTCCAAAATAACCGTTTACGTAATTTCATAAGCTCCTCCGTTGAGCGATGAATATGTTAAAAGTATAGCACAAAAATACAAAATAATAGTGAACGTATGTTTTGGATAGGGTTTGGGTTGTTGGACGAACTATTTTGGAATTCGGAAATAATTCGTATGTGCTGTAAATTCACCAAAGGTTCCTTGATATAATTAGGTTGGGCAAGGCGGCATTGCTTGCCCTGCCTCGTGATACTGTGGAAGGTGAACGAGGTTGTGCGTAGGTAGGCCGCTTTGCCCACCTGGACATGCTACGATCTGTTGTTTAGGTAGTAATGAAGATTGTAGCATGTTCTGCTGTTTCCTCACGTTCTATTTTAATTTCAATCTGGTTATAATTTCGGTTCACGTTGGCACAATGGTAAGTAATCTATCGTAATAGTCGCCTTCTGTGAGTATTAATAAATGAGTGACGCTAAGTTAATGCCATGAATTAAGTGGAATAATAAGATTAATTTGTTGGATTTCACCATGTTGTTAAGAGATGACCGTCGTGGATATTTGGGTGAATAATGGTCGAAAATCGGTTATAATATGATTACAATAAAAAACGCCCTGGTGGACAGGGCGGCAGGACGGCGAAGGGCGCGTCTTGCGAATACAGTATAATCTAAAATGTTAAAACTAGCGAAGGGAAAACTTATGGCTCGGCAGCAACGAGTGATTGGCGTTACCAATCGTAAGGGTGGCGTAGGGAAAAGCACTATTGCCACACATGTCGCGGCAGGACTGGCGACCAAAGGTTTGTGTGTCGGTGTTGTTGACACTGATAGTCAGGGCAACGCCAGCATGATGCTAGGGATGGAACGCAGAGACGATCTGTATGAGTTGTTAGTCGATGGTAAGCAATTGTCAGATGCTGTCCAGCATATCCCCGGCAGCCAGTACAGCACATCAGATAACCCGTCTCTTGGAGAATTGTTCCTGATCTCATCAGCCGACAAGACCGCCAAGATACCGTATGATCTTGATCCATCGCAGGTCTTCACTTTGCTAGAGGCAATTGACGATTTTATTGAGCAGTACGATTTAGACACTGTAATCATCGACACTGCGCCTACCCTCTCGGTGTTTGATGGCGCTATCTATATGTGCATAGATGGTTTCCTTTATGTGACCGAATGTGAAAAGTATTCATTAGACGGCGTTCAAAAGGCGGTCCAGCAGATGCTTGGATTCAGCCGCAGCCGCGAACGTTATCTGGGACATGGTAGTGAGGTCATCGGGATTGTCCCGAATAAGATGTCTGCCCGGACTGTACTTCACCGGCACAACATCGCGCAACTTGGTCAAGCGTTTATTGGTTTGACCTGGAGTCCAGTCACGCTGAGGATCGCCTGGGCTTCTGCGCAGAACCTGGATGAATTAGTTTACACGTTCGAGCCGACCAGCCAGGCAGCAGCAGACGCATGGGCGCTGACGGATAGAGCATATGAGGCGCTGCAACAATGGCAAATAAAAACGACAGGATAAAGGGCAGCAAACCTCTCGGCGATGTGGATTTCAATTCTCTATTGGCTGACATGACAGGTGATAATAAGTTAGCCGAAATTCCTGATGGCGCATTAGTGCCAGTGGACGATGGGTATCAGCTTGGCCCGTTCCTGTTGACAGAGATCGGCGTAGCGATAACTCCCGAAACTACCCATGATAACTGGGAGTTGTTAGGCCACGCATTACGCTCAATGGAAACGTCGATTAGCTGGCTGGTCGGGGACTGGGTTAATTTTGCGCTGGATCATTTCGACTATGAATACGAGCAACTTGCTGACGCTTTTGGGCTATCAATTGAGACGCTGTACACCTATGCCTCAACGTGTTCAAAATTCCCAATCTCGATTCGGAATCGAGATTGTAGTTTCGGGCATCATCGCATTGTTCAAGGGATGGAAAATCGTTGGGCAAATCACTGGCTACAGAAGGCGATTGAAAGCGGTTGGACAGTAAAGCAGCTATCGGAAAACATCAAAAAAGAGAAGCGCAAACGAACTGGCAAGATTACGCTATTAGTAGACGATCCGGCGCTAAAAACGGGAAAAAGGCTGTTTTCTAAGCAAAAAGAGACGCTTTTGGTGCAAAAAATGAAAGAATTGGCGAAATTAAAGGATGGCGTTACCGGGGCAGGGCAGGGGGCAAAGCAACAAATTCACGATATGTTGTCGGAGATACGAGAGTTTGTCGAGTCTCTGGAACAGATTGTCGAATAGCATTCCACAACCGGATTAATCATGGGAGAATTTCATGCGAAAAAAGTTCCCATGAAATCACACATCGGCCACCCCAAACACATCAACATTCTTGAGCGCAGGCAGAAAACAGCCGCGCTCTTTTATTGCCTGTTTCGCTAACTCCGCAGTGAGTGTCGGCTGCCGAACCGATACCTTCTCTGATAATTTGGTAAGTTGCTCATCGGTCAGTTGAGCCGTGTCTAGTTGGTAGCATTGGAGATGTTGCCCGTCGATGACCTTAGTCTTGATGATGGTCGATTTGATGGGTGTATACTTCCCCAGGATTGTCGTGAGCTTTGCCGGTGTTTTAATGGATGTAGGTATTGGTTTGGACATTCGGATATGCCTTTCTTATTAGCTCGTCAAGTTGCACCGCTTGGTATTCTTTGTTTGATACATACCCTGCACTGCGCTTTCGGACTTTGATCCAGGGCATGGCGTGCGTGCTCAAATAAACTTTCTTAGTCTTGAATGTTCTGGCGTAGTTGGGGTCTGTTCGGGATACGTGCAAAAAGGTAACATGCTTTACGTCAAGCCCCCTCAGCAAGGTTTAGCTCGAATGGGATCGTCCCAATCGTTTGGTTCATATCAATGATGTATTCACCGAATCGCCGAATATGCTCGGTGAGATAGGGACTGATGCGAGCCAGTGTTTTTGGATTAACCGCATAGCCTTCCTGTTTGAGTTGTTGCAATAGGTTGGTCATATCAATGAGGTTGTGGAGCATGACGAGATTAGAAATGAGGTCGTTGTACTTGATGCGTTTTTCTTGCTCGACAGGATCATTGTGCTTGATCGTGCCATCATCACCGAAGAATAACCACTTGGAAAAGCCGTTATAGCTTTCCATCTGGTTTGTAACGCTGTTTACTTGCCGTCGCAGTTGTGGATTAGCGACATATCGAAGCAAGAAGATAGTACGAATCACGCGCCCAACTTCTCGAAACGCCCGATAAAGACGATTTTTGTTGCTATCATGCCGCAGTTTACGAAGTAGCATGGATGGCATAACATGTCCCTGCTGAATAGAAATAGCAACCTGCATCAAATCTTGCCAGTGGGTGTGGATCAAATCCCAATCAATGACCGCAGTAAACAAATCATCCACATGGTCGTAAGTGTCATTCTCATCAGCACGATAAAATGTGAGTTTTTTCCAGTTGCGAATCCGTGGCATGAGTTGAATACCCAGCAAATGGGATAAGCCAAAGACAGGTTCAGATTGTCCATGCGTATCGGCATGAAGTGTGTCTGGTTGGATGTCTGACTTATTTTGAAGCAGACCATCAAAGATGTAGACTGCTTCCCAAACACCGACATTGATGAAATGGCTGAAAAGCGCAACATAGGTATCCGAGATGTGATGATAGGCAATGCCACCGTACCCGCCATAACGTATATGTTGTTCAGCCAGGAGATTATTGCTGTAAAGATCGAATTGTGTGCCATCCGCAGCAGCGGCTTTGCCTGTGCCCCAGAAGCGAGCTAAGTCGAATCGAGCATACTGGTTAATCGCATCTCGAATCACCTTATCGAGTTGTTCAATTGAAATGTGTTGTGAATTGATACGCTGAAGAATACGTCTGGTGACAGGCAGGCGTGAATGTTGAGCTGTTTGTTTGGGTCCAAGATTACAGCCATAGCCAAAAAGTGTCAGCAAATAACGCGCATCTGCATCAACCATTTTGGTTCGTGATCCGGAGGCGGGTCCAAAATGCCGTGAAAATGGAAACCAATGATGAAGACGTGAAAGAATGTCGAGGATTTGTCGTTGTGGCAAGCGGGTTTGGAGTTGGTATTCGAGTTCATCTAGCCCATCAGGTGTTTCCTGTTTGGTGAGGCGTTTGAGTGTGAGCCGATTGTCTGTATCAAATGTCAAAGTCTCGCTGGTCGGGAAATTATTATTGAAGATTTGAATGGCAGATTGCAATTGTTTTCGGAGTTGCTCAACAAATTTCTTAGCAGTCGTTGGCAAATTGAGTGCTTTGCAATAGGCTTCAAGGTAGGGTTTACACTCTTCCCAAGATAAAAGTTGCTGGCGATAATCCGCATAATCTTCGGAGTCAACCACATAAACATCGCCTGTTTTGAGGTCAGAAGCCAACGTCATGAAGACAGCTGCTTCAAGGTGACGGCGATTGAGTCGTCGTTTGCCTTTATGGTAATGAATGATGAGCTGTTGCCAGCGTTGCGAGAGAAAACTGATATCAATCTCATCAGCAAGGTATTTGCGTGTGTGATAGCGATGACTTTGAATGAATGCCAATGCCTCAATCAACAGTTGGTCTTGCGTTGTGGATTGAATATCGAGAATATCGACCAGATCAAATAATGCGCGACGATAACTGCTATAATTGCGCCAGATCAGGGGCAGATAATTATTCTGATGATAAGCCATCATCGATTCATAATCTTCCCAAAGCTGTTCAGCACCACCTGAATTGTTAACAAGCTGACGGATATTCTTCCCTAACTTTGTGTCATCAGGTGTTTGTTGCGTCAAGTGGACAACATGGGCGAACATATCAATGAAGGCTTCGCGTATTTCCATCTGCTCGCGCTTGATGTCATCGAGGTTTTTCTTGGCATTATTGCGAACTTTATTCATGCGTTTGATCAACATCGTTGCCAGATCATCACGAAGGTGGGTTTGTACATGATGAAGAAAGCACAGCAAAAGCGCATAGCGACGTGGCGGATTGATGTCGAGTAAATCTCCAACCTCTAGCGAATAAGCTTGAGCAGCAAACATCCCGATTTTGGCTGATGGGAGTGTTGATAAGTGAGCCATCAGGTGTTGATACGGGGATAAGCTCTTGAGCCGGGCAATGGTCAAATCAATGTTGCGACGTGTCAACCGACCTGTCACTTGCTTGAAACTGGTGAAGTTAGTGTATGGATTAGAATCATCGAGAGTCAATAATCCATCCAACAAGATAAGGTCATCTACCTCAAGCTGTGCCATGATTTTCTGAAAGTATTCATCGTGTGTTCGAGCGCGGATATGGATAGCAAGGCGGTTGAGTGTGCTGAATGCGGGTAATAGGTAAGATTGGCGCACCAGTTCTTCAATGGCAACATTGATCAAATCAGCCGGGTACATCATGGATTGAACTGCTTTTCGCATCGCTGTTTCAGCAATTATGCTTCCGCCCTGTTTGTATGGGCGGACATCCAAATAGGATCGGAGGACTTTATAATGTCGAAGGCGTGTCTGCTTCCATTCATATCCCATGGAAATCTCCTCTGAGATATGTAATTGCTGGCGGATGTGAGTGACAATCCTTTTAGGTATGGTGGTTAATTTGGGGAAGTATGCAAGGCGCTGGCACGATTTCAAAAGTAACGCAAAGTTGAGACGTGTTCGGGCATCTGATGTTGAGCGGTCAATCAGTTCATGTTCATCTTCTGTGAGAGTATAGACTTCTGTTAAATCACGTTCTGACAAGGCACGTTTAAAACGTGGGTATGCGGTGCGGTCAATCGTCGTCATGATAAAATCCGATATAATCAAGATGAATACAATCTACAGATATCAAATTGTAGCCCAATTTCACAATATCCGCTAAACTACATTAGCGGATGTAAATCACAAAAAAGAGACTGATTATATCTGCTAAGGTTGTGAATAAGCCCATTATTTTATATCTGCTAAGGTCGTTACCATGCCTGTTCGTTCTGCCAAACCCGATTTATCTGCACCTGCTCGGAGAGCTTATGAGGAGTACAGACACAATCTTACGACCGAGCTTGACCTGCGTCCAGCGACCGTCCGTAATTATCTCAGTGATGTGCAACAGTTCATGGCCTGGTTTGAAAAGCAACACAACCAATTTTTTGCACTCGACGCTATCGCAACACCTACGCTCACAACTTACCGCGATTACTTACAACATGACTTGCAGCGCAAGCCCGCAACCATTAATCGTTATCTGGTTAGCCTCAAACGCTATTTCTCCTGGGCATGTCAAACCGAACAAATTCAACGCAACCCGGCTGACTCTGTCAAACTTGTCAATGAAACGACGACTGCACCCGAACAAATCTCAGACGCACAAGAAGCCAAACTGATGGCAGCAGTCGAACGTGAGAACAACCAGCGTGACATTACACTCATCACGTTGATGCTTCACACCGGGCTACGGGTTTCTGAAGTTTGTAATCTAAAGTGGGAACATGTGGTGCTTCAACCACGTAGTGGCTATCTTAAAATCTGGGGCAAACGACAAAAGTACCGGGAAGTCCCATTGAACAGCACAGCGCGAAAAATACTCTCTGAACTACAACTTGAAATTTCTCCTGAAGCTAGCGATGTCGTTTTTGTCTCTGTGAGAACCGGGGGCAAACTCACAACACGTGCGATTGGCTTCATTATAAAGAAGTATGCTGAACGAGCAGGTCTCGATATTCATCCTCACGATTTACGACACCGCTTTGGGTATCGGATGGCAAAGTCAACACCACTTCATCGACTCGCTCAAATTATGGGTCACGATTCTTTGGATACAACCATGATCTATGTTCAAGCTACACAGCATGACTTACAGCAAGAGGTTGAAGATATTGCTTGGGAGTGATGTTACCTTTTTGCACGTATCCCGAACTGACCCCATATAGTGCCCGTTATTTTCATGGTCATTTGATGTCAGCAGAATTCCAGATCAGAGGATGGGCAATAATGCACAATTTTCGACATTATTGTCCACGATCCAAGATTCAC
>Ga0233431_1001596_pt1 | contig 37958 bp, 33 predicted proteins | sample SI_118_April2016_FD_179867 | JGI IMG/M metagenome (GOLD analysis project Ga0233431, IMG submission 179867) | Seawater microbial communities from Saanich Inlet, British Columbia, Canada - SI_118_April2016_200_MG | ecosystem: Environmental > Aquatic > Marine > Inlet | place: Canada: British... | reverse complement strand
CACGGCATGGCTCATTCACCGGACAACTGGGGACAATGTCCTGGCGGCCTTCGTGGGCTCCGCCATGGCATCCATCAGTTTTTACGGCATAATGGCTTATGTTGATGTCAGAAAAAGCCTGAAACATCATCGAAAGCATGACCTGCGTTACGGTTTCGCCGCTTATTTCAAGGACCTGCGAAACCTGATTATTGAATTTGGTCCCTCCGAGATCCTGGACGTCCTGGCGGTTCGGCCTTTCTTCATGTACCTCATGCCGAAACTGATGGGGAATTTTTTGCTGGGCACTTTCGTGGGTAAGATGATTGCCGATGTGGTCTTTTTCATCCCTGCGGTCATTATGTACGAGGTCAGAAAAAAACATTTGAACGATTGAACTTTACGAAGACCCCAGAAGTCGGAACGAAAGGAAGACCTTTTGAATTCCGACCCCTGGCTTCCACATTCTATTTATCAAAAGGCCCCCAGGGCGCGCGAGACCACTGTACGCCGGTAACGTAGTCGGGTTGGTCCATTTCAATGGGGTCCATACCCTGCTGACGTTCCAGGTCCTGGTAGTGCGAAAATTCTATTTCATCGCCTACATAAAAGCATTGGCAAAGGGCCGCATCCGCATAGATAAAATAGAGTTTGCCGTGTCGCTTATGCCGGCTGAAACGTTGCTGGGCCAGGGTTTTCAAATGGGCCATTTTCTGAGGTGTATCGGCCACATGTTTTTGAAAGCCGGCCTTTGTGAGCAACCCTTCCACATCCAAAACCGCATTTTTCTGCAGCGCAGCGCATCCTGCCAGCATCAGAGCAATCGTCACCACACCAACCAAGGGAATCAACCAAACCTGAACTTTTTTCATCATACCAATCTCCTTTTTTTAGGGGTTTACGACAAAGGTCTCTTCAATTGAGGGCCACCTCAAGATCTTTAAGAGTTGTAACCGGCGCTTTGCAGGCAAATTGTTCACAGATATAGACGGTGGGTTTTGGTTTTTGAGCGTGCATGTCCGCCAGAAAGGGGGACAGAGCAATACATTCATCGGCAACCGGGCCCTCATCCGGTCGAAACAGCACCACCTTGTTGGGCAGAAATTTCTCTTGTATTTTTCTTGTCATGGTACGGGTAGCGTCAATCCCGGGATTCCCGGCGATAACGATTTCCCGGCTGGGCCCCACCATAAAATCCACAGCCGCCAGAAACTGGGTGTGCGCCATGGGGTAATGTGCCACCTGTTCAGAAAAAGCGCCCATGAGTTGATCGAGCTTCTGCGCCAGATCCGTATCTCCCGTCATCCGGTTTAACCGGAGAAAATTCAATGCCGCCACCGAGTTTCCCGAAGGGAGTGCGCCGTCGTAGATTTCCTTGCTCCGGGTAATAAGTGTTTCGTTTCCCTTCCCGGTAAAAAAAAGGCCCCCGTTGGCATCATCCCAGAAAATATCGATCATTTCCCGGTTCAGCCGGATGGCCTCTTCAAACCAGGCAACATTAAATGTGGCCTCATAAAGATCCAGCAGGCCCCATACCATGAAAGCATAATCATCCAGGTAGGCAGGAAGTGCAGCTTCCTGTTCCCTGTAGCGGCGAAGCAGCCTGCCATCGGTATCAACCAGGTTTTTCAGGATAAAACCAGCGGCTTTTTCAGCGGCTTCGGCGTAACGGGCATCCCCCAACACCTGGGCCCCTTTTGCCAGTGCGGCAATCATCAACCCGTTCCAGGAGGTAATAATTTTATCGTCCTTCAGGGGATGAATGCGATTTTCGCGAAGCCGAAAGAGTGTCTCCCGGGCGTCTTCAAGGGCATTTGAAAGCTTTTGCAGGTCGATCCCTTCTTTATTTGCAAATACCTCCGGTGACATGGTCATGTGGGGGATACTTTTTCCCCCTTCAAAATTACCACTATCGGTAATATTGTAAAACCGGCAGAGCAGGTCACCCAGTTCATCCCCTAAACAGGTTTTTACTTCCGAAGGTGTCCACACATAAAAAAGACCCTCTTCCCCTTCACTGTCGGCGTCTTCGGCGGAATAGAATCCTCCCTGCGGGTCCGTCATATCCCTGAGGATATATGTGAAAATTTCCCGGGCAACCCGGCCGAACCGTTCCTTACCCGTCAATTGGTAAGTTTCCGTATAAGCCATGGCGAGCAAAGCCTGGTCGTAGAGCATTTTCTCAAAGTGCGGTACCAGCCATTGATCATCTACGGAGTAGCGGTGGAACCCCAGGCCGATCTGGTCAAAGATACCGCCGTTTCGCATGGCATCCAGTGTTTTTTCCACCATTTCAAGAGCCATGTTGTCTGAGTCTCGCAGATGATATCGCAATAAAAAGGTGAGGTTGTGGGGGCTGGGGAATTTCGGAGCTTTTCCGAAACCGCCCAGCCGGGCATCAAAACTCTGAGAGAGCTGGTTGCAGGCCTTTGTTAATGTTTTTCGGTCGGGCAGCGGGGCCGAAAGGTTACCGCCGGACTGGGGTTGAATGGCCGCTATGATCTTATCACCCGAGGCCAAAATCCGGTTACGATCATTTTGCCACATGGCTGCCAGCTGATTGAGAACATCCATCAATCCGGGCATGCCCATGCGGCTGGTTTTAGGGAAATAAGACCCCGCAAAAAAAGGTTTTCCGTCGGGGGTCATCAGAACCGTGAGGGGCCAGCCGCCGCGACCGGTCAGGGCCTGGCAGACCGACATGTAGATTTTGTCCACGTCAGGGCGTTCTTCACGATCAACCTTCACGGAAACAAAATGAGTGTTGAGAATTTCCGCCACTTCATCATCTTCAAAAGATTCATGGGCCATGACGTGGCACCAGTGGCAGGTAGCATATCCGATGGACAGGAAAATGGGCTTGTCTTCAATATGTGCCTTTTCAAAGGCGCCATTTCCCCAGGGAAGCCAGTGAACCGGGTTATCAGCATGCTGCAAGAGATAGGGGCTCTTTTCTTGCGCCAGTTGGTTTCCGAAATCCTTCCTTTTCTCTTCTACCATAATCCGAGTTTCCCCCTTTCAAAAGCGTATGCTTGTGGCATGAGATTAGAAAAAACCACTAAAGGAGTCAAGGGAAAGGATTGGGGTATTTGATGGCGCCTTTTTGTGAGTCTTATGGAAAAGATTTAACAATAATTGTCATGGATCCTACAAATAATGTCAGAAGCTGCAAAGGTGAGGCGTTGTATGGCCTGATAATTTATGAGGCCCATGGGGTCAGTTGAATTTAAGCGCTTGAAATAAACACTGAATATGGATTATATGGATTTTGCACACATAATACGGCGCGGTAATTGCATCTCTCATCAATGGTCGTTGCGAGATCATTTATAACTTACGAAGGATATTGGCGAGTGGCGATAAATTGCCCAAAGGGTTTCACACTGATCGAGTTAATGATTGTTATTGCCATCATCGGTATTCTCGCAGCCATCGCCGTGCCTCAGTTCAGTGCCTACAGAATGAAGGGGTGTAACACAGGGGCTAAATCCGATGTGAAAAATGCCTCTATCGCTCAGCAGGCTTATTATGTTGATAACAGAACATATACCAGCAGTGTCGACGATTTAACGGCCGCCGGTTACAGGCCGACCCAAGACGTTACACTCACAGCTAGCGGCAATGACGATGCCTATACGATTACCGGATACCACGGCAGCGGGGATAAAACGTATACCCTTACCGGGCCCGGCGGCACAATAACCAGCAATTAGCGGTTTTGCAGCACCCTGAATAGCGATTACCCAGTAACGAATGTTCAAATAGAAAGGGAGGAGGTGACGATTTTTCAGCCCTGAAATAATCTTAGTAAAATTTTAACCCTTAAAAACAATTACAACAGAAAGGAGTCAAAAAATGTTAGCAAAATTGAATGCAAAAAAGGACCAAAAAGGTTTTACACTGATCGAATTGATGATCGTTATCGCGATTATCGGTATTCTGGCGGCCATTGCCATTCCGCAGTTCAGTTCCTACAGGAAAAGGGCATACAATGCTTCCAGTGTGGGGGATGCCAAAAATGGCTTTACAGCAGCACAAGCCTATTTCGTGGATAACCCCACTGGGACGCCGACGGCGGCTAATCTCGAATCATACGGCCTGACAACCTCAACGGGTGTTACGGTAACGACCAGTGGTGATGCTGATGCTATAGCGGTTGTAGGTACCCACAGCAGTGGCGACAAAACCTATACGGTTTCGGCAGGCGGCGTTACAAATAATTAACCTATTAAGCTTTTTTGATCATTGGAAGCGGATCAGGGTAGATTCACCCCCTGTTCCGCTTTTTTTTGTTTAATCAAAACTTTGAGCGCTTCCTTGATCTTTTTGTTTTGCGTGTCATGTTTCAATGCCTTTCTTAGATAAATCTCCGCCGCATCTGTTTTTTCCTGAAGGATATATACAAAACCGATGTTTTTGTATCCCCCGGGGTCTTCAGGGTTTAATGAAATTGCTTTATTGAAATCAATTTCGGCCTTTTCATATTCTTCCAACATGGCATAACTTCTTCCACGCAGGATATAGGCTGGATAAAAATTTGGAAGAATGGTGATGCTCCTGGTCAGGGCCATGACAGCGTTCTGATATCTGCCGTTCTTAAAAGCCAACATTCCATCCATTTCATAACAGATTTTTGTTGCTTCCTGCCATTGGTCGTGTTTAAGAAGCCCTTCTTTAAATGAAGCGTGAGTTAAGAAATAGACAGCGGCAAGAAATAAGGCGCATAACCCAAATCGTTTGATTTGATGCGTTCTTGCCATATTTTTCAAGGCGTGGATCGCGTACCCTGCAAAGAGGCAAAAATAGGGAACGGCAGGTGTGCGGTATCTGGCATTGACGAGGAAGATGGTGCAACTCAGCAGGTACACGCCGACGGCCCCATAAATTAAAAATAGTTCTTTGAACTTTTTTAAGGAGAGCAATATTCCCAGAAAACCTAAAGAGATAATGATGCCATATCTGAGAAATGGGTAAGACAAAGATTTCTTATACTCCTTGTGGGCAGAAGCGATATAGTGGACCTCATAGTCTGTAAAGAAGTGGATAAACTTTTTGAAGTCTCGATTCAGATAAAGCGTCGGGGCATCAAAAATATCCTTAAATGTTATTTCGATCCAGAACCTGGCAGCCTGAGAAGGCAAAAGGGTTTTCCCGGTGATTTGCGAAGCCGTTTTTCGAAACACCACGTGAGCGTAGTCCGGCTCGGAACTGCTGTCTAAATATGGGTTGTTTTCCGAAAGATCGGCACCGACTATGGCGGTTGCTGTTTTGCTGTTGCCATGAAAGAAAACCTTCCCTGCATCCGCGGTTACCAGAATGAAATCGTGGAATTTAAAGTAGTTTCTAATGGTCACTGGAGCGATTGTGACGGCGGCGGCACAGAGAAACAGCAGGACATGGAACAGGTTCTTCTTGAATCCAAAATCTGTTGTTCTGAAAAAGAGGACCCAGGCCATTCCAACAGTTAGAAACAATAGGAAATTTGGCTTTGTTATGATCCCCATACCGGCTGAAATGCCCGATGCCAGGATGATCGAAACATCTCTAATTTGAGATTTTGACTCGGTTTTGGAGAGGAGAAGGAAATAAACGGAGAGAAGGTTAAAGAACAATACGAAAACAGTGGGTTCAAGTGTCGTCTCTAAAATGATCAAGTTTCCGTAAAACGCGAATATCAGGGCTGCCATGAAAGCGGCCCCCCTCTGAAAAAGCCTGCTTCCAATGACGAACACTAAAAGGGTATTTATAGCCCCGATAAATATTTGAAAGCACTTGATAAAGGGCCAGCTTACGCCGAACAGCTTGTTCAAAAAAGTCAAAAAGTAGAGATAAAAGGGACTCAGGTCAACCAGCCTTTCACCAATGTCCACGCCGTTGGCCAGTTTTTCAGCAAAGAAGGGATATTTGAAAAAAAGAATCGGCTCGTCAATCCAAATAAGAAAAAATATGCGACTGCAAATGGCGACCAAAAAAACAACGGCATGCAGGGTGTAATCCCGGTGGTTTCCTCCGGGTTGAGAAAATAGACGCTTCACGGGGATTTGCACTCCCTTGCCAGATCATCATATTCCCGGGATCTGTTTTGACACGTCACGGCCAGAAAGCGGAGGAGTTCTCGCTGATGTGAGCTGAATGCATTTTCTGACTCAGAAATGGCATCCATGTTATCAATAAATCCTTTAAGACGATCGGTGTTCCCGCCAAAAACTGCAAAGAAGCGATCCAGGGCTTTTTCCTTTTTGATTACCATACCCTTTTCATCATAGAGTTGCGCAAACTCCAGCAGGATGAATGGGTTGTCCGGATTGATTTCGAGGGAGGCTTTGAACCAAAAATAGGCCTTTCCGGGTTGGTTCATGAGTCTGTAGGCAAGGCCCAGTCGTCGCATTATCTCAGGGTCTTGTGGGGAAATCTCGAGCGCCTGTTGGAGATATGCCCTGGTTTTTTCAGTCTGTCCTGTTTGCAGATAGAGATGCCCGAGGTTCGTCAGGGCAGAGGAGGACTGCTTTTGGGCCTGCAATGCTTTTTGAAATGCCGCCTCCGCATTGTCGTAAAGTCCCCATTTTACAAATAACTGGCCTTTTCGGATAAGGGTCGGCGCGAAAGAAGGTTGGTATTTCTGTGCCTGATCGTAATAGTGCATGGCCTTCTTGTCTTTACCCAATTCCTGGTATATGGCCCCGAGATTATAATAAGTCCAGTTTTTCCCTGCCAGATTGTTTCTGTTCTCTTTGGAAAGCGATATAAGGTACTCATTTATGGCTTTTTCATACAGTTTCTTTTGTGAGTAAAAGCGTCCGAGGTTGTGGTGGGGCCGGGCAAGGTCAGGATATTTTTCAATGCAGTCAAAGGAGAGACTCCCATCATTTTTCCAGATCACATTCCGCGCATACGTGCTGTGACCCCAGCCTATGAGAACCAGAATCACAAATATGATCAGGATACCCTGCAACCCCCGTTTCCTCAAAAAAAAATGTAACCCGCTTGATAACAGAATAGATAACGGAACAAAGAAGAGCATGGAGGGGAGATAGTTTCTATGCTCAAAGATAAGTTCAAGCGGAAAAACAGATGCTTCGATCAGATGATTGAGGAAAAAGAAAATAATACAAAATGAGATAAGGGGCCATTTCCTGGACCCTGCAGCCGCTGCACAGAGAATCAACAGGATCGTAACAATGGACATTATCGTTGAGATGGGCGTTGTCAGGCTGGTGGACAAGGTTATTCCGTGTTCGAGACACAGTCGATCCGGCATGGGATATAATAAGAGGGAGACATAGAAGAGGATCACACGCGGCTCTGTCAATAATCTTTCCGACAAGGAAAATCCCCTGTTTTGATAGCCTGAAATGAGGCTTTTTGGATTAAATATTGACGGGCCTGCCATTAAAAGGGCGAGAGCAAGAGATATAAAGATGGCAATCAGCAGAAAAAAGGAATATCTTTTTAAATTCTTTCTTGTTACCCCTTGTACGAGGAAAAGATCATAAAGGAGGATCACCATGGGGAGCATAACAGCATTTTCCTTTGATCCCAGGGCCAGAATGCCACAAACAACGCAAAAAAAATAATGGGCGCCGCTTAATAACTTTGGGGCGGATGTTCTCCCTTTGAGGTAAAAATACATGGCCATAATGCAGAAAAGCCCGGCCATGGAGGTCATCCGCTGAACCACATAAGTAACAGCCTGGGTTTGCACAGGGTTGATTGCCCATAGCACTGCCGAAAGAAGAGCGATAAAGTAAGAGTTTGGTCCATATCTTGCTTTCAAAATAGGAAGATTCAGAGTGTGGTAAACGAAAAGAAAGAGAAAAATGGCTGACAAAAAATGAATGATGAGGTTGATCAGGTGGTAGCCATACACCCCGGTCCCGCCAAAATAGTAGTTGAGGGCAAAGCTGAGGCATGCCACAGGTCTGTACAGTTTTTCGCTTCCGTTCCAGTTCGCGAAAAAGGTCTTTTGGATGTTTGGCAGGCTTAATTCGGTCAGGTGAAGCGGTTTGTTATTGAGGATATTGTTTTCATCGTCAAAATGCCATGAGGTATCAAAGGTATTTGAATAGGTGATCAGTATGAGGAGCAACAGGGAAACAAAGGCAAAAATATTTCTCCTGCATCCTGTTATGCTTGTTTCTGATGTCATATTCAAAAAGGCCATGGACGATAATTTCGGCGAACGCTTTAAAGAATTTAATACGTTATAAGTACTTCACGGTCAAGTTCGATCAGAAAAGAAGGGTGGTATCCGTTGAATCTTGACATTGTTGTTCCCATTTACAATGAAGAGGAAAACCTGCCCAGCCTTCACGATAGGCTGATAAAGGCCTGTGAAAAACTGGACGACATGGCGTGGCGAGTGATTTACGTTAATGACGGCAGCTCGGACAGGTCGCTTGAAATCATGCGTTGGCAGCGGGAGTCCGATTCAAGGTTTTCCATTGTGGAGCTCTCACGAAATTTCGGCCACCAGGCCGCCATCACAGCCGGTCTATCTTGCGCTAACGGCGACGCGGTAGTCTTGATGGATGGAGACCTGCAGGATCCTCCGGAACTGATCCCGGAATTAATTTCTCGCTGGAAGGAGGGGGCAAATGTGGTGAGGGCCCATCGTCGCAGCCGGAAAGAGAAGGGTATCAGAAGGGTCGGCTTCGATATATTTCATAAGCTGTTTGCTTGGGCCACCGACTTCCCGGTCCCTCCCAACACGGGCATTTTCGGGCTCCTTGACAGGCAGGCCGCGGAGGAATTGAAAAGGCTGCCCGAACAGAATCGATTTTTCCCCGGGCTCAGGAGCTGGGTCGGATTAAACCAGGAATTGGTCTATTACGACCGGGACGACCGCGCGGGAGGTGAACCCAAACAGTCCATGAAGAGGCTGATCCGTTATGCTCTGGACGCAATTTTCAGCTTTTCCTATAAGCCCCTGAGAATAATGACGAGCGCAGGGATTGTCATCAGCACCGTTGGTTTTTTGCTGGCCTGTTTTTTTATCGCAAGGAGGCTTTTAGGGATTGAGATTGCACAAACGGGGTTTACCACCCTTGTAACCCTCATGTTGTTTCTGGGGGGTATTCAGCTCATGGCCATCGGTCTGTTGGGAGAGTATCTCGCACGTATCTATGACGAGGTTAAACAAAGACCTCTTTTTATCATCCAGGACACCCATGGCTTGGACAAAACCGGCGGTAAAAAGGGTTGACTCCATGAGTGCCCGCACCTTGGAAAATTACGTCCCATTCTTGCTTCCCGTAACCGTGTTCAGCGTCTATCTCTGCACTACAGCTCCTGTTGTATACGTTGGAGATAGCGGTGAGTTTACGGCGGCCGCTTTCACTCTGGGCATTCCCCACAACAGCGGTTATCCCATTTACTCCCTCCTTGGCAAAATTTTCTGTTTGATTCCTTTCGGCAACGTGGGGTTCAGGATGAACCTGATGTCTGCCTTCTTTGCAGCGCTTACTGTCTTTCTGATTTACGATATTATAAAAAAATTTACCCGCAATATCCTCTGTTCCTTCACAGCTTCCTGTTTTCTGGCGTTTACGCCCCTTTTCTGGTCTCAGACCGTATCGGCGGAAGTGTATCCACTACATGTGTTTTTCCTGGCGCTCATGATCCGATTGCTGTGGCAATGGGATCAAAGCAGGGACTTTCACTGCCTGCTGATCTTTGTTTTTGTTACAGGGCTCAGCTTCGGGAATCATATGCAGACGGTCATGCTGGCACCGCCGGTCTTGTACTTCATTATCTCCGGGGATAAGAAAGCAATTTTCAACTTCAAGCATTTTGCGACCATATCGATCATTTTCATACTCCCGCTGACCCTTTACCTGTACCTGCCCATCCGTACCCAGGCTGGGGCCGCCATCCACTGGGGCGACCCAGACAATGTTGAGCGGTTTCTGGCCCATGTTACTGCAACGGCTCACAGGGGCACATACGTATTCAGCGCCGGATTTTCTCAGTATTTGTCCAGGTTTCTGGACGCGTTGAAAGTTATTGGCCTTCAATATGGGATATTACTGCTGCTCTCCCTGTGGGGATGGATGAAGCTTTCGTCGCTTCGCTGGAAAATCTTTTTCGCGGGGATTGTCCTTTTCGACCTGACCTACACGGTATTTCTGAATATCATCTCCCTTGAAATTACCCCGCTTACCCTCCCTTCCGTCATGGTATTGGCGATCCTTATGGGCGTGGGTTTAAACGATTTTCTCGGATGGATCAGCCGGCAGAAAAAGATAGGGGGCAATGTGAGGAAAGGCGTCGGCGCAGCTTTTTGTGTGATACCTGTGATTACTCTCATCACAAATTTCGGTTTTTGCGATCAGAGTCGCAATTACATCGCATATGAACACGCCGTCAACATCTTCAGAACAGCAGACTATGGAAGCACGGTATTCTTGGACGGAGACAACAACCTCTTTCCGGTTACATACGGGAGAATCGCGGAAGGGATGGGAAGGGGCGTGATATTATATGACCCCCACAACATCATCTTTAAATGGTCTCCGGAAAAGCATCGCTTCGATATCGAGGGTACAAGTGATGATGTCAAATCGATTGTACACAAGCGTATTGCCAGTGAAGGGGAAAAGCGAGGCGTCTATTTTGCCGTGTTTAACCCGTATGCTGTTTCAATCCCTGTTGACTTTCACCTCAGTCCATACGGGATACTCAGAAAGTTGGTTTCAGACAAGGGTCCGGGGAACGCCCTCGACGTCGCCAATATATGGGATTGCTATTCCACGGGAAGCTTCTATGATAATTTTGAGAAAGACTATATGTCCCGCGAGGTGTGCGCATTCTATTTTTTCAGAAAAGGTGAAAACCTGTGGTTGTCAGGCCATGCGGCCGAAGGTCTGCGGCAATTAAGAATTGCGTCCCTGATCGGCTACAATGATACATCCATCCATTCCGAGATTGGGCTTTTTCTTACCGACAGGGGTTTTTTCGATGAAGCGCGAAACGAGTTTGAAAAGGCGTTCGTTTACCATGATGATTTGAGCGGAATCCACAATAACTGGGGATATTATTATCACAAAACAGGAGATTATCAAAAGGCAATAGCCTCTTTCAGTAAAGCAATAGCATTAAATCCACGTAACTACACTTATCACAATAATCTTGGTCTGATTTTCCACGAAGCCGGGAAGAAAGAAGAAGCGGGGCTGAGCTTCAAGAGGTCGCTATCGATAAATGATGATCAGCCCAAAATAAAGGAGTACATGAAAACGCATCGTTTTCAGTGACCATGTCATGGAAGAGTATGAGTACGAAATAATGTATGGTCTGGAAAACACCTATTGGTGGTTCAAAGGAAAGCAGTTCCTCTTGGAGATGCTTTTGAATGATCATTTGGATGATGACAGATCAAACAGAGCCTTGGATATTGGAGCGGGGACCGGGGCCACCTTGGAACTTCTACGGAAATACGGGGCTGCATATGGCGTTGAGTTTTCGAAAGTGGCCCTTCGGATGTTGAAACAGAAAGGCCTCAATTCCATCGTTCGATCAGATGCGGAGGAATCTATTCCATTCAAAGATGATACATTTTCGGCAGTAACATGCCTCGATGTCTTGGAGCACCTTGAAAATGATTCGGGTCTCTTAGCGGAAATGGTCAGAGTATGCAAACCGGGCGGGATCATACTTGTCACGGTTCCGGCTATGCCTTTCTTGTGGAGTAGACACGACGAGGCCTTGCATCACAAACGACGATACAAAAAAACACAGTTGCTGAATCGAATCGCTCCTCTCAATTGCACTGTGACCAGATCTACGTATTACAACGCCTTCTTGTTTCTACCCATTGCTGCGGTGAGGATGTTCAAATTTTTCGTGAGGGCGGGAGGGGGAAAAGCTGAATCCGATTTTTTTATGCCGCTGCCTGAATGGCTGAACAGCGCGCTGTATTTTTTGTTTGCCACCGAACTGAAATGTTTGAGAATTGTGGGCATTCCCTTCGGCCTTTCTATTTTGGCGGTAATTCAAAAGCCATACAACGTATGATAGTTGGCAAATATGCTCGATATTAAACAAAAAGTTGGAAATTTTCTCCCAATCATTTTCCTTGTGCTGATATCGGTGGTCTTTTTCGCCAAAGTAATTTGTTCAGGGGGGACGCTGTACGGGAGCGACTTCCTGTTTTATTTCTATCCGATAAAACGCTTCGCCTACGACTATGTTTCGACGAATGGTTCATTCCCCCTCTGGAACCCCTATCTTTTTTCAGGAACCCCCTTCATTGCCAATATTCAGGCCTCCATGTTTTATCCACTGGGACTTTTATATTATCTCATCCCAACGGAGACCGCTTATCTATACTCTACCGTGCTTCACTGTATTGTTGGCACTGTTTTCATGTATATGTTTATGCGTTCGCTATCGGTATCCAAATCGGGCGCATTTCTGTCCGGGTTCATCTTCATATTCAACGGCTATTTTATGGCACATCTCTATGCCGGGCACCTTTCGTTTATTCAAACATACATATGGATTCCACTCATCTTTCTCTTCCTTGTTCGATTTAGTCAGTCCGGCTGTTTCAGGCACGTTATTATGGCAGGATTAATCCTGGGTATTCAGATTTTGGGCGGTTTTCCACAATTGGTCTTTTATACTATTCTTGCGGCAATCCTGTTCTTCTTTTATTCCTGTTGCACCAGAATCAAAATCGACGGCGTGCAATATCTTTTAAAAACGGCGGTGGCTGCGGGCATGTTTGTTTTAATCGGCTTTTCCATCGCAGCCATACAACTGTTGCCCACTTATGAATTCACCCAATTGTCCACACGCGCTGAAGGCGTCGGCTATCAGTTCGCCACCATGGATTCCCTGCCGCCCAGGAATCTGCTGACATTCTTTTTTCCCCTGTTATTCGGGTCCCCCGCGGACGGCTCATTCTGGATAAGCAGCGCGACCTGGGAGTTCTGGGAATATTGCGGATATGTGGGCATAGGAGCTCTGGCAATAGCCACCATTGCCGTGAGAAAAGTTATCTCGGACCACTTGGGCCGCTTTTTTATAATGTTGATAGTGATAGCCCTGTTCCTGGCACTGGGGAAATATAACCCCGCTTACCCGGTTATTTACCATTTACCCGGGTTTAATAATTTTCGCATACCCGCTCAAATAATTTTCCTTTATGTCTTCTCAATTGCCGTGCTCACCGGGAAAGGGCTTGATTTTATCAAAGGCTCAAAAGCACTTTCCATGCGAATGAAACGAATGCTTTTTTTTGTCCTCCTCCTATTTCTCCCCTTGATAATTTGGTCATACGGATTTACGGACCATTTCAGCCATTTTCTTTCACAACACATTCAATTTGCAGGATATACCGCCGAACGGGTATTCCCAATCATTTCCGTGATCAGCCGCGCCATTTTTTTAAGTTATGGAATTCTGTTTGTTGTTTTGGTCTTCCTTTATCTTCATGACAAGGAACGCATTTCCTATTCAATGTTGACCGCCACATTGATATTCATATCAATAGTGGATCTAGGTTCCTTTTCCTCTCCGATGATTCAGTCAACCGACATCAAACCGCTGTTGAACAAAGGGAAATGGCTTCATCACGTTACCCGAAATCCCATACTTTCCAGAGCCGTAATCAGTGGGCGTTGTTTCATAGAAAACGCCGGTCTCTGGTACGGGTTTCAGGATATCCAGGGCTACGACCCCCTGATCCTGAAGCGATATATGGAATATATCAACAGGAGCCAGGGCCTTCCGCCGGATCGTAAAGTCGTGAATTTACACTATATCTCCGATTTTAATCATAAGTTTATTCGTATGTTGAATCTAAAGTACGTGGTTGACTGCAGAACAAGTAGAATCGGAGAGGTGGAAGCTTTTATTCCCAGGTGTACCATTGTTCACAAAATGGAGATAAAAAATAGAGCGGAAATCCTCGATTTTATGATGCAAAAGGCGTTCGACCCATTGAATTTGGTGGTTTTTGAAGAGAATGATGCACCCCGGAGCTTTTTTACCCCCGGACAGGACCCAAGTCCTCGTGAGACCAGCAACATTACCCGATATCAAAATAATGAAATACGGCTGATCGCAAACCTGGATGCGTCCGGGTTTCTGGTGATGAGTGAAATCAATTATCCGGGCTGGCAGGTATATGTGGATGGAAAAAGAGAGAAAATCTTTACAGGCAACTATCTATTCCGCACCGTCCTCCTTGAAAAGGGAGATCATGAAATTCACTTTATATTCAGTCCGTTGAGCTTCAAAATCGGGGCGTTTATTTCGGTTTCCGCCCTCTTTGGGGCAATGGCTCTGATTTTATTTTCCTTCAGGAAGAGGAAAAAAGACCATGTTTGACGGGATCAAATCTTACAGGGGTTCAAGAAAATGAATATCCTCGGTTTAGAAATTGAAAATGACACCTGCGATGGGACCTCCAACCGCCATATTTCCATACTGCTGATCTTGCTTCTAGGCTTCACGGCGGCAAACTACCTTTACAACGGCGTTTTCAGGCCTCTGTTCACTGAAAAAATAGATTTTGAGGCTTACTACAACGGGGCGCTGGCTTTTCGATACAAAGTGCCGATCTACCAAACAATGGTTGATTTTTTTAACTTGGGACCCGGTCGTTACGAGGGGCCGCTCCCATTTGTCTACCCACCGTGCTTGGCCATATTTTTGAGCCCGTTGGCCTATTTGAGCTTCGACACGGCGGCTTTTGTGTGGCTTTCTATTAACCAATGCCTCTTCTTTTCAGGTGTTTATCTGCTGTTTCGTACCATTTCCCGAAAATATTCACCCGTTGAGGCGGTGGTTATGATTTTTGTCTTCATGAACTTCACGCCGATGTTCGTAGATTATCTGGTGGGCCAATGTAACGGTATCCTTTTCTTTTTTATAGCAGCCGGGCTTTATTGCTACAGAAGCAACAAACCCATATATGCCGGTGTGGCCATCGCCTTGGCTTGCGCCATGAAAGTGATTCCCATGCTGCTGCTGGTCTACGCACTTTGGAAACGGCAATTTAAGGTTTTTCTGGCAGGCAGCCTGACCCTGGGTCTTATTTTCGGCTATTGTCTTCTATTCTTTGATATAAGACTGTTGACTTGGTACATCAAGTTCATGATGAACCAGACCCTTTTAAATGCCTTTCACGATAATCATTCGCTAACAGGATTTTTCTCTCGACTTTTAACCCACTCCATCTGGGTTAAGGGAATTTTCGATAGTCCGACGGCAGCCAGCATGTGTATTATTTTAAGCTCCTTACTTGTTCTAGGGGTATTTCTGTTTTCCACCCGCAAAAAGACCCAAGCGAAGGATCCGGCAACCCTTCGCGAATACGCCCTTGCCGTGATCACAATGCTCCTATTGAGCAAGATGGCCACAACCCTCTATCTCGTCATGCTGCTTCTGCCGCTGGGGATTATGGTCAAAGATATGATGGATCACGCGATGTCCGGGAAATGGCTGTTCTTTCTTATCCCGGCCTACGCAATCCTGGCATTCTGGTACCCGCTGCCCGCCGGAAAATTTCTAAAAATGGACAATTACAGCGTCCTACTGGAGGGTTTTCCGACAATCCTTTTATCAATCCAGTTCATTGCCGTTGTCATTCTCTGGTGTTATTTTGCCTTCGGGGGAAAACCGCGCTCCCCTAGATTAGAGGGAGTAGCTTAGTCTGGTTCAAAAAGGCTATATCTTTCTCTAAACTGTAAAATAGCGAGGCGTGTCATGGTGAAGTATGCTGCTTCCATCGAACTTGCAATCATTTCGTGTGTAATGAAAGGATTCTGAGACTTTAATCCCCCTTTATTTCCGCGGGTGTCCAACGGATAAAAAGAACCTCTAGAAACAGCGATAAAAAACTCACCAGAAACAGTTCAAATTGAAACTTTTTTCGGTGTTTCATTTAATTACACCTTCCTGCAAGCAGTCATAACAAACGTTCCGCTACGGCCCATCAATGCTTCAACAGGAAGAGCAACGGTGGAAGCCAGCGTCAGAATTGGGCCTAGAATGAAATTTGATGTTCTGGCCCATACGGAGTGGTGTTTTCCTTTTCCTGAAAGAATATCAAAAAAAATATTCGGAGTCCGATTAAGGTAATTCAAAGCGCTTTGAGACCAACCCAACAGGTCGTATTCAATTTCGTGCTGCCCGGACCGGTAGACGTGAAATCCAGCATTCTCGAGGCTGAAACGCAATGAACCCGGGTTGAAGTGGTACAGGTGGCGCGGAACATCCAGGGGGAGCCATCCGGGTCCGAACAGCTTTGCCTGAAGGCTGTCGTTGTTGGGTACGGCAATGATCAAACGTCCCCTTGGGGTGAGCCGTTTTGCAATTAAATGCAGGATTGATTTTATGTCCTTCATATGCTCCAAGCTGTGCCACATGGTAACGCATTCAAATTGTTCGGGATCCTCTATCTCATCAAGGGTATGCCTGATGTCAAGGTTGAAGGCTCGCGCCGGATGTGGATTAATTTCCGTGCCCGTGACATTCCAACCCGCTTCTTTTGCTGCGAGCAGAAAGGAACCGTCGCCGCACCCGATGTCAAGCAATCGCTTTTGAGTGGCATTCTCGATGGCATTTTCGAGAAGTCGGAGACGATGCCTGATACAAAACTTTGCGGTTATGCCATGACGACCGCCATAATAGTATCTGCCATAATAGGGACTTAAATCTGGCGGGTGAGGATGAGTATGCCCAAGACCGCATTTTGTACATGCCAGGATGCCGAATGATTCTTTTGTTATGGGGTCGCGAACCCTGCTGAAACGGCTCGTTAGAGTGCCGCCGCATGCATTGCAGGATTCCCGCATCGAATTCATCTGTCCAACCTGGGAAATATTTTCGGGGAGACGATTGCCATCTTAGCCATGCGAAAAAGAACCGCAGTCGACAGGCATCCGAAACCGTATTTTACGCTTCTGAAAAAATTAATTGAAGACGCTTCGGCAAAATATTTCGTTGGACAACTGATTTCAGCCACCGTATATCCCATCCAGATGATTTGCGTGAGCATCTGGTTGTCGAATACAAAATCGTTGGAATTGCTTTCTAAAGGAAGTTTTTCAAGCAGTTCTCGGGAAAAGGCCCGGTACCCGGTGTGGTATTCGGACAGTTTGGCGCCGATGAGGATGTTTTCCACAAAGGTGAGAAAACGGTTGGCCGCATATTTCCAGAGGGGCATGCCGCTCTTTAATGCATATCCCCCTAGGATTCTGGACCCCAAAACACAGTGATACAGGCCGTTGCCGATCATTGAAGCCATTGCGGGGATCAGTTTCGGGGTATACTGGTAGTCAGGATGAACCATGATGATAATGTCGGCTTCTGTTTTCAGGATGATGTTATAGCATGACTTTTGGTTGCCGCCGTATCCCATATTTCTGGAATGTTTATGAACGATCGTATGGGGCAGCTTTTGAGCGATCTCAACCGTATCGTCCCGGCTTGCGTCATCGACGATAACGACCAGATCGACGATCCCCTGGTCCATCACTTCACCATAGGTTTTCCTCAGCGTCTTCGCCGCATTGTACGCGGGCATGGCCACAACAACTTTCTTATCCTTGTACACAACGCCTCTCAAAATGCCGGTGAATTTTCCAATTCCAATAAACGGTACAAAAAATATCGCCTTTTGTCGCTTTTGACAAGCGTAAGATATCGGTTTTGGAATGTCAGGAACAGTTTCTTGTTCCCTTTGGAAAAAGTGCCGGCATTGCCGAACACATAGTTGATGTCATACAGGATATGCGTAAACCCCTTCCGTTTAAGGGCGATGCGGACATCCTCGGGGGTTTTTGCGTAATTCAATATGGTTTCGATGGTATGCGATTCGAACATGGCATCGGAGTAAAAAGGTCGGTTGAAAAGATATGCGAGATTTTTCATATAAATCGTAAACACATACGAATTTTCAGGAAGTTCCGTATTCACATATCTGAGCATTGCATAGGAGGGAATGATTCGGGTCAAAAAGGCATTCTTGTCCTCATGGCCCGTGAGAACGCCAAAAGGGCGTATTTTCCTGAAATCATGTATGATATGATAGCCGTTAAACGCAAGTCCCCACCCAATGAAGATGGAAAGCAAGGTGAAGATTATCTTGTTGTTGCGATAATAGGAAAATGTAAGGCTGGCGCCTATGGCAAGAAATGGAAAAAGGGGTATCAGATAACGCATTTGTTGGGCTGAAGATGCCCAGAAAAGAAATGCCAAAAGACAATAGGCCAATAATATCTTTATTTCAATGGAGATTTTCCGCATGCTGATCACGAATGGCAGTACCAGAATAAAAATAGGACCCATTAACCCGTCGAAAAAAGGACTGTCCAATTGAGATCTGAAGCTCAGATTCCATGGGAGTAGAATATAGTCCAGCAGGTTGCGGCCCATCCCCAGATTTCTTATGAAAACGTCGTAATATCCCGCCTGTTCCACACTCCAGCCCTTTCCGCCAAACATTTGATAGAAGAAAGGGTATAGCGGATTGCCGGTCACAATCCAATTTTTCAAATAAAAAGGCGCGCCCGCAACAAAGGTGAACAAGATATAGAGAGAAAGCAGACGGACCGTCCTACGGGTCGGAATGCCGCTTTTTCTGCATGCCCACAAAACACCGAGAATTCCGATAAACGGAAAAGAGAGAGCGCCGTATTTGACGGACATGGCAATGCCGCAGAAAATCGCAAAAAGGATAAGCCACAGGTTTTGTTTGGTGTTGAACCAGTTTATAAAGGCATATAAAGCCATAAAGGTATAAAATGCCAGAATGAGGTCGCAGTTGGCCACATGGGCGTTTATGAAAACGGAAGGGATGGTAAAAAAAATGAGAAGGGGCAAAAATTCAAAGTTGTTTTCGTGAACGTATCGCTTGCCGAATTTCCACATGCCGAAAAGGATAAAAACGGCCATGGCAAAATGGATCCCTTTGGGCAGTATTTCCCCCCAAAGGGAGAGCCCCCAGATATAGAACATTTCGCCGAAAAAAGGATAGGAAGCAAATATATTGCCGGAAATGAAGTAAATCCCGTGATGCGCCAAAAACATCTTGGGAACACCGATATGGTAAATTAGGGCGTCTTTGCCTATTTCCGGCGTCAGGACCAGCATCAGGCAGAGCAATATGCATATTGCCAGGGTGATAAGGCAAAAGCGGTTTACCGCTGAGACTATTCGTCCATTGGATGTCTGATTTTCAAAACGTTCGGTCTTTTGCAAACACGGTGGATCTGTCCGAGGTCTTGTTTTGATAAACCATCCCGCAAAGGCCAGGGTTGCGTAGATTGCGGTCAAAAAATAGATGGCAATAGAGTAAAGCATTTGATAGATGCCGACAATGAATATGCCATATCCGATGATGGCGAATCCGACGGCTGCTGAAAAGATAATTGTTTCTCCCGGGTCGCTGTTTTTCATGTGGGTCCGGGCAAGCGCCAATTTCCCCACACCGATTGAAATAAGACAGATCACAGCAACCCAGACGATATTTCCGGCATGCTGAATCAATGCTGTATACATTTTTTACTTATCCTGTCAGAAAGAAATACACTTTTTGGGTGTTTTACCGCCCACTGACCGTGAAAATGGATACGCCCACATGTGTTTACTTAATTCAAAAGGGATGTTATGGTCAACCTTGAACGGTTGGTAATATCCCAAAAGACCGGTAATCATTATCGTTTCAACTTCGGAAAGCATGACTCACTTTTTGCTGTACATGCCGAATACCAAAAATTCCAGGACTATTTTTGCAGGTGTTGCTTTGGCGGTTATTTTCCTGCTCATGGTATGGGCAAGGGTCTTTTACGGTTCAATGCAAGCTTGTGGGGAAGGTGAAATTCATCTTCAGAAAGCGCAATATATCCGAGCCATTACGTTCTTTGACCGTTCAATACACTGGTACACCCCATTCAATCCTTATGTTCGTAAATCAGCGGAACATCTGTGGAAAATCAGCATGGATGCTCAGGCAAGGGGGGATATTCACCTGGCACTGATTGCTGCCAAGACAATCAGGCGGGGATTTGTCTCTGCAAGGAGTTTTTATCTGCCTGACAGGGATTGGATCGAAAAATGCGATCTGAGGATTTATGAGCTTCTGAAAATCGGTCAAGAAAAAAATGACAACTTAATAGAGATAAAAATAATAAAAGGTTCGGTTTTCGACGATCCGCAGGTAAAAGGCCCTGATATCTTTTGGAGCATCATCTTGCTGACCGGCTTCCTGGGGTGGATTGGATCTGTAATTGCTTTTCTTATGTCGGGGCTTCGGGCTTCTCAAGAGAGCAAGGCTTTGAACGTTTCAAATTTCAAATGGATAGTACTCTGGGCTGTCTGTTTTACTGTTTGGATTATTGGGATGATAAAGGCTTGAACTGCCTGTCATTCCAATAATTTTGGAATCTTTGGTTCTCACCCCAGGATATTTTATTGGAGATCCTATGGAAAAAATTAGTGAATCCGATATTTCCGTCATCATTCCCGCTCACAATGAAGCTCACAATATCGGCAAAGTGGTGTCCCATATCCTGTCGCTTCATCCCGATTTTGAAATTATTGTGATTGACGATGGTTCAACGGACGGCACTGGGGAAATAGCCGGGAAAGCGGGGGCAATCGTTTACAAGCACCCCTATAATATTGGAAACGGCGCCGCCATAAAGAGCGGTGTGAGAATCGCCTCCGGCAGAATTCTGATATTCATGGACGCGGATGGACAGCATGATCCGGGGGATTTAAAAAAGCTTGTTCAGTATTTTCCCGAATTCGATATGGTGGTCGGCGCCAGGCCCAAGGGACAGCAGGTTTCAAAGGTTCGAGCAATCGGCAACCGGATTTATAATCGCCTGGCGTCCTACGTGACGAACTTTCCGATCCAGGATTTGACTTCGGGTTTCAGGGCCATTAAATCGGATCTCGCGCGTAATCTGCTTTATCTTCTACCCAATACCTACTCCTACCCCACAACCCTTACATTGGGAATGCTCAGGTCCGGCAAGAGCGTAAAGTATGTGAAAATCAATGCTCAGTCGAGAAAAACTGGGAAGAGCCAGATAAAGATTATAAAGGATGGTGTTAGGTTTTTCATGATTATTGTCAGGATATGCACCTTTTATTCGCCGTTAAAGATTTTTCTTCCTATCTCCATGGTCCTTTTCCTGACTGGACTGGCCTACTATTGCTATACCTTTTTTACCTCCGGCCGATTTACCAACATGAGCGCACTTCTTTTCACCACCTCCATTCTGATATTCATGCTGGGCCTGATTTCTGAGCAAATCAGCCAGATGCGCTTTGAAAAAAGTGAAGGGGATCGGTTTGTTTGAGCTCAAACCTGCCCGCCATTGCCGGCCCTGAGCCCATGCCCGCTACATTTGGAACAGGCGAGACAGGCGGTGTCCGCAGATTACAAGGATTGCATGAAACGACGAACAGGACCAAGAAATGGCACAAGAAATTCTCTTCATTACCCGGAATTATCCACCCAAGGTGGGAGGCCTTGAAGTATACAGCTATCATCTGATTAAGGAATTCGAGGCCCATGAGTCCACTTGTAAGATAACCCTTTCAAGGTCAATAAAACATCTCATCTGGTTTTTCCCCTATTCCTTTTTCAAAGCCCTCTATCTGATCCGGAAACATTCCGTTCAACACGTCCACCTGTGCGACGGCCTCCTTTCGCCGGTTGGCGTTCTTTTGAAGTTCCTGACAGGCGCTAAGGTCACCGTAACCATACACGGTTTGGATATTACCTATCCGCGCCCTCTCTATCAGATGTTTATCCCCCGGTGCGTAACAAAACTCGATGGGGTTGTATGCGTCAGCCATTCAACACACGATGAATGTGTGCGCCGCGTCATACCGTGTCCCAACTGCACGGTCATCCCTAACGGGATAAGACCGAATCAGCTATATCGCGAGCAGCCCATAAATGAACTCCGCCGCAAACTTGAAAGCCTGATCGGCATATCCATCAAAAACAAGAAAACCCTTTTTACCATCGGCCATCTGGTAAAAAGAAAAGGCGTGGCATGGTTTGTAAAAAACGTCATGCCCCGCCTCGAAGATTCCTGCTTATATGTGGTTGCGGGTGAAGGGCCTGAACGAGGAAAAATTCAAGCGGTAGTGGATCAGTACAACCTGCAAGGCTGTGTGCTGCTCTCAGGTGAGATATCAGACGAGGATCGAAGATTAATCTACAACGCCTCTGACATATTTATCATGCCTAACATCACCGTTCCGGGCGATGTGGAGGGATTCGGGATTGTTGCTCTTGAGGCGGGAAGCTGTGGCCTACCCGTTGTTGCAAGCGATATTCAGGGGTTACGGGATGCTGTGATTGATGGAAAAACGGGGTATTTGGTGGAGGAGGGAAATGTGGAGGGGTTCGTGGGCAAGATAACAGATATGAATTTGAAGAAAGATCAGATCAGAAAGATTGTAAATTCAACATTTGATTGGGCAAAAATATATAAAGATTATCGAATCTTTCTGTTTACTTGATTGACTTAACAACACTGATTTCTGACCTTTTTTCATCCACTAAAAGTTATTTTGTCCCCCGTTCCTAAGCCGTTTTCCGCAGCAGCCAAATGAAGCTCGGGCACATCCAATATGCATAATTGACCATTAATCGAGCAAATGCGGACTTCATCGTGCCATGCCTGATCATGTAGTCCGCATGAAACGATTTCGGTTTTTCGATTATCCTTTTCGTATAGTCAATCTGCTCAAAGTTCCGGATAAGCCTCTTTAGCCCCCAGTAACTCAGGTGTTTTTCATAGTAGGACTTGCCTTTTCCTGCAATTCTCATATAGCGGTGAGCAAAGAACCTGGGCATAACAGAGAGGAAAGGTAAATTGTGGTGGGGTTCTTTCACCGACAGCCTATTGCCTGCTGAAAAATAGCAAACCCCGCCCGGTTTCAATACCCGGTGGATTTCCGTCATCAGACTTTCGGCATTCGGTACATGTTCATAAACGTGGGCACAGACGACTACGTCAAAACTATTTTTGGGGAACTTGATATCCATAGCGTCCCCCATGTGGAACTTAATGTTGTCTTTAACGAAATTTTTCTTTGCATACTGAACAGCAGGCTCATCAATATCAATTCCAACCACCTGGTCAAAATAGGCGGAAAAGTAATCCGCCATTATCCCCGTTGAACAACCCACATCAAGAATGGAAAAAGATGTGAAATCAGTCCCTAAAAAATCGTTCAGCACTGCAATGATGGTTTTGGCCTTCTTTTGTCTTGCTTCACGATTGTAAACAGCGTGAGGATGTTTCTCAGAGAAACAGTGCTGGTAATGAATGTTTGTCATAATGCTATTGGGCGTAATCCGTTTCACCCCAACACTTCTTCGAAAAGATCCCGATATTCATTCACCATACGTTCAAGGGTAAACATCTTTTCTACTTTGTTCCGGTTGTACTCTCCCATTTCCTTCCTGAGTCCAGGGGAATCCGCCAGCAGATTGATTTTTTCGGCAAAAGCTTCCACATCCCCCACAGGGCACAAAAAACCACCCTTACCATGATCGACAAGTTCGGGGATGGAGGAACAATTACTTGCCACCACCGGAAGACCACAGGCCATGGCTTCTGCTACAGCCAGGCCAAAACCTTCTCTCACAGTAGGAGAGAGAAGGATATCGGACATCTGGTAAACTGAAGGCATATCTTTTGGCGGAATTCGCCCCAAGCTCTTCACGTTCCTTGCTCTTAGCCTGACATGATTCACCCGGAGACCCTGAGTATAGTTGATGGTAATCCCATCGGTTAACTTTACAGCGATGGCAGGAAGCCACTGGAACCCTTTCCGTTTTGATGGATTCCCGCTAAATAGAACTTTGATCCCACTATGCCGGGCTTTCTTTAAAGGAATAAATCGATCTGTGTCTATACCGTTATAGATCACTCTAATAGGACGTTTATACTTTAATTCTTTGCGAACCATTTTTGCAGTAAAGTGGCTTACCGCTGTAACCATGTTTGCTATTCTTATGGAAGCCTCTGTAAACCACCTAAGGTCTGTCTTATAGTGAATTCGCTGCGGTAAAGTGCTGTGTTTTTGCATGTATTGGTCAAGAACAATATGATGTACTGTCAGTACCAGCGGAACTTCTTTTCTGGCAAAAAACAGGCCATAATCAGGGGTCGTATGAACTACAAGAGGCTTTTCAAATAGCGAAAGAAGAGAGAGAGCAGGGGGGAATAATGTCAAATAAGGGTTGTAGCCATGAACACGGTAGTTTTCGATTTTCGCCTCGATCATCTTATGAAGAACGTAGGCACCGCTTCCAGTGGGTATAGGGCTAATTATATGCGACTTTGCCATGAGGAATTCACTGCTTGAGTTTGTTATCGGCTTTGAAGAGATCCGGAATTGGCTTGGCGATTCGGACAGCCATAACATAACCACGTAGGGCATTTAGGTTACGATAACGTATTGTCCGTACAAGAGACCGGATTCCCGCAATAATCAATTTCATTGGGAAAAGTGCCATGTGCTCAGACCTGGAATGACTCAGCTTTTTCCACAAAATTAAATGACCTCGGTTAATATGATATTCATAAAACAAGGAATTGTTTTGGGAGGACGCATTAACACGATGGTATATTTTAGCCTCTTTGACGATGCCAATGCGAAGTCTATTTTTTTCAGCTCTATGGCAGAATTCGACATCTTCTCCATACATAAAGAAGGATTCATCAAAAAACCCCACAGTATCAAAAACCTTTTTACGAACGAATAGACAACAACCAGTAAGATAGAACACATTCCGCGGTAAACAGGGAATTGGGCTATTTCTTACGATGCCAAAGATTGGGTTGTAAAAGTTACCTCGAGACCACAAAAGATGTTTTTCAGGATAATGATAAATCAGTGGCGCAGCTAAATCGAGTGACTTAGCCTGCACACCCTTTATAAGATTTTCTATGAGGTTAGGTGGTGCTAATGTATCGTTGTTTACGATTAAAAATGCATCAAAACGAGAGTCTATTACAGAATTTATAGCAAATGTAACTCCCCCCGAAAACCCTAAATTCTGTGAAGGAGAGAGAATGCCAACCTGCCTGTTATCCTTAAAGATGTCTTTTAATACTGTTAACTCGGTACTACTTGCAGAATTTTCAACAATAATTATTTTGTTTAGTTCTTTTTGATCCACCAATGCCCGAACACATGTGATGGTTTCTTCATGTCCAAAATAATTAAGTACAACACCGCATATTTTCATAAATTCCACTTTTTCGCTTTTTTATATGTTTCGCATATTTTACGCGCAATAAGTCAAATCTTTCGAGTTCCAATTTTGTAAGAAATCATTGATTCATTGATTCTTGCGGCTTTGAATTCTAATACTCGCCAAAATAGTTTGAAACTACGTTTATTTTCCCATTTTTCTGTTACAGTCAGCACAAGCTCCAAGCTAACAAGCTGGATGGCTAGACAGAGAAGGTCATTGCGCTAAATCAAGAATGTTTTACAAAATCACTCGACAACTTTCTGATAGAGCTCGAATATACACCGCATGATTTTTTTCGGCATGTAGCGAAAAAAGAGGCCTGTAAGCCAGAATCGGACAATCGCTAGGCTGAAAACACCCTGAAAAAGTGAATATGTGAACAGCTGTTTTAGAGGCATGAAATATATTTGAGAATGTTTGTGGCGGATGTAATGAATCGTATCAACTCTGTATTTAGCCATCGTGGGAATCATGCTATACGAGGATTTTCTGTAATAAAATAATGGTTCGCTGATGCATGAAAACTCGTATCCTGCAAGACAAACTCGGATCCAAAACTCCCAGTCCTCGTGTCCAATTCTCATATTCTCATCAAAGCCACCAATCACTTTCCAAATTTGTTTTCTGAAAAGAGCAGTAACCGGCAGAAGATTGCGTTGCAACAGCCAGAACAGGTGAATGTTGGAGGGAGGAATGAAAAGGTCCCTTTGAGTTCCGAAGTGTCTTGCCCAGCAGCATACAACACCGGGGCTTTTACTATTGCGCAAAACCGCTGAGGTCTTCGCCAAAAATTCCGGGTGGAGATAATCGTCTGCATCTAAGCAGAGCAAAAAGTGCCCGGAGGCTTTCGCAATTCCAGTATTTCGGGCTGCTGCAAGCCCCTGATTATTCTGATGAACAACACGACCTTTAATGCCAATTATTTTATAAAAGATAGAATCGATAATATCAGGTTTATCAGAACCGTCATCAACGACAATAACTTCCCAATTAGAAAGTGTTTGCTGTGCTACACTGGCAAGAGACTGCTCCAAAAAATGCTCCTGTCGATATACAGGAATAATTATAGAAACTAAAGGAAGGTAGTCTTCTTTGAAAATTGTCCTGGCCATATTATAACAAATTTTGCTGAAATAATTTTTAAAACACGCCCATACAAAAAGGAACAAAGAGGTGATGACATAAGAATTTTAACTTCCCCAATACTCTCATTTTTGACATCTCCACATAAGGTAAAAAAGCGCCTCACTAAAACTGCGGAAACATCAGGTAAAGGACGGTTGTATGGATAATACTTGAGGGTGTTGGATATCTACTGTATCAATTAAAAGTAGAAATAGTAGGCAATGCTTTGAGGGTTAAATCAACTTCTATCAGTATTATCAATAAATTGAGTAGCGCAAATTGATCCTGAATCAACCAGAAAACCGAGAGTTGAGCAATTTTCGCAGTGTATAATTTTGCGTTTCCTTACATTCCCATGGGATGATGCCCGCAAAGATAAATAATCTTTTCCGTTCCATATTTCATTAATTCTGTTTGTGATTAGATTTCCAAAATTAAGACTACCCGAGACAATGTCATTATACATCCAGACATCACTGCCCCCACAAGGGAATACACTACCATCTACATTGACCATAATCTGTGTGTATGGAAACAAACAATTATAACGATGTTTATGAGGATTTGAGAATAAAGGTGGAAAAAATGGAGAATCAAGGCCCAATTCATCGGCAAGCTTCATGGCTTCTCGTACGTTCTTGTCTGAGTAGTCTTGATGATAATAAAGAGATAGGTTAGGATCCAAAGACTGGTCAGCGCCTTTATTTGTACGGTCTGAAAACTGTTTTTTTAGTGTATAAAATCTCGTATATGCCCCCACATATTTGCAGTTTTTAAGTTCATAGCAAAATTGTACATGGGATTTAATTTCAGTAATATTTCTCATGGAATATGCAAAAAAAAGTGTAATATACAGATTAGGGTAATTCTCCCTCAGCTCTCGTATGTTTCTTAGAACCACTTCTAGTGTATTTTTTTTTGTTAATTTCGAATAGACTTTTTTGTCCAGAGAATGGAGCGAGATTATTACCTCATCAATGTTCTCTGAAACTGCTCTCCATCTTGGTCCATTTAAAAGAGCTCCATTACTATTTATTGTTTGTCTAATGTGTGGAAATTTTAACCGTAGAAACTCGGAAATTTTAGGCAAAGCGAAACAAAGCATCGGTTCTCCCTGCCCAGAAAATATCACTTCTTTAATCAGATGCGGATTACTATTGTTTAGCACAATACGAAAATTGTCAAAGGACAATTGTCGATCAAGTGGGTCAGTATGATAGTCAAATCCGCAAAATTCGCAATTATAATTGCACCTATATTGGCCAAGAAGATGAATAATATAAGGCCGTGATCGACAAATTAGTTTGTTCGATCTCATTTCAAGCATGGCTAATAACTGATTATAGTATCTTCTCAGTTTTGATATGAACGAAGTCAGGATACGTTCCTTCGTCATTTTAGAAAGTTACTAATGGGAGACAAGGTTTTTCTGATAAAATGAGTTCGTGCTCGTTTCTTATTGTGTGAATCGAATGCCCTAGCAATATGCAAAGCAAGCTGAATAAAATCCCCCCTTGTAATCCCTTCCTCAACATAGAAATTGTTGGTACTAGCCTGAGAGAATTTACAGAAATCCATATCCGGGCTAACCTTGCCTCTTGCTTCTAATTCTTGCCAAATTGGAGTACCTGGAAGTGGATTAAAAAGATTGATTTCAGCATAATCAGGATTCAGCTCCTGCATGAACTCGAGCGTTGCAAGCATATCTTCTTTGGTTTCTCCTGGATATCCCATCATAAAAAATCCAGTCCAGGAGATGCCTAAATCCGCTACCATTCTGATTTGGTTCTTTATGAAACCTCGGTTCATCCGCTTGTCCATGGCTTCTAAGATGGCATCTCTTCCGGATTCGATGCCAAATAAAATCGAGTTGCATCCAGCTTTTTTGAGGTCTTTCAGGATGTCATCGTTGACAAGGTCTAATCTCGTAATACAGTTAAAAGATATTCCTTGGAGTTCCACCTCTTTTAGTAAGGCCTTAAGATAGCTCTTATTAGCTGTAAATGAGTCATCCCAGAACGATATTGAACGTGAATTGCTGACAGACAGAAGATATTTGATTTCTTCTATTACTTTTTCTACACGTTGCCACCTGACCTTGGGTCCCCAAATAACTTGAGCCCCACAATAACTGCAATTGAAAGGGCAGCCACGGCTTGTCATAATATTGTTTTGAGATACATAATTGGTGTTCAGAATTAGACTTCGATCTGCTATGGGCAATAGATCCAGGTCTGAGATAAATTCACGAGGGGGATTGACTACAATCTCTTCCCTCTCTTTGTAGACCAGTCCCTTGATGTGGGAAACGCTCGGTGTGCCACCATTTAGAGATTGAGCGAGCTCTAAGAAGGTTAGCTCACCTTCACCGATTACAGCATAATCTATATTACGGTCCATTAATAGTTTTGGACCAAAAATTGAAGAATGGTGTCCACCGATAACGACTTTGGTATCTTCGTTCAGTTGTTTAGCAATTGATGCGATACGACTGGTCATGGGGAATTTATTCGTCATGGATGTTATCGCTACCACATTCGGCTGGAAATCACTTAGAACTCGTTCGATTTCTAGCCAAACATGATGGTGTTTTTCTGAAGCGGCCTTAGGGATCTTATGTTGGCTTAGAAAGGAAGATTCATATGAAATTGTACACCCGATAAAGTTTTCGTCAAAATCAGCATCGTAGATACCTACTTCAAAATTATTTTTAGATAGTATGGTTGCCATACTTCCAAAGCTCAATGGAAACTGACTGTTCCCTGTTCCCATAAACCTGGCATAGGGGGGATTTATAAATAATATGCGTAGCATTTGCTAATAAATTAACCCTGTTTATTTTCAGCTTTATTGTTTATCTCATTAACTATTTTTCTTGTAGAAAGGTGCTTCTCTATTTTCTCTTCAGATGTCGCACCCCATTCTATTACAATGGAATCAGTGATAGAGTGATAGTAGTGTGGTGTTTCTCGTCTGATAAAAATATTATCCCCTGTATTTAGAAGTGTTTTTTTGTCATCAAGGTAATATTCAACAGTGCCTTCAATAACACAGGTATATTCGTCACTTAAGTTGTGAATGCATCCACCTCTGGCATATCCAGCTTTTGTAATAAAAACAGTAACCTCAGGGAAATGCATGTCCTCGGTAAGGATCATAATCTTCCCTCGCTCATCTTCATGTATATTGGCTAATTTCATCATTTTCTACCTTTATAATGGTGATTCAAAATAAACATAGCTGGCCGGTTGTTTGGCTAAAAATGTCTCATACTCCAGGTCTGAGTCGACCATCATTTTTATCAGATTTTCGAATGTTACCCTGGGCTTCCATCCGAGATGCTCTCGTATCTTTTTTGATTCTCCCAGCAAAGCAGGTACCTCATTTGGGCGTTCATAAATTTTATCGTATTTAACGTATTTATCGAAATCAAGATCAAGATATTCAAAAACTTTTTCAACAAATTCCTTCACAGTATGGTATTCGCCTGTTGAGACGACGAAATCATCTGCTTCACGGTGCTGCAAAATCATCCAGATAGCTTCCATGTAGTCCCCGGCGAATCCCCAATCCCGCAGTGCAGATAAATTACCCAGCACCAACTCATCCTGTAGCCCAAGTTTTATCTTGCATGCGGCTCTTGTAACCTTCCTGGTAACGAATCTAACTCCTCTTCTGGGGCTTTCATGGTTGAAAAGAATCCCGTTGCTGGCAAAAATGTTATACCCGGAACGATATGCTCTTGTCAGGTGATAAGCATATAGTTTCGCACATCCGTAAGGTGAAACGGGATTGAACGGACTTGATTCGGACTGTGGCGGAGGTGTGATACCGAACATCTCACTGGATGATGCCTGGTAGTACTTTGTGTCTGGAGAAATTATATTATTTTCTATTCCTTTACGGATCCCTTCAAGAATTCTTGTTACCCCTAAGCCTGTGATATCTCCAGTATAAATCGGTGTATCAAATGAAACACGAACATGGCTCATTGCTGCTAGGTTATATATTTCATCAGGTTTTATCTGATATATCAGGCTATCAATACCATCGCTAAGATCCCCATAATGAAGGTATTGCTTGCTTTTCGGATCAAATGTTTTATCAATCCGGCCTGTATTCAGAGTGCTGGATCTCCGGATAACACCATGCACTTCATATCCTCTGGATAATAAAAAGTCTGCAAGATAAGATCCATCCTGACCCGTAATTCCAGTTATGAGGGCTTTTTTACTCCTGCTCATTGCTGCTCCTTTTCTCTTTTTCATAGTATGACATTATCTGTTTACATATAAAAATAATGTTTTCATCTGTAAGCTGCGGATGTGAAGGTAACCATAAACCTTTCAAACCTATTTCTTCCGAAACCGGATAATGCCCTGGAGTTTTATAAGCTTCCTGAGCATTAATTGGTGGGTACATATTTCTTGTTCCTATATGTTTATTCGATAGATAGCTTTTTAAACCATCCCTGTTATGTACCTTGGCGTCGATGAACCATGGTGTAGTAATTCTAACGTCATGATGAAAGAGATAAACAGTCTCAAGGGATTCCAGTTCATTTAGATAAATCTGGAATATTTTTTTCTTACGTTCAATACGGCTTTGTAACTTGCCCATCTGGGCTATTCCAATGACAGCCTGAATGTCTGTAAACTTAAAATTATAGCCGAGTGACTCATGAATATCCGAACCTCCATGACTTCGGCCGAAATCCTTTAACTTTCTTACTTTATCATTTATGCTTTCATCATTGGTGAGAATCATGCCACCCTGACCGGTTGTTATTATCTTGGGAGAGGAAAAGGATAATGTCCCTGCAGATCCTATTGTACCCAGATGTTTTCCATTTGGGTAATAGGAGCCTAATCCCTGTGCGGCGTCTTCAATGAAAATAAGACTGTTTTTATCTGCAAAATTGCGAAATTCTTCAATCCCCTTTTCCGGGTACCTACCATTGGAGGGGACAAAAATAATACCCTTTATCTCTGAATCGAGCTTTTCCCTTGCTTTATCAAGGTCCATACACAATGTGTCGGGCTCAACATCCACAAATACGGGTATGGCTCCAAATAGCCGCAATGAGTTTGGAGTCGCGATCATAGTATAGTTAGGTACTAGAACCTTATCACCAGCAGCCAATCCACAAGCCATTGCAGCCAGTGTTATTGCTATTGTACCATTGTTCACAGCAATAGCATGCTTTGAGCCGGTATAAGCAGCAATCATTTCTTCAAATGCTTTTGTCTCCTTGAATTCAGTGATCCAGCCACCAGAATGCATATAGTCGGAAAGAGCTTTTATCTCCGAGTTGTCGAATGATGGCTCATATTGAGAGATATAAATATCCATATGACACTATTCTTTTGTTGCTTGCAGGTTCAGGCTGATACATATCCCATTTTCAAAATCCATGTGAGGATAATAGGCCTTGCTGTAGTCATCATAATCTTCCGGCAGCTCTTCTCTCCAGTCCCACTCTTCGACATTGGCAAATCCGTTACGCGTCATAATTTGTTTTAAGAGGGCATAATCATAAACAACACGATGATAGATTAAATTCCCGTTTTTTAAGGGCCATCTGCCATACAATGGGCCTAGAATACGATTAATATCATTCGTTTTTTTATAAACTTCTACCAATTTTAAAAAATCCGGCACCGCTACCCTCAGTAAACCGCCCGGTGCAAGACAACGGTTCCATTCTTTAAGAACATCGTCTGCCTGTTTAAGAGCAAAATATTCTAAACAATGGGATGCATAGATGAGATTTGCAGAATTAGTTTCAATCGGTGCAAGGTCATCCAGTTGACAGATATGATCAAGGTGATCAAAAGGATTACAGTCTATGTGGATGAAGCCAGGCAGGTATCTATTGCCACAGCCCAGGTGTAGATTAATCAATTTGCTCCTCCTTTTTTCCAGTTGCTGATTGCCCTGTAAATTCTGCTTGAAAGTATGAATGATAATGCCTTTCTAAGCTTGAAGCATTTTCTATATATATCTTCTAAATTGTTCATTGCTTCATCTTTGGCACCGTGTGAAAACATTATGAGATTGGTTTCAATAAAAGTTTGATAGTCCATTTTTTGAGTTTTCTGTTCATTGTGCCTCAGGCTGATGGATAATATATCATCTACCATACCACCTTCCCCCTGCCTTGAAAGCCTTAGCCAAAAATCGTAATCGAAAGAGGAACTGTATATTTCATCAAATGAACCAATCCTGTTCCAGATTGATTTTTTCCAGAATATGCTGGGTTGACAGATCCAGTATTCATTCCAGTTTTTGAGGAATGATTCAAAATCAATTCTTTTAGGCAATTTTACCGTATCGCCATTTTTTATGTCACGAATAATACCTCCGCCTCCCAGCCAGTCTTTGCCGGGATTTTCAGCAAAATAATTACCTACAATATTCAGGGCATCCGGGCAGAGCATGTCATCACTGTCCAGCACTCCTACAATATCTCCCGAAGATTTATTAATTCCGGCGTTTAGTGCTTTGACTTGGCCTCCATCCGGTTTGCTCTGCCAGTAAGTAATGTTACTTTCATATTTTTTTATAACATCAACACTCCCATCAGTGCTTCCCCCGTCAAATATAATGAATTCTAATTCGGGGTAATTCTGCTCTACAACTGAACGAATACTATTTTCAATATATTTAATCTGATTGTATGAATCCATGACGATTGATATCTTTGGCATAGCTTTAGGCATGTTTTTGCACTTTCCTTGAGAATTCTCTTAATATATGATTTTTAATCGTCTTCCCTGCACCCCAATGATTTATTACAACATGCTTCATATTGGCCAATCTCTTCTCTCTAAGGTAGTCATTTTGCTTTAATATTACCTCTAAAATAAACTTTTCAATTTCATCATTGGTTTCAGCCCTGTAGTAACTTTCAATGAGTTTTTGACCGATAATATTGAATCCAATGCTTTTAGGATTTGCCAGGTATAAAATTGGTTTTTCAGTTGGTAAGTACTCGGCTAAAAATGAACCACAGCATGTTATGAGAGCATCTGAAGTTTTAAATAGGTCAAAATAACCACCTTTCAGGTAGGTGGAGGTATTCCGCAAGGAATCCCATTTGTTATAATAGGCATCAGCTTCTTCAACTGTCATTAATCCTTCCTGGATACAGAATGGATAAAGCTCCTGGTGAGGCTTGAATACCCATTCTATACTTTTGTATTTCAAAGCTAATTTAAGAAAAAACTTATAATTGTTATGAAAGGTTGAAAATGCAATAACCTTGTCATTGATCGTCCAGTGAGGAGCCCATATTACACGTTTAATATCAGGTCTGGCGATCTTCCAGTATTTACCTGGAGAAGGTTGTTTAGTGGATATATATTCATCAAGTTTAGGATATCCCGAGACAAAAACATTTTTACCTTTAAAATTTGAATAAGCTTTGAAAAGTTTTCCATGCATTCCGCTTTCGGCAAAGATCCTCCAAAAACTGGGAAAAGATCGCAGGTTGAAGTGTTCCTGATATCTGTTCGCTATTTTATAGCCATAGGGAATATAGCATGTAAGTGCAAATTGTGAGACATGAGATGTCCAATATTCTGTGGGTACACTAGAGTGATAAGGTAACTCATAAAATACAATATCAGGATCAAGTGATTTCAGATTATAAAACTCGCCTGTTTCAGGTTTATAACTCCGTATTACATTCATCCCGCGGTCTTTAAAAAATGAGTAGTTTTTTTCAAGGGTCTTAATTTTGTAGTCCGAACGATTTCCTATGGGATCATCGGGAATTCTATTAGCACCAATAAAATCATATAATGCAACAACTGTAGGGTCAAACCTTGAGTCTTCATGAAAACTGTCATATACAGACTGGGCGCACCAAAGGGAGTTGTCAGTGACGACAAATAATACCTTTACAGGGAGTTTTGTTTTTATTCTTTTCTTTTTTACGAGCTGGTAATTTATCTTAAATACTATATGTTTTAATACTATTCTTCTATGAAAAATCCTATGGAGAGCAGTTGCAGAAAAATATATCTGTATAACCCCGAATATGGAGTCCCTAATTTTATGATAATGAGAAGAATTGCAGATCCTTTCCAGATAGGGCAGTATTGAAAGTAACAAGTTGTTTACCTGCTTATTATGAGTTTAGGCTCAACCTGAAATTTAGCAAAAATGTAATAACCATTTTAATACTCAGAATTACAGTGCACAGAATATAATTTAATATTACACTGTTGAGATTCCGATAAAACAGACTGAAAAAATTTCATGAAATATTGTATTTTAAATATATGAGAACTAGGGCCTATTATGTTACTTTGATAAATAAGTTTTAATGATACTTGAAGATATATTGTCAGTATAGGGTAAATAAACTACACGCCCATTATGTTGTCGCATATACAGGTCTACTTTGTTAAATATTTCACTGCCCTTCCAGTCCTGACCTACAAACATTGCATCAAAACGATATTCTTTAAATGCCTCTATTTTATCTCTGTTAATTTGAGGAACAACTTTGTCTACATACCGGATTGCTTCAATAATGGACTTTCGTTGAGGATAGGGTATTTTCGGTGAATAATTCTTATATTCAAAAACCAATTCATCGGTGCTGACTGCCACAATCAAGCTCTCACACTGCTCTTTTGCCCTTTTGAGAATATTTAAATGACCGACATGAAAAAGGTCGAAGACTCCTGCAGTATATCCTAATCTGAACTTCTTAGCCATTGATATATCTACCTGAATAGAAATAAAACATCATCTTTTAATTTACTGTTGTAATTTCGTATGCCACTCTAGTTTAGGCCGCATACTCCCCAGGCGATCTGTATTGTAATCACCGCTAATTACACCATTTGATCCTATTTGGAAGGAGACAACATCTTCACACCTTGCGATCTGGCCAATGTCCATATCCTCTGCATATAGAGTGATTTTATAACTGCGAACATTGAACAGGTTTGGAGGTAAGTAACAGGTAGAGATGTATTTTCCAGGACTCAGTTTTAAGAGCGCACAAGAATCAGTATTATAGGAACCGAAAATAATTTCACCACTTATCAGATCAAATCTAAGAGCAATTCGTAATTTGTTTATTGTTTTATATACTTCATATCTAATTTCTACACTAAACAGCTTATTTGGACTTAAAATATTAGAGGGTGTATTATTATGATCTTTAATTGATAACGAAAAAAAGGCCATTCGGGGCTCAGAAAGTTCGTGATAGCCTGAAACCCATTTTTTAGTATGTTCATTTTGTGATTCTTTTAGATATTTTGGGATTACCAATTCTGTTTTTCCCAATAAGTCTAGCTCCCCAGATCTTAATAACAAAGCTTTGTTGCACAGGTTTTGAACAGCAGTCATATTATGACTTACAAAAAGTACTGTTTTCCCTGTCTTTGCGGCATCATCCATTTTCCCCAGACATTTTTTTTGAAATTCAATATCTCCTACAGCCAATACTTCATCTACAACGAGGATTTCCGGTTCAAGATGGGCTGCGACTGAAAAAGCAAGACGGACGTACATACCTGATGAATATCGTTTAACCGGAGTATCAAGGAATCTCTCAATCTCTGCAAAGTCGACAATCTCATCAAATTTCCTTTTTATTTCCACTCGACTCATGCCAAGGATAGCGCCATTAAGGAAGATATTTTCTCGACCAGTCAATTCAGGATGGAACCCAGTGCCAACTTCCAACAAGGTCGCCACTCGGCCCTTGATCGTCACCCGACCTGCCGAAGGTTCTGTAATGCGCGAAAGAACTTTTAACAGTGTGCTTTTTCCCGCACCGTTCCGCCCGATGATGCCCACGACTTCCCCCCGCTGGATTTCAAAGCTCACATCCTTAAGTGCCCAAACCTCTTCCATCGTATCACCCTGAATGACGGGCTTGCCTTGCACGAGGTCTTTAGTTTTGTGCCAGAGGCTGCGAGCACTCTGCATGAGCACATCCCGCAGGGCGGTGTACCTACCGTTTTCCGCCTGGTGGCCGATGGTATATTTTTTGCCGAGGTTTTCAGCCTTGATGACTATGTCTGACATATCTCTTATCTTTTATATCAAATCTGCAAAGGTCTTTTCCATTTTCCTGAAACGAGAAACGCCCAGCCAAATAAAGAAGATAACGATAACAAGGCTGAGAATGAAACCGGGCCAATAGATAGGGCTGCCGCCACCCAGGATGCACCAGCGGAAGCCGTCGATCACACCCACCATCGGATTGAGACTGTAGATCAGCCGCCATTTTTCCGGAATGACACTGCTGCTGAAGCCCACTGGCGAAATATACAGACCGAATTGCACAACAAAGGGAATTACGTAGCGGAAATCCCGATATTTTACATTCAGAGCAGTCGTCCAGAGTCCTGGGCCCAGACTGGCAAACAAGGCCAGGAGGATAAAGATCGGCAACAGTAACATATTCCAGCTCGGAGCGAATTGATAATAGGCCATCAGCCCTATCAAGATGACGAAGCTGATGAGAAAATCCACAAAGGCCGTCACTACGGTGGCCGTAGGGACAATCAGCCTCGGAAAGTAGACCTTGCTGATGAGGTTGACATTGTCAATCAGGCTGTTGGAGGCTTCACTCAGGGATGTGGAAAACAGGGACCAGGGAAGCATGGCCGCAAAGACCATGAGGGCATACGGGGCGTTTCCATCGCTTGGCAGCTTGGCCACCCGGCCAAAGATCACCGTGAATACCAGCATAGTCAAAAAAGGCCGGATAATGGCCCAGGCAACACCTATGATGGTCTGCTTGTAGCGTACGGAGATATCCCGCCAGGCAAGGATTATGAAGAGTTCCCTGTAGCGCCAGAGGTCGGCCCAATAGTTTTTTTCTGTACGGCCCGGTTCAAGGATAATGATGTCTTCAGCCAAATCAAGAGCCTCTTATTGTATTCTCAGCCATCGCGGGTTGCTGACTTTGTTGAGTAATTCTTAACCTTACCTGTTCAAAACTCTGCTGGGGCGCGCGACTTTTTTGAATGGATGTGAAAAGAATGTAAGGCACAAAAATGGCCATCCCGTATAAGAAGGGCCGGAAGGGGACGGAATATCTGGGGAACGGGGCGCCTGCCATGTGTATGAGCGTATAATAAATGAGCAGGAAGGAGCAAAAACCGTGCTATCAAAAAGACTTTAATGGACATAGCAACTATTAAATTTACAGGGTAGCTTGGATGGTTGGGTTATGATTCTTTCCCGATTGGCAGGGTTTTTAATGGTATATTGCAGCATGATAAATCATTAGGGGGGTTGTCAAATTACAGGATTTCCTGCCCGGTACTCTTAATTTCATCAATAAGTATTCCCCCTTCTGCATAGTCCTCAGGCGTAAAAGGGATGGGATCAATCCTGCTGTCTATTCCACGTCTTAAAGGGACAATAAGCCTTCTATCTGAATATCTGTCACCATTAAATGAGGATGAAATAACAGCAATATCTATATCACTGTCTTCCCTTGACGTCCCTTTCATAATAGAACCAAACAACAATACTTTTTCGACAGAGATATTATTTTCTTTTAATCGTAATATATATTCTTTTATTAAATTGATGATTGAAGATTTTGAAGAAGCCATTTCTT
>Ga0233431_1001595_pt1 | contig 37959 bp, 25 predicted proteins | sample SI_118_April2016_FD_179867 | JGI IMG/M metagenome (GOLD analysis project Ga0233431, IMG submission 179867) | Seawater microbial communities from Saanich Inlet, British Columbia, Canada - SI_118_April2016_200_MG | ecosystem: Environmental > Aquatic > Marine > Inlet | place: Canada: British... | reverse complement strand
TTTACCCATTCACTTTTATTTCCAGTTCTTTTCTTAATCGTAGGAGCGGCCCTGCATTACAAAAAGAAAACTAAATGGGCAGGAATATTTTATGTAATTTCTGCAGGATGGTTCTTTCATTTAATTCTAGATTGTCTTTTCTATGGCCCCATACTTGATAGTCCATTAAAGAACTTCTTTTGGCCACTTCCATTCTTTAATTTTTGTCCACAATGGGGAATCTACCAATACGCAGCAAGTATAGATGCCCTTATCCTTATAATTTGGCTAGTTCACGAAGAAATACATAAAAAAATAAAAGACTATATCTAAAATGAAAAAAGAGCTACTTATTGGAACAATTAGAATTCAAAATAAATGTTTGATCCCATACCAAAAGACCAAAAACTCTTGGAAAAAATCAAATAAACAATTCTCTAACATAAAACAAATTGTAAGGTTGTTTAAGGCACATAAGAATTTTAATGTTTTGGTTGACAAAAAAGACCCTCGTTTTTTAAAAGGGCAATTATCTCCGGGCAACAAAGTGCAAGGAGCCAGAATAAATATCTTACCAGATGGAACAAAAATAGATAAGGCTTATTCTTTGTTTGCCAAAGAATTAACAGTACATGATCAAAAATCAGATGAACATTGGGATGTTCTGTTTCAAAATTCTGGAGGAACGTGGTCTTATGGTTATTCTATTGAAAAGAAAATCAAGAACCGTTCTAAAAAATACAAAAAAGTAAATCAATTCGACAAATTGTATTCTAAATTAAACAAAAATGTTTCTTCGGCATTAAAAAAGAAAAAAGATAATCTCGCCCTACCCATATATACTTTACTAAAAACAAGAATGAGGGTAGGTAATGAAATTTATTACAGATTACACAACCATAAGGGATTGACTACATTAAAAAAGAAAGACGTCATTATTAATGGAACAAAAGTGGAGTTCAAGTACATCGGTAAAGATGGAGTCCCACAAGACATTACCAAAGAATTTTCCAATCTTTATGTTAAAAGATTAAAAGAACATTTGAGAAATATCAAATCCAACGATTTCATTTTTGTTTCTGAAACTGGAAAACTTTTGCACGAAAAAGATTTTAAACTAGCTTTTAAAAAATATTGTGGTAAGGAATTCTATCCCCACATTGTTAGATCACATTATGCTACAACTAAAGTTAAAAATTTCATTAAAGGAAAGAGAAAACTTAACAAAAATGAGGTTAATGATTTGTATTTAGAAATTGCCCACAATTTAGGACACAAAAAATTTGTGAAAAAAGAAAACGTTTGGAAAGAAAATTCTGTCGTTACAGTTAATCATTATATCGAACCAAAGTTAGTTGCCAGAGTTAAAGAATTGGTTGGCAAGTAACCATCTCAGAAATATTATTTTAATTCTGTCTTAGCTAAATATTCTTCAAACTGTTCTTGTTCTCTAGGGGTTATCTCTTTACCATTCCCCCAAATCCCACATTCATATTCCCAAGAACCATTTTCATACAACATTTTTCCTGTTGCATCTTTTCGGAAAACATAATCTAAACTATTTAACTCTTTATCCGTATCATCAACAAAAAGGGTTTTGCTTCCATCAGTATGTGTTACCAAAACTTCTCTCCAGAATTCAGGACCACAATCTCCAAGATAATTAGCTACATTTTTCCGAACAACTGTTTCTTTACCGACATGTCCCTTATATTCACACTCGGAACAACCATTAGCATTAACGCTAGTAAGCAAACTAGCAATTACCACGCACAAAGACTTGAATTTCATTTTTATTAATTTCTTTACCAAGACAATTCTTTATAAATCTTTTGTTACTTCCTAGTAGAAAGATATGGGGCCGCGAGGATTTGAATTCCGGAATTGCTCTGCTTCTTTCAAAACAATTTCCCCGGTTCGACGGCCCCCAGCCGCCGGTGATAGTGCTCAGGACAATTAATCCTTCCAAGCTACACTACGGCCCCAATAAACCTCTGAATCCAAGAATACTTTAAAAAATTAACTCTTGTAAAACTTTCCTTCTAAATAATTATCCAATACATTCTTACTTGGAAAGAACATCTTCTCAGGTAACTCACCTAACTCAAACCATTTCCATTCAGTAATTTCATCAGGTTCCATCACTCCAACTTCACCCGAAAAATCATCAGAAAACAATCCAATTGTGACAAAATGAGCTGTATCAACTCTATCATTAGAAACACAAATAACTTTTGAGGAATTTAATTGAATCCCAGTTTCTTCCATTACTTCACGAGCAGCACCTTCTTCAAAACTCTCACCAAACTCCAATTTCCCACCAGGCATAGTCCAAGTCCCTTCTCCATTTAATAAAGAATCTGCTTTCTCGGCATCATCATGCCTTTTACCAAGAAGAATCTTCCCTTCTTTCATTAACATTACTCCAAAACCTGCCCCAACTTTGTTATTTTTCATTTTCTAAATTAAAGAGATAAGTAGTATAAAAATTTTATTATCCGCAATCTTTAAAAATAACCCCTTATTCTAGCACAATACGGCCCCGTGGCTTAGCCTGGTAGAGCGCACGTTCTCGTAAGAGAGGCGAAACTGATATCAGGAAAGGCAGTCATCGTGAGGTCCCGAGTTCAAATCTCGGCGGGGCCACATTTTTATTTAATTTGATCAAAGAAAATTTTTTGTTATGTTTTGGATTTTTTGGCTTAATCTCATCAAACCACTTTTTAGTCATATTATCTCCTCTGACAATGAATCTATGTAAATCTTGCCAACCATATTTCCCACGTTTTTCTATGTAATAAGAGGACTTAAAACCTAATTTTGTTAAAGTTTCATTTAGTTGACAAGCAAAAGTCTGGGAGATAGTAGACATTTCAACTCGAGGATAAGGCTTCCCGTTTTTGTTTTCAAGATACAAACATCCATCTGTATCAAAGTAACCCCTAAGAAAAGATTTGGAAAATCCAAGATTATCTATTATTTCTTTTGGTATGCCAAATTCAATCTTTTTGCCTAAAGGCAAACCCAAAAATTCTTCTTTGAATTTTACTAATTCGTTGGACCAAATTTGAAACCCATAAACTCCACAAGAGGGCATTTTTCTTAAATTAAGATCAATATTGAACAATTTTTTGTAAATCCATTTAATTCTTAATTGGTAATGTTCTTGATCATCAATTATATGACCTCTTAATTGATAGAGGCCTTTATTGTTGTAATAATTCATACTCCCATCACCCAGATGCAACCCAACCTCTTCTGCTAGAAGGAGATTCATTTTGTTTGGGAGTTTTATTTTATTCATAGTTTCCAACTCTTTGTTTATTATTTTATTCATAAAGTTACTTATATATTTTACCAGTACTTGTCTGGTTGTCTAGTAGCTTCGAAAGTCTCGGCGGGGCCACCATTTTTCACTTATTTGGTTGAGTCTATAAATTCTCCACAATAACGATTCCACAATATACATTCTTGCCTATAAATCTTTAAATAAGAGTTATCATTCTGGAATAGATAAAAAACTGACTAAACTATTTCAATAGTTATATCGGGGGGTGGATTTAATGAAAAAATTTTTAATTGTTCCAGCAATATTGATTATCCTTCTATTTATAGTGGGGTGCCTAGATTATAAGGCTTACGAAGTTCCTCAGGACCCAGAAGACATAAATTTATTAGACGAAATTGCTTCGTTAGAAGAAGAACTAATCAACGAAGAAGTTAATTTAGAAGAACCAACTGAAGATGTCTCAGAAGAGATTATCGTTTCTGAAACCGAAGAATCAGCAGATCTTTCTGATCTCCAAGTAATTGAAGTTAAAGAAAATCAATTAGTTGATCTTAAGGTAAAAATCAATGATCCAGATAAAGATGTAGTTGAATATTATTTCTCCTTACCTTTAAACGAACAAGGTAAATGGAAAACTAATTACGGAGATGCAGGGGAATATGTTATTACTATTACTGCCACTGATGGAAAACTAACCACTAAGAAAAGCATCCTTTTAGTAGTTAACCGAGTGAATGTACCCCCAATCATTAAAATAATTAATGACATGGTTATCAAAGAAGGAGAACTTATTGAACTTGAACCACAAGTAATTGATCCTAATGGTGACCAAGTTAGTGTAAAAATATCTTCTCCTCTAGAAACAGGTTCTTGGACTACAGACCACACCAGTGCGGGAGAATATGAAATCTCAGTAACTGCCAATGATGGAGAATTAGACAATAAAGAAAGTTTCTTGTTGACAATTCAAGATGTAAATGTCTTACCTGAAGTTTTTGGTTTAGTGGACTTGAATATCCAAGAAGGAGATACAGTCTCCCTTGAACCAGAAGTTACAGACCTAGATGAAGATGAAATAACCTTAACAATCTCTGAACCAGTAGGTAACGATGGCGTTTGGGAAACAGATTACACAAATCATGGAGAATATGTTGTGACGGTTAGGGCCTTCGATGGGAAAGACACAGTGACTAAAACAATAAAATTAGTCGTTGAAGATATCAACATGCCTCCAGAGATTATTGAAGTAACTCTAGGTTAATTTTTTTAATTTTATTTTTTAGAATAATGACTCTCAACAAACTAAAGATAATTATTGTACCTTTTCTTTTTCTCCTTTTAATTAGTTTGTCCACTTCTACTATCACTTCTGCAACTACTACTTTAGAAGTTGTTGAGAACGATTTAGTTAAACTTGTTCCTACTGCAATTGATCCAGATGGAGACAAAATTACTTTTTACTACGAATCACCGTTTAACGAAAATGGAGAATGGCAAACAACTTTAGATGATGAGGGAACTTACCTCACAAAAATAATTGCTTCTGATGGAGTTTCTCAAAATGAAGAAGAAGTAACTCTTCTTGTTAAAAATAAAAATCAACCACCTCAGATCAAGAATAACAAACTAACTGTATATGAACAAGAAACCGTTGATTTAAAACCCCTCGCTTCAGATCCAGATGGAGATGAACTCAAATACATCTTTGAAGAACCATTTGATGAAGAAGGAACTTGGACCCCTTCTTATAAAGATGAAGGATTACACAAAACCAAGTTAACAATTTCCGATCTTGAATATAAGGATCAAGCTGAAATAGAAATAGAAGTTCTTAATAAAAATCAAGCTCCCGAGTTAATCTCTTCATTTAGCGAAGAAGAACAATTAAATCTTATTGAGGATTCTACTCATGAATTTTATGCAGTGGTAGAAGATTCAGATGAAGAAGATTTGTCTTTTACTTGGATGTTAGATGGAGAAGTAATCTCAGAAAAAGAATCATTTCCTTACCATTTTGATTTTTCTTCTGCAGGTGAACACACCTTAACTCTTATTGCTTCAGATCAACAAACAGAATTAACCTCTTCATGGATACTTTCTGTAGAAAATATCAACCGTGCTCCAGAAATTAATCATCCTGAAATAATTGTTTCTGAAGGAGAAAAAGTTTCTTTCCAACTTTCTCAATTAGACATTGATGGAGACATCATCACTTATACTTTTGAAGAACCATTTAACGAAAAAGGAGAATGGCAAACAACTTACTTAGATTCAAGAGAATCTACTACTAAAATCATTGCTACAGATGGAGAATTAACTGTAGAAAAAGAAATCCCTATTATTATTAAGGATGTAGATCTTGCTCCAGAAATCAATCTTGCAGAAGAACTATTCTTTAATGAAGGAGAAGAAACTTCCCTTGAACTAGAAATAACTGATCCTGATGAGGACGATTTATTTATTACCATAGAAAACTTACCTCTTGGAGCCTCTCTAGATGAAAACACTTTAGAGTGGACACCAGATTTTAATTACGTTCAAAGACAACCTAATTTTATTACTAACTTTCTAAACAAACTTAGATTAGACAAATTTATTTTCAAGGCAGAATCTTCTTTGATAACTGTTCATGCCTGTGGAAAAGATCTTTGCACTTCTAAAGAAATAAAATTAATTGTTAATGATGTTAATCAAGCCCCAGTGATTGAACCACTTGGACCTCTTACCCTCACAGAAACAGAAACAGTATCCTTAGAACCTTTTGCAATAGATCCAGATCAAGATTTCTTAACCTATACTTTCTCCGCCCCATTAAACCAGAAAGGAGAATGGAAAACTACTTACGAAGATGAAGGCACCTATAATTTAACGGTTATTGTTTCAGACGGATTCCTATCTACAGAACAAATTATCGAAGTAAATGTTCTCAAAAACAATCGTCTTCCAACTCTTAAAGTTTCCAAAGATTATTATAAACTCAATGAAGGAGAACAACTTCAATTTTCCGTTTCCACGGAGGATCCAGATAATGATTATTTAGAACTAACTGCAGAAAATCTTCCCCAGGGAGCATCATTCACCAACGGAATATTCTCCTGGACTCCCTCTTTCGAAACCACTGCTGGAATAGAAGGTGTAGGAGAAAGCAAATGGTTTGAGTGGTCTTCTTGGTTAAATAAAAAATTCAACGATGAAGCAGAACATCTGAGGATCGATTTCACCTCTACTGATGGAGATTTTATTGTAAAGCATCCAGTTGTAATCACCGTAAAAAACATCAACCTAGCTCCAAGGATTGGCTCACCTACTCCTGCTAAAGAAATCTTTGCTGAAGTTAATAAACCAGTAGATTTCCACTTCGACTTAGAGGACCCAGATCAAGACCTTCTTGTTTTTGAATGGTCTTTTAACTCCTGGGAAGAAGAAGCTATTGATGGGCCTATCTTGAAGAGAACTTTTGTTTCTCCTGGAACAAAAACAATCAAAGTAAAAGCCACAGATGGAATGTATGAAACAGAGTATGAATGGAAAGTAAGAGTAACCGCTCCAGAGAAGATTACTCCTTCCCTCCCCCAACCAACAGAAGGGGATTACAAAGTCTATATCATCGAACATTAATTTTTTCTTTCTTTACCATTAACTTAATAAATTCCCCCTGATCATAAACCTAAGATGGATCCACTTCACCAATTAGCCCAGGACACACTAGACAAGAACAAGCAAGCCATAGTATTTACTGCCAGTAGGGCTAGTGCAGAAAAGACTGCTGAAGAATTATCTAAACTTACCACGGTCCAATTACTTGATCTATCTCAGAAAGTCCTCAAGTCTATATCCTCTCCAACAAAACAATGCCGACGTCTTTCCAATTGTATCAAAAAAGGAATGGCCTTCCATCACTCTGGCCTCACTTCTCAACAAAAAGATCTCATTGAAGAAGAATTCAAAAAAGGAACTATTAAAATTATCTGTGCCACTCCGACCTTAGCAGCAGGCCTCTCCCTACCTGCGTTTAGAGTTATTCTCAAGTCTCTCAAACGTTATTCTGGAAGACGAGGAATGGATTGGATCCCAGTTTTAGAATATTATCAAATGGCCGGAAGAGCAGGACGTCCAGAGTACGAATCTTTTGGAGAGGCAATTGCTATTGCTAAAACTGAAGCTGAAAAAGAACAGATTCATGAACGTTATATTCTTGGGGAACCAGAAGAGATCTACTCAAAGTTAGCAGCAGAACCAGCTCTCCGAATGTATCTCCTCTCTTTAATCTCTGCAGGAATAATCAAAGATTATGAAAGCATGAAGAATTTTTTCTCCCAAACTTTTTGGGCCCACCAATTCAAAGACACTTTTAAATTAGAAGCCATCATGGAAAAAATCACTGCCCTTCTAGAAGAATGGGGTTTCATAACTCTTTCCGAAAAAACAACCACTCCATCTGATTTTACTCCAGCTAACAAAATTAACCAACCACCTCAAGGATCCATTCGCTCCACTCTTATTGGAAAAAGAGTATCTGAATTATATCTAGATCCTCTTACTGCAAGACATCTTCTTGATTGCCTAAAAAACTTCACTATAGAAAAGAAACCCTTCTCCATACTTCAGATGATCTCTAACTCACTAGAAATGTACCCCAAACTTAGAGTTAAGGTGAAAGAACAAGACAAAATCCAAGAATCATTAGTTGAGAATTATGATCTTCTTTTACAAGAAGAGCCCAGTGCCTTCGACTATGAATATGACGATTTCATTAACTCTATCAAAACCACTCTTTTCTTTGAAGCATGGATCAATGAAAAAGAAGAAGATTTCCTCTTAGAAGAATTTGATGTTCGCCCAGGAGAAATCAGAGTAAAGATGGAAATTGCTAACTGGCTTCTTTATGCCTCTCATGAATTAGCAAAATTAACTAACTTAGACCGTCTATTAATCAGAGAAATAAGCAAACTTAGAATCAGAATTAAAAACGGAGTTAAAGAAGATCTCCTCCCATTATTAAAACTAAAAGGAATTGGAAGAATCAGATCTAGAAAACTCGTTAATAATAATCTCAAAGATCTCGGAGATCTCAAGAAAGTAGATATAACTTCATTAAGCCAAATTCTCGGCCCCACCATTGCAGTAGACATAAAGAAACAACTGGGAGAAGAAATAAAAGAAATCCCAAAAGGAAAAAGAAAAGGCCAACTCAGTTTGAATAAATATTAATTTCCTAAATACTTCAAATAACAAGCATCATTAGGAGAACCTTTTGGATTAAGTTCTAACAAACCAGCTTCTATCCCCTTATGAACAACATCAATTGCCGCAAGATAAGTAAATGCTGAGTTAATTTCGGGTTTATTAAGAGCCTTCAAATCATCTTTTAATCCTTCAACGCCGTGCCAGAGAACATCTCCCAACTCATAAACAAATGCATCCATTGAGCTCATCTCTGGATTTAAAAGACGTCCAAATTGTACAACTCTTAGATTTCTCTCCAATTTAGAACTCAAATCTCCCTCATAAGCATCAACAATTTTCTTTCCTTCTTCTGTTAATTGTCTGTAAACTGAAGGGACTATCCATTCACAATCTGAAAACTTATTGATTAATTGTAAATAACTAAGTTTATTTTGGTGTATTTTTTCTCCTAATAAACCAACAACTCCTTGGTCACCACTCTCTTCTTCACCAAATAATGTTGCGATTGCCATATTATTATACTCCCTAAAACCTATATAAACATTGTTGGCTTACAATATACATTAGAATGAGTCCATCCCCACTCAGAAATATTTATAAATGACTCCATTTTCTAGCTTAAACATGGCAAAACTAAGGAAGAATGCAGCGTACCAGAAGCTCGAAAGACCTTATACTCGAATTAGTAAGTATACTAAGAAGAATTATGTTAGGGGAGGATTTCCTAATATGAAAATAATCAAGTTTGATATGGGTGATCCTAGAGAAGAATATGATTCTTTAGTCACTTTACATTCTACCAAAGCCATGCACTTAAGACATAATGCTATTGAATCCGCAAGGATGACTTCTAACAGACTTCTAGAAAGAACCCTAGGTAAGGCCTATCACCTTAGAATCAAAGTTTATCCCTTCCACGTTCTCAGAGAAAACCCTTTGGCAGCAGGAGCAGGAGCTGACCGTATGAGTACAGGGATGAAGAAATCATTTGGTAAACCAGTAGGTTCTGCCGCTAGAATTAGAGAAGGACAAACCGTTATGGAAGTCCGTCTTAACAAGGAAAACATTAAAGTTGGTAAACTAGCTATGGAAAGAGCTTCTAAGAAATTTCCTTTTTCTTGTAAAATAAAAGTTAAAGAATAAACTTATAATCTTTTTAATATCTCTTCTACCCAATATTTTTCTCTTTTTAATTTCTCCTTATCTTCTTTCTTCCCAAAATTTTTCTTAATCTTTGATTTAGGCTTAGAGATATCAACCACTACCTTTTCTTTCTGATTAGTTTTTACGGTGTGCATCTCCAACTTAGCCAATTCCTTTTCTAAAAACTCTTCTTCTCTTTTCAATTTTTTAATTGCAATATTTTTCTTTCCAAACGGTTTAACCTCTTCCAACTTCCTTTTCTTTAGTTTAACAACAACTGGAACTTTTCCACCTTCTTCAACAACTCCTAGGTTTAATCTTCTCTTCTCTTCTTCTAAATAACGTAGTTCTTTCTCCAACCGCTTCTTCGCCCCCACAGAAACTTTTCTTCCGAATGGTTTAATTTCAATTTCTTTTATTTTCTTTAATTTTGGCTTAATTGGTTGATACTTTTCTTCAGCTACCTTCACTCCCAAATCTCCACTTCCAACTCTCTTCAATTCTTGATCGACCCAATCTAATTTCTTTTCTAACTTGCTCTTTTTAATTCTCTCAACTTTCTTCTTTGTATAAAACTCCTTGATATATTGATCAACAACTTTCTTGTCCCAACCTTCTTCAATTAAATATTCTCGGACTTCTCTCTTCAACAATCCTCTTCCACTTAATTCTATAATCTTCTCAGCTAATGCCACGCCCTTAGATCTCATCTCAGACATAATTTTAGAGACAGCAATCTCTCTTTCTTTCCTTTCTTTCTCTTCCTTAGATTTGACTATCAAATTAACAATTTTTATTGGGGCAGAGTACACTAAATCTAAGAATCCAATAATTAATACAATTAACCAGATTCCAATTCCTTTTATTCCTTTTCCGAGTTTCTTCACTCCCTTAAACAAACCTCTAAAGAATTTCTTGGTCCCAGCTCCCAACTCGATTTCGAAACTTCTAAGTTTTCCTAGGAATCTTGCCACACTGACAACAACCTTTCTGGCCAAATGATAAGTCCCTCTAGCAATAACCTCTCCCAACAACACAATCATTCTGAAAGGCCATAACATTCCCTTCAATAAACTCTTTAACGACCACTTAACTCCTACAGCAGCCTTACCCGCAATCTCAGCCGTACTAACAACAACCTTCCCACTAGTCTTCCTCACTGCCCTAGACACTTCTTTAGCCGCCAACCCTCTTTCAGATCTAGCAGACTCTCTTCGCCATTTTAAAGATTCAACCCATCTCTTGACAGCAAATCTAAATCCAACAACTAAAGGCCCCATTCCATGACCAACACTAACAACAACCTTCCCACTAGTCTTCCTCACTGCCCTAGACACTTCTTTAGCCGCCAACTCTCTTTCAGATCTAGCAGACTCTCTTCGCCATCTCAAAGACTCAGCCATCCGTTCAACAACAAAATTAATTCCTACAACCAGATGCCCCATTCCCTGGCCAATTCCAACAACAACCTTTCTGGCCAAATGATAAGTCCCTCTAGCAATAACCTCTCCCAACAACACAATCATTCTGAACGGCCATAACATTCCCTTCAATAAACTCTTTAACGACCACTTAACTCCTACAGCAGCCTTACCCGCAATCTCTGCACTGGTCACCATTGTTTTTCGACTTGCTTTTTTAGCAGCCCTAGTTGTTTTCTTAGATACAAATCCACTTCCTTCTTTAACAATTCTGAAAGGCCACAACACTCCTTTCAATAAACTAGTCATAGTCCACTTTAACCAAACCACAATTCTACCAGCAGCCCCAGCGGTTCCAACAACAACTTTTCTTTCTTTTCTTCTAAAGACTAACTTAATTTCTCTACCAATAAATCCAACAAACCAAGGTACAAATAGCACTGCAGCCCTTAGTCCTTCACCTATATAAACAACAAATCTTTCCAACACACTTCTCTTCTGATAAGCATACATTCCAACGAAAACTAACAAGATTAAAACAATCAAACCAATCCAGACTTCAGTCAAGTCTCCGACAACCACTCCCAAATTATCCCAGAATGCTTTTCCTGCTAAAGACAATCTTCCTTCTGCTTCTTCTTCAACAAACCCTTCTACTCCTTCTCCAGATTTTTCTTCTTCTAAAGGAGCACCTAAACAAATTTCACCACTACAACCATTATCACACCCTTCAATTAATTTATCTTCTTCATTAGACTCACACTTCGCTCCGTACTTACCTGCACCAGTACAAGTCCAGCTTTCATAAACCCGGTACACTCCATTTATTCCACAAAACTTCTCTCCCACATACCCATCTTTTCCACAATCTTCGTCCTTGAAACAAGTAATCTTACTACTTCCGCCACCACTACTGCTAGATGCAGTAGATTCTTCAGTGGTAGCAGCCGCTGCCGCAGTGGTATTAAAACTTCCAGTACCATTTCCTTTATTGCCACTAGAATCATTACAATAAACTGTTAAATTATATTCACTACTTGCATTCAGACTACTCAATGTCTGACTAAAAGAAGTTCCACTCCCCAAATCTCCGCTTCCTGCCCCAGTATAATTACAAGTAGCACTTTCATCAACAGTAACACTCATCACCGAACTGCTTGCAGTAATACTTCCAAAACTCAAAGTTACATTAGGAGCAGTAACATCCAGCACAGTTAACGAAGAAGTATTAACCCACGAACTCCAATCAGTCCCATCATAAACTCTCACACTCAGGATCCATGTATCTCCTTCACTTACATTTCCTGAAGCAATCGAACTAAAGTTCTCTAACCCACTTACAGTCACAGATCCATTAAACCACAGAGTTTCATTATCTGTTTGGCCATCTCCATCTCCATCACTTATTGACCAATTTCCAATCAAAGTCCCATTAGTTCTATTCAAAGAATCATTAGACACTAAAGTTAAATTAACAGCAGTAGGCGCAGTATTTGCAATAGTCAATGAAGAAGTACTATTAGTCCCGTTAGCATCTCCATCAAAAGGAACTACCGTACAATTCCACACTTCTCCTTTTGAAGTATTGCTGTTATTCAATGAATCAAAAACTTCACCCGTTGGTCCAGAGGTAAGATTCTCAACCCCATTCATAATCCATACATAAGTATAATTAACAATATCACCATCGACATCACTACTATTCGTGGTCACATTACAATATAAGTCATTAGCAGTAACCGGACTCGTTGGCTCCATAGAAATTGTAGCCACTCCAGGAATAGTATTCTGCACAGTAAAACACTCTGTTGAAGAAGAAGCATTATTATCTACGCTATCGTTAGCCCAATAATACCAACAGATCTCCCCGTTTTTAGCCAAACTAATATTCTTATCTACAGAAGCATTGTAACTAGTCCCACTCACGGCCACAAAACTATCATTACTCCACGTTCCCGTAGCATTGGTACTAAAGATATATCCACTTACATTTCCAGTATCATTGATAGTTATATTCGCAGTAAAGTTTTGATATCTTCTAAAGTTCAAAGAGGTATTAACTAAATTCTCAAACGTTGGAGCAGTACTATCTGTAGCCGCAACCTCATTAGCACTAAAACTACTAAAATTAGTTGTATTAAATAATAACACTCCACCAGCATAACTCAAATTATTACAACTTCCTCCAGCAATACAATCACTTCCATTAGAAATAATTTCAGTACTGTTCGTACTGAACTCTCCCCATTTCCTAATCTCAGATATACTCGTCAAAGCTAAAGTTCTCAAAGTAACATTAGCCGAACCATTAAAGTTAGCAGCAATAGAAGAATTAAATGCCGCAGTATTATTTCCAATAAACAAATTCACTCCATGACTTAAATCAGCAGTCAAGTTCATATTCAATAAACCATCCCAACTAATCTCTCCCAAACTATTATTATAAATCAAATAATTCACTTCAGTACTTCTATCAAAAATACTTTGAGTATCTCCACTAAAATTATTATTCAGGAAAGTATGATTAAACGTATCTCCCAAAATATAAATCCCCTTCACATTCCCAGTAAAAGTATTATTCTCCCACACGGTATGATTATATCCATTCCACGTCCCTGGACCCACAGGCGATCCAGTATGTGCACTATAATTATTTCCTTCAATTCTATTCTTATTAATGAACACACTATGGTTATTCGCCACAATAGCAGTTCCAGTATTACTAATATTGTTCTCAGTAACATTAATGCCATCACCGGAACGAACTCTTATTCCAATTCCGCCTTCAAAAGTTCCACAATCATTTGGTGGCATTCCATAATCAGGATTAGTACAATTCATACTATCAACAACATTTTCCATAACTAAAGCATTAACTAAAGTCCCCACCGTGTCATCACCAATGTCAATAGCTAATGCATCATTATTCCCATCTCCACTAAACAAACTAACATTATTCCCATAAATAATTCCATTAGCACTAGTTCCTCCTGCCCCTTCCGAAAAAGAAATCCCTATGGGGCCACCACCAGCATCGGCAGTGATGTTGTAAACAGTATTCGAAGAAATATTCGCATTAGTTCCGTTTGAAAAAGAAATTATTGTTGCTCCCGCACCACCAATATTTACATGTTGGATAGTATTATTAAAAATAGTTGAATTATCACTATCATCAAATATTATTCCAATTCCAAAGTTTTCAATTACACAATTCTTCACAGTAACATTGTTGTCTCCAGCATTACTAGCTACCCCTGCATCTGTCGCTCCCCCATCTCCTCTAATCGTAAATCCTGCACAATCCAAAATAATATTACTTGCCCCAATAACAATCCCATCTCCCGGACAGCCATTTAAGTCAGAAGTCAATGTAGCATCCAATGTAATTGTAGTTCCACAGAAATAACCAGTTGTAGTAGTATAATTACTAAATGAACTTATATTGGCAGACAATATGCCACCGCCATAGGTAGTATTACAATCATCACCATTATCACATCTTAACCCATCTTTAAGCAAATAAGGTTCGGACACATAAGGCAACCCTCTTAATTCAATTACTGCCGTACCATTAAGTTCAAGCGCTAAATTATTATCAGTTAATCCAGTCAAATTATCTTCTAAGAATATGGTATCTCCAATCGCTAAACTTATGTTAGTACTCAAATCAGTTTTTGTCCAGTTAATTTGTCCAAAACTATTATTATAAATTAATATATTCGTACTCGTCGTCCCAGTTGTATCAATGATTGTCGCATTATCAGTATCAGAAATATTATTGTTCCAGATCAAATTATTATCTGTTGTTGATTGCATCTGTATTCCATAAGTTCCTTGGGAAACTATGCTATTCTCATAAATAGTATTATTCGAAGAAGCCGCAGCCAAGATCCCTCCACCAGTACTTCCAGTAACAGTGATATTGTTATTCCTTACAGTTGTATCATTAGAGAAACTCAATAAGACTCCCCTTGCCGCTCCACCTGCAGTATTAATTGTATTATTCTCAACAATATTATTAATTGCATTCCCTAAATTCACTCCATCATTTGCAGTAGAAGATCCAGAAATTATCAAACAATTCTTGATTGTAACTCCACTGTATCCTCCAGAGTTATCTACTCCATCTCCAGAAGCACTAGCAGAATAATTTATCATATATCCTGCACAATCCAAAGTAATATCATTTGCTCCAATGATTAATCCATCTGCAGAACAACCACTTAAGTTAGCAGTGATTGTAGTACTTGAAGTAATAGTATCTCCACAAGCCAAAACACTATTAGCACTAAAACTACTAAAATTAGTTGTATTAAACAACAACACCCCACCAGCATAACTTAAATTATTACAACTTCCTCCAGCAATACAATCACTTCCATTAGAAATGATTTCAGTACTGTTCGTACTGAACTCCCCCCACTTTCTAATTTCAGATATACTCGTCAAAGCCAAAGTTCTCAAAGTAACATTAGCCGAACCATTAAAGTTAGTGGCCACAGAAGAATTAAATGCCGCAGTATTATTTCCAATAAACAAATTCACTCCATGACTTAAATCAGCAGTCAAGTTCATATTCAACAGTCCATCCCAACTAATCTCTCCCAAACTATTATTATAAATCAAATAATTCACTTCAGTACCTATATCTAAAATACTTTGAGTATCTCCACTAAAATTATTATTCAAAAACGTATTGTTAAAAGTATCACCCAAAATATAAATCCCTTTCACATTCCCAACAAAAGTATTATTCTCCCACACGGTATGATTATATCCATTCCATAATCCCGGCCCCATTCCAGGAGATCCAGTATGTGCACTATAATTATTCCCATTAATCAGATTCTTATTAATAAACAAACTATGGTTATTCGCCACAATAGCAGTTCCAGTATTACTAATATTGTTCTCAGTAACATTAATGCCATCACCGGAACGAACTCTTATTCCAATTCCGCCTTCAAAAGTTCCACAATCATTTGGTGGCATCCCATAATCAGGATTAGTACAATTCATACTATCAACAACATTTTCCATAACTAAAGCATTAACTAAAGTCCCCACCGTGTCATCACCAATGTCAATAGCTAAAGCATTGTTATTCCCATCTCCACTAAACAAACTAATATTATTCCCATAAATAATTCCATTAGCACTAGTTCCACTAGCACCTTCTGAAAAAGAAATCCCTATAGGGCCACCACCAGCATCTGCAGTGATATTGTAAATAGTATTCGAAGAAATATTCGCATTAGTTCCGTTTGAAAAAGAAATTATTGTTGCTCCCGCACCACCAATATTTACATGTTGGATAGTATTGTTAAACATAGTTGAATTATCACTATTATCAAATATTATCCCAATTCCAAAATTCTCAATAATACAATTCTTCACAGTAACATTGCTATCTCCTGCATTACTACCCACCCCTGCATCTGTTGCTCCTCCATCTCCAGTTATGGTATATCCTGCACAATCCAGAACAATATTACTTGCCCCAACAACAATTCCATCTCCAGTACAACCAGTCAAATTAATACCTAAGGTGGTATCTACAGTGATTGTATCTCCACAAGAAGGAGTTGCTAGAATTGTCAAATCAGAACTACAAACTTCAGTACCATCACTAATCCCATCATTAGGAGTTACACAAACAGACCAAACGTCATCTACAGAAGTTTCTTGAGAAACAATTAATCCCGTTTTATTTTGATATAAGGCTGAAGCCTGTTCAGCGGATAAAGAATAATTATAAATTTTCAATTCATCAACAGTTCCATTAAAATTAAGATTAGTATACTTTCTTTTTCCAATTGAAAGTGTAGTTTTCAACGGAACTGAAACCTCTGCAGTGGTGCCTTCGTTTTGGCCATTAATGTAAATTACTTTATGGGTATCGTTCTGTACAGCAATAATATGATACCAATCCCCAACATTTGGAAGTGTCGTAGAACTAACTTCTTGCCAAGTACTATTATATACACCAAAAGTAATATTTCCAGTATCAAAATCATTATTATCTATTCCAATCAACAACTCATCTGATGTAAAAGGAGTATTTAATGCCAAGATGGGTTGTTGTCCGGTATTGTCATTAAATTTGGCCCAAACTTCAATAGAATAACCAACATGGCTCAAATCAACATCACTAAAGTTAATTTGGTCTGCTGCTTCCGAACCACCATCAAATTCAAATGCTCCCCAACCATCATAACCCCCTCCAGGATTATAGATTCCACCCTGAACAGTCCCAGAACTACCATCTACATAATTTGTAACATTATCTAACCCATCAGTTTCAAAAGGAACAGTTAGTAATGTAAAAGATTTTCCACTTAAATTCCAAGTAGTAATATTCTTCACTGGATTTGAATCTCCATCAGAAACTGTCCACGTCGCAGTCAAGTTTTCAGAAGCATAATTATTTCCTCCCGAAGTAGTCAACACCAAGCTACTAACTACTGGCAGAGCAGAAATTCCCAATCCACTAGTACCTAAAACATTGGCCCCAGTTAACACATTTCCTTCAAAACCAGAAATAACCGCCCCACCAAAAGAAGAAAAATCAGTAGCAATGGAACCGAATTCAACATCTCCAATAGAAGGTCCAATCAATACAACCATAGAAATAATTAACATTAATCCTAAAATCAATCTCTCGCTAGCTAAACAATTCTTTCTTCCCCGACCTCTATTCTGTTTAGCCCTCATATTTTACTAATCACCTTATCATAAATATCCAATAATCCTTTTAACTCCTTAATCTTCAATGAATAGAATTTGTTTGGGAATTCCTTACGCACGTTTAAAAAACCAAGATCATATAACAATTTTAAATGACGAGAAGCAAGTGAAACCGATTGCCCAGTCTTCTCAGCAACCTCTTTAACAGTCATCTCCTTATCTACAAGTAATCTTAGAATCTGTCTTCTAGAAAAAGCACTAATTGCTCTAGATAATCTCTCTTCCTTTAGTTCCATTGCTTACTCTTAGAAAACACTTCCCCTTTATAAAGTTTACCAGTTGTGAAGTTTCAAAGTTTCACAACTATGAAACTCTACCAACAAAAAAAAGATTAATTCACTAAAGAAGCCAGTTTCTCCTTAATCTCTTCCAAAGAATTATATTTATGTTTAAACTCTTCCAAATCTTCACCTTCAAATAAATCAGTCTTACTCAAATATATCATCGTCTTCTTTCTTTTTCCCAATTTCTTAAATAACTGTTCTTGTTTCTCCAAAGAGTAACCACAATATTCACTTACATCAAAAACATAAATAACTAAGTCTGCCAATTTATCCACAACTAACTCTGCTTGCAATTCCACATCATTCATTTTCTCTGGCCTTGCCAACGTTCCTGGAACATCAAGAATTTGTATCTCAGTTCCCCCTACAACCAGATGTCCAGAATTTATTCTCTTAGTTGTAAAGGCATATTTTGCTACTTGCGCCTTGGTCCCAGTTAATTTATTCAACAAAGTAGTTTTCCCAACATTTGGAAATCCATAGATACATACTGTGAACATATCTTTTATATCTGGGTAATCTTTCATAATCCTCCGAAAATGTTCTAAAACCAAAAGATCTTTTTCTATTCTGTTCACGACTGAAGAAAGCCGACCATAAGCTTGTCTAGAAAGTTCTTTTATTTTTTCTCTATCTTTACACTTGATAAGTTTAGAAACATAACTTTTGTGAAGCATCCTCATTCTTTTAATCGCCCCATTGATTGTTGCTAGAGATTTTTTATACTTATCACGATCTAAAGTTAACATCATCAATTCCTGGTAAAAAGGAGATAACTCTTCAATTCTTGGAAAATCATCTAAAACTTTCTCTAACCGAGGATTAATAACATCTTTAATGACATCTAATTTTAACCCCTCTTTCTGCCTAATCACTTGCAACCAATTTCCTTTCAGATTCTTCTCCTTACCTTTAACCCGAGCTTTCCTGAAAGCTAAATCTAATAGGGTCTGACTTTTTTCTACAGGAGCTATTTTTTGGAAGTTCATTTTTGGTTTATCAAAAAAGGAACTCAAGGGTCTTCAATCTCCTTAAGTTCATTATTAATCAAGAAAAAACCCCTATTTGTTTTAAATCTTCCTTAATCTTTTGGATGTTCATGCCCTAAATCCTTTCTATCCTTCAAATGGGCAATATGCTTATCTTTCTCTTCTTGCAACCTTACTCTTCTTTTCCTCAAGTCTGTAATCATATTAGCTACATGTTCTCCACCCAAGAAATGAGGCATAATAACATAATCTGCTCCCTTTTCATACAACTTAAGGGCGTCTTCAATTTCCGAAGCCGTAACTATAATCCTTGCCTTTTTATTGACTGCCTTAACTTTATTAATTAAGAATAAACTATCATCTAATCCGGGAATCGTCGAAACCAACATAGAAATTCCTGGCAGATTCATTTTATTCATAATCTCTCCATCAGTAATATCTCCATAAATACAATGATATCCATTCTTAACCATCTTAGTAATAATCTCTGGATTATAATCAACAATCAAAACCTTTTTTTTAACATTAGTAAATTCTCTCAAAATACTATATCCAATCCGATTGTGACCACACAAAATAAACTTAGGCTTAACTTCGCTAGGCAAATACTCTAATCCTTCTGTGGTAAATATATCAAATATTTTTAACGGCTTCTCTAAAAAGTTATAAATCCAAGAATCATATTTGATAAAGTAGGAAGTAAGAGTTATAGATACTATTGCCACCATCACTACTACTGAGAATAATTCCTGAGAAATGTGACCCAAAAGCAATCCTTGTGATGCCAAGATCAAAGAAAATTCCCCAATCTGCGCTAAAGACAAAGAAGTCAAAAAAGCTGGCTTTTTAGTATACCTGAACAAAGAAGTAATGATCATTATAATTAATGGTTTTAAAAATATCGCAGCAAAAACAAAAACTAACAAGGGAATCCACATTTTTCCTATCACTCCTAAAGAAAGTTCCATTCCCAAAGAAACAAAAAATAACAAAGAAAAAAAATCTCTTAAACTTCTAACCTTGCCCACAATTTCAAAACTATATTCTAAATTACCTAACGTTAACCCTGCAATAAATGCTCCAATTGCCACTGAGAACCCAAGATAATGAAACAGCAAAGAAAAAATAAAACAAACTGCCAATGAAGTAATTAATAACAATTCTTGGTTCTTTGCTGCAAACCTAAACACTATGGGAAAGAAATATTTACTTGCCAAAAAAGCCATTAGAAAAATTGCTAAGAAATTCAAAAAAGCCATCCCAAATAAAGCAAAAGTAAAACCATTCAACGTAGCCAATACAGATAATGCAAAAATAGCCACCACATCTTGCAATAACAAAATACCTACTGCTAATCTCCCGTGCAAGGTATTTAACTCTTGTTTATCAGACAATAATTTCATTACCACCATCGTCGAAGAGAACGCTAACATCAAACCAATATAAGCGGCTTCTAAACTCAAAAAACCCATTAACAAAGCACCCAAATAACTAAGAACAAAAATAATCACAATCTGGATTGCTCCACCCAAACTAGAAACCAAAGCAACATTTTTCAGTTTCTTTAGATCCATTTCTAAACCAACAATAAATAATAAGAACGCTATCCCAATTATAGACATAGATTCTATTACACTGGTATTTGTTACTAAACCAAAAACAGGAGTAACTAAAATTCCCACCAAAACATAAGAAAGAATCTGAGGCTGCTTAATTAACCTTAATAGATACGCTGCTACTGCGGCCGCTATAATAATCAATCCAATTTGGAAGAACATTCCTCCATCAACACCTATCATCAAGATAAAAGAAAAGAAAATTGTTTTATAAAAGTTTTTATTTATTTACTTACTTAACTAAGCTCTTATAGAGATCTGTAGCTTTTCTTCCCACAAACCCTTTAGTGCTCCTCACTATGGTGGAAGCTTTCTTAACTAAGTCATCTACAATTCCAGCTCTATAAAAAGTATCTTTCAAAGAAAATAATGGGTCTTCTTCTCCGCAATAAGTTCTGTTTCTCCCTTCGGTCTTTGCCACTTGCATATATTTATCTGCTCTTGCTTGAGCGTTAGAATAATGTTCTGCTCGATCTAACCATTGAGTAACTCCAACAGAAACTGTAACTGTATGTCCAGTCAACTCCTTACTTCTAATCTCTACTTGTTTCCTAAGTCTTTCTGCAACATTCATTGCATCTTCTTGGCTTCTACAAGTATACAAAGCTAACATCTCTTCTCCATGTAAATGATATTCATTAGATAAGTTTAACACCAAGTCATTGTCTCTTAATGTTTCCCCTAATGCTTCAACAACAGCCATCAAAACTTTATCTCCTGTATCTGTACCATAAACTTTATTGAAATGTCCAAATTCATCAATGTCTACCATTGCCACATAAACTTGTTCAAAATCTTTATCTCCAATACCTAATCGATTTTCTAGGCTCTTTAAATCTTCATCTCTCTGTCTCATGTTCGGAGCATCAGTAACATCATTCATCATAATTTGTTGATGAATTGATCCTAATCCTGCTAGAATGGCTTCCTTTCTATCTCCGCCACCTATTGCTTCTCCAATCAAGTCAACTAATTTATCATAAGTTTCTGAATCGTATGCCATAATGCCTTTTAAGTTTAATACTTTATAAACCTTTCGGTTAGTTACTACTATAAAGTGAAGAAAAAAATGGTGTGGGCGGCAGGGTTCGAACCTGCGTAGGCACTAAGCCAATAGGTCCTAAGCCTATCCCGTTTGACCACTCCGGCACGCCCACATGAACTTACTAAAACTTACTTATTCTTTTTCATTAATTCATTTTTATATCTTTCTATTTTTAATACAAAAAGAAGATTTTTTATACCCCTCTAGTTTTCTTATTATATATCCCTAACCACAATGGAAAAAGAAATTAAAGAAATCCAACAAAGAAACAAAAAAGTTGAAGCCGACAAAGCTTGGGAAACCAGCAACTTCAGAAAAACAACAATCTCAGTTATAACTTACTTCTTAGTTGTTCTTTTTCTTTACACCATCAAAGCACCAAAACCTTGGCTCAATGCTTTAATCCCCACAGCAGGATTTATCCTTTCAACCCTAACCCTTCCATTTATTAAAAAATGGTGGATCAAAAACCAACAATTCTAAATCTTCCCCGACTATCTTAATTCATAAAGTTTAAAAACAGTTTTTTCTCTCAACTAATTTATGAAATCGAAAAAACTATTTATGGCAATATTACCTTTAATTTTAATCTTTTTAGCTTCCTGTAATCTTGAAATCACGGAAGGCCCAGTAACCTCACCGGATGCCTGTTTAGAACTAACCGGGCTAACAAAAGATGATTGTTATTCAGAAGATCTTAAATGTAGTAAAATAGATTCTTCTGTCGTACGTGACTCTTGTGTGGCAGAATTAGCTAAAAGCGGAAACAAATTAAGCGCATGTAATTTAATCGTTTCAGAAAAAACTAAAGGCTACTGTCAGTCTCAGATAGCTGAGCTAAACAACAACCCTACTATCTGTGCAGAAATTGAAGATTCTTATTGGAAGAATAATTGTAACTTCCAATTGGCCATTAAGAATAATGCCGACTCTCAATGTTCATTAATAACTAAAGCTGAACAGAAATCAACCTGTTTCCAAAAGATTGCTGTAGCTAAAAATGATCCAGAATTATGTTATTTCTTAGATCAACCAGACCAAGACAAATGTTTGTTAACCATAGCTAAGAGTACTCAAGACTACTTAATCTGTCAGGAACTTAGCACAGCCTTAAATAGGGATGTTTGTAGAGCTAAAGTTGCTGAATTAGCCGAAGACCCCAAGATCTGCGATAAAATTGGTTATGATATGATCAAACAAAGTTGTAAAGAGAAAGTTCTTTCTTCTTAATTTTTTTTTATTTAATTAAATTTTAATCTAATAGAAAAATAAAACAATAAAAATAAATAAAATTAAAGAAATTAAGCTTTCTTATTCCAAGTGTATTTCCTAAGTTTAGCAGTATCTCCATAACCACAAGAAGCACATCTCTTCTTTCTGAGATGAAAGGTATGACTACCGCACCTTCTACAAATGATGTGGCTTTTCTTACCACTCTTCTTACCCATACTTGGAGTTCCTTTAGTCATCTTTCTAAATTAATTTAAGCTGGTGAAATTGTTAAGATGGTATCTCCCCTGATGAACACGGTTCCTAACTTCCTTTTAACTTCTCCATTCTTATGTTCTTCAGCTTCTTCTAATACCATGTTGATATGAATATCAAAAGCTTTTAATTTTCCAATATATGCAGATCCATTTTTCAAATCTACAATAACATTTTTGTTTCTTGCTGCGTTTAAAGCATCTAACGGTCTTGCTACATCTTCCATTTTGTTAAACCCCCAAAATTAATTAAAAAAAACTATCACCCTTATTTAAATGTTTCTGATTTTTTAAGTAATTAACTTAAAAATTCTAAACTTCGAACACTTTTGTGTTCTGCAGTTTCCAAAATTTCTCAAAAATTTCAAAACTACCTAAATAAAATTATTAGATTATCCTTCTGAATCGAAGACTTTAAATAGAAGTGCGTTTTTATTTACAGTTGAGGTGGGACCAAATGAGGTGTAAATTACTTGTCTTTGTACTAGCATTATTGCTTCTTGTATCTTCAGCTCTTGCTGCAACTGTAAGCACCATTGAGCCAATTAATAACAACATTAATACTAATCAACAAGCTTCTTTTGAATTAACAGTTACTAATACTGGAGAAGTTACTCAATCTTACAAGGTTTATTCTTTAGAACTCGGTTGGATAATCGATCCTCTTCCTAAAGATCGAACCTTTGACTTAAATCCTGGAAGTTCTAAAACAACAACAATTAAAGTTGACCCCTTAGAATCTTTTAAACCTGGTGCTTACGCTCCTACTTTATACATAGACGAAATTATTGGAGGGTCTTATTCCACCCAAACTAAAAGTCTTAAACTTTACATTAGCCCAGAAGGTCCTTTAGATTATCTCCCTTCCATTAAATCTACCATAGATATGAATGAGAAAATTAATCCTCAAGATCCACTTTCTATTAAGTTGTTTTTAGAAAACAAAAATCCCCTTAATCTCAAAGATCTTAAAATAAAACTTCAAAGTGATATGATTGAATTCAACAAGGAAGTAGTCATAAATATTCCTCCTTTAGAAAAGAAAACTATTGAATTTTCTATCACTCCAAATTTTTATCAACAACCTAAAGATTATTACCTTTTCTTCATCTTTGAAAGAAATGGTGAAACTGTAAAAGTCATTGATAAAAAAATTGAAATCATAACTACCACTCCTGACTTTACTACTGAAGTTGTTGAAGAAAAATCTTTTCTTAAAACTAGTCTTTTAGTCAACACACATAACACTGGGAATGTTAAAAACACTCAAGAAGTTAAAGTCCCCACATCTTTCTTCGTGGCTCTTCTTACTAGTTCAGAAGCAAAATCTATGAAAGAAGATGGGCAAAGATATTTGGTTTGGACCACAACTCTTGGCCCGGACGAATATGTTGTTTTAAAGGGAGTAAGAAATTACCGTATTCCTTTGGGAGTTATCATTGTAATCTTAATCCTCTTGGGAGTTTATGCTTACATTCGTTCCCCAGTATCATTGTCTAAACAAGCTACTAGTAAGAAGAAAGGATCATCTCTTTCAGAATTAAAAATAACATTATTAGTAAAGAATTTATCTAAAAAACCTCTCAAGAATGTAGAGGTCATTGATCAAATTCCTGGAATTACTAATCTTGAGAAAGGTCTTTCCTTGGGGACTCTTCGCCCACAAGAAGTCAAACACACTTCTCGAGGAACTCTAGTCAAGTGGAAACTAGCCGAACTAGAACCCCACGAACATAGAGTGATTACTTATGAAATAAAATCATCTCTTAATATTTTGGGATCGCTTCAGTTACCTAGAGGTAAAGTTCTCTATGGGAAAGGAAAGAAGAAAAAAACTGCTTATTCCAACTCTTTTAAGATAAGCAGCCAAACATAGTCACTACTATACAAAGATTTATATAGAAGTGTTCAATATTATTTAACATCATAATCAAACTGGTGAGGGGTATTTAAAATGAAAAACTTTTTATTACAATTGAGGGAAAAAATGGTTCAACCACGAGAGGAAGAACCATTAACAGAGGAATTTGAAGAGTACGTAGAGTTAGAAAAAAAGTCTGAAGAAAAATCTAAAATTATAGTTAGACCATTTGTCATGGAAGATTTTGAGGATATCAAAGAAGTTCTTGATGCGCTAAGAGAAGGCTCAACTATTGCTCTGGTAAACATTAAGCCTCTTAAAGATAGAGACATTGTAGAATTAAAAAGAGCAATCAACAAGCTCAGAAAGACCTGCGATGCTATCGAAGGAGACATTGCTGGATTTGGTGAAGATTACATCGTAGCAGTACCTTACTTTGCTCAGATTCATCGAACTAAACCTGAAGTTCTTGAGTAAATTTTTTCTTCTTATTTTACTTTTATTCATCCAATTTTTGACATAACTTTTCCTCTTCCGATAAATTTAAATAAAAACGATCTACCTTAACTGCAATCTGCTCGGATCGCATAACTCGGTATTGCGCTGGATTGCTAATCCAGTTTCCTCTGGATATCTGGGTTCAAATCCCAGTCCGAGCGTTTTTCCTTTACAAAGATACCACTAAACAGTAACAAAACATTTATAAACTAACTTATATTTTTGTTCTTATGAGCTTGACATCATTAATTTTCGCCAGTTTTTTGGCTGCAAGTTCACCAAATAAAAGTTTGGTGGTTAAAACAAACGAGATAGTTAATTCTCCAAAAGAATCAGCCCATTTACAGGTAGCAACAACTACTCAAGAATCATTTTATTCTTCAGAAAAATCTTCTGAATTAGCAACTGAACTAGAGTCAAACCCCTCACACGAAGAAGACCAGATAATTATCACTATCCCAAAACCAAAAACTACCAATCCTCATAATTCAAAAGTAGATCCTATAATGCCTTTAGAACTATTAATAGTCTCACAAACTGAAGGAGAAGACTTTGCTGATGACCGACCTGAATTTGCCAAAGAAGGAGAAAAAGTTATCCTTTATGCGGTTGTTAAAGCTAAAGACAAGGATGGAAAAACTGTTTTTTATACAGAAGCTCCAAAATTAAAAATTAACAACAAGAAAATATCTCCTGCCCAAATAATCTCCCCAAAAGATATTGGGAGGAGTTTAGAATGGTTCAAATTAGAGCCAGCCGGAGAAAATTATAACAATAAAAGAAATGACAAATTTAAATTAGAAAAAATAGATTATGCTCAAACCCTATTTACTGAAGGGTGGTCAGCCCAAGCCAATTCACACCCAACAATTCTTTATGATGCTTTCAAACATCTCAAAACCGGCTTAGGAGTAATGCGTTATCAACTCACTTTTACAGATTCTCAAGGAAAAGAATTTTCCACACCAGGAATAGAATGTCGATCTAAAGGCGGACTTTGCGACAAAGTACACAAAGTTGCTTTTCGAGAAGACAATGGCAACTGGACAGATTATGCTTTTGAATTATTTAATTCCCCTTATATCTGGGGAAGTATTGGGAAACAAGTAGATCGTCAAATTGGAGTAGATTGTGCAGATTTGGTAGTCTATGCTAAAAGACGTCATCAAGAAGAAACCTCTGGAAAAAAGAGACAACCGTACACTTGGTCTTATGGTTTAGAAAAATATACTAATACCATTGTAGAATTTGATGGTGCAGATATCTGGGGCAACCCCTTAGCTGATGGAAAACTAGTCAAATTCAATGAAACAGTTCAAGAAGGTGACATTTTACTTTTCCCCCGTCACGCTGCTATCCTTTACAAAGACTCATCCATCAAAGGAGTTGAAGGAACTCTTGATGCCTATGATCTGGCTATTCACACTCTTTTTAATGAACCAGAAATAATTTCTATTGGAGACATCTCCAGTCAAGTAGGTCCACCATTAAAGATATTACGTTGGAAGAAATAATTCACTCGTTAAAAACGTAATCAGATTCTCCTTTATTTTGCAGTTCTTCTGCAATACTGTCATAATTAGGTCTAAAGTAGCCGATTGGATTCCAAGAATAGTAACCATTATTTGGAGAATCTCGTAAGATCCCAGGTAAGAAATCATCTGCCAAAGTGCCTCCACAAACAGTAGTAGTTCCACCAACCGCCCCCGCTGGGCATTCTCCTGAAGCCTGTACTATTGTTGTACTTCCTGCAGCACCACTCATGGCCACTAAGTGATCAGTAAAATGGTCGTGTTCTTCTAAGTAATTTTCAGTTTTAGAATCCTCTTTCTTTACTCCAACCTCAACATAAATAAAATCTCCTGGCTGAGCCCCTGCAGCTTCTAATTTTTGATCCGTTCCTAAGAATGGGTGGGGACTTAGAGAACGAGAATTTGGTTCTTCTAAACTATTACCTATTAAATCAGTAGGTTTTTCACTAAATGGATGTTTTCCCCAAGTGCCATCTGGAAAATCTACCCATTTGAAATACTTCTTGCCTTTACCTGCCTTTAAATTGTCTCGCATTTCGTGATTCCTTCTTTGTTCTCCAGTCGCCAACATTTGATGCATATCTACTTCCCCGTTAGTAGCTAAAAATAAGGCCGCTGCCGGAACATCATTACAAATTAGTTCATCTCCAGCTAGATTATTTTTCCCATGTAGCTCTCCCCAATCCACTGGGGCTCCAACCATTTTTTCTCCAGGAAGCACATCAGAAACCTCTTGTCCATCTTGGAGTGCTGTACCAGAAAGTAAATCTAAATAAAATCCTACGCTAGCTTTCACCTCGTCTCCATTCTCTGGCAATCCTCCTCGCGTGGTTCCTTGATAAGCATGGGGAACTTTTAATAAATCCATTTTTCCTTCCCGATCATGGAACTCATAACCCTCTCTTTTTCCATCGGGTTGGTCCAATTCTACAGTCATAGACACAGCATCGAATCCCCTAGCCACCCCCGTAGTTTCTATTCCTTCTCCCAATCCTTGAGTATAGGTCCCAGTTCTTACTCCTTTTTCATCATTGTACATAGCCCAATAACCATTAAACAATCCCGCATTTCCAGTAACCTGTGCCTTCAAAAAATTATCTTGTGGAGAGACCTCTATCCCTCCACCATCTAAAACTAACCCAAACCTATCATATCTATCAGAACTACTTTTTCCTTTTCCTAATTCTCCAATAAAAAACTTATTAGCATAAAAATCTCCCAAAGTTATATCCTTTCGGGTGGCTCTTTCTTCCATCTCTCTACGGTCAAAAACAACTCTAAAACCATCTCCCTTGGCAGAGAAAGAATCTCCAAAATTAATCTGGTTATCTCCCTTGCCCGGCACCCCATAATGGACCTCAACAGTTTGTTCCTTGCCAAACACCACTCGCGCTCCATTCAAACCCACTTCAGAATAACCTTGTCCAGTATTTCCTTTAACTTGAGTAACTTCACCATTAGAAATAGTTACCTCGGAATTAAAAATCAAATCTAATTTAGGATCATTTGACCAAATCCCATTCCCAAATTCAAGAAATTCAGGATCGGGAATATGTTTAATAATTATGTCTGTATTTTCACTTATGGAAACCATATTTGAAGCCAATCCAGAAACTTCCATTTTTTTTTCCGCAGGAATATAAGTAAAAGTTTGATCTACATCAAAACAAATTCCTCCAAAACATTCAGCGTCTCCAAAAACTTTGTCTTCTTGAAACTTTAATAATCCAAATTTTATTTCTTTTCCATCAACACTCCCCTGGGGGATAAAAACAAGTATATCACTTGGGGTTGTTGCTTCTCCAGATTCTTCAGATTCTCCTTCCAATGATACTGATATTTCTGGAGATTTTGCAACTTTAACATCTCCAGTAAATGTATGTTCTTTCCCCTTAGAAATAATTATAATCTCTCCCTCAGAAGTAACCTTAAATGTGTATAATTCCTTGAAGTCAACAACATTGACTTTTTGTACTTTTCCTCCTCGTTTTCCTTCAATATTTCCTTCTGGATCTACACCTATTAAAGAGCCCCCTACCTCAATATCTACTCCCTTGGAGGCCATATACTCTCCATAAGCAGCCCCATCTACAGAATTTAACGGCCCCTGGAAATATTGGGTAGCAATAATTGAGTTATCATCTCCTTGGTCCCCAGAATAATCATCAGAACCTAAACTCCCTATGTATTTCTGTGCATACAAATCCCATTCTGGAGTTCCTACATTTTCAGTTAAGAAAGTTCTTTGATCACCTGGAACCATCAATGAAAAGTCTACAAAATTTGGATTTTCACTAAAATCTTCTAAGGATATTGTTTCTTCAGGACAATCCGGAGGACATTCTGCAATTACTAAATTAATCATTAATAAAAACAAAAGTACCACAATTCCCAATTTACTTCGGCTCATTCTATCCCAAAAAAGTTAAAATCTCCTTCCTCCATTGCAATAATAAACTTATAACCTTTCTCCTTATCTTTGTCTTGTTCATCATACACCACTAAAAAAGAATCTCCATTCAAAGTATTATAAAAACTCTCAAATTCAAGCCCATATTCTTCAGAATAATCTTCCATACAACTTAAACATATTCCTTCCTTATCGACACGATCTTCCATCAACATTTTTACTGCTAAAATAATATCTTTAAATTTTGAGGCAACTTCAATAGAGAACTTATCTAATTCTGTTGTTTCTTCGCCTTGTTTAATCCTAAGTGGATATTCCATTTCAACAAAGAAACTATTGAATAGAAGTTTAGAATTTATTTTTAATTCCCCTATTATTTCTATTTCATAACCTTCTTCAGAAAAAAAATCCAAGTCGCAATTCTCTTCAAAATTATCTAAAATATATTTATTTAATTGTTCTTCAAAAACAAAATCATCTGGAATTCTCGCCAATCCATGATAAAAATAGTAAGGCACTAAGATAACATTAGAAAAATAAAATGCGCTTGGATCGGGAGTTAAATAATATCCTCCTTGTTGCCCATTCCACGCTATTCCTTTTTCTGTTGTTGATTTCAAGCAATTTTCAAAATAAGCTTTAATTTTTCCAGTTTCAGAATCAACCTCTCCAACTTTGTCTTCGGTACCCTTCTGCACAACAAAAAAAACTGTGGCTATAGCAGTCACTATCAAAATCCCAACAATAATAAAAATAGTCAACTGCCCTTTTTTGGAAATCATCTAATAAAAATAAAACAAATAGAATATAAAAAGCTTACCTAAATTTTACTCAATAAATCAGCAACCCGATCTTTTCCAATCTCCAAAATAAATGAAGCCAACCGCGGACCTTTCTCTTTGTTTACCAACACTTGGTAAACTAACTTAAAAAAATCTTTAGGAGGAAATTCTTCATTCGTACATAATATATACATCTCTTCATGAAGTTCCACATCAGTCCATTCTTTCTCCATCAATTTTGAAGCCAATAATCCCAAAATTTTCTTTTGTTCCTTTACTAAAGTTACTTGACAATTTTCCTGAACCTTAAACTTAAATTCTTCTGGAGCATATTTCTCAATCCAGTTTCTTGCACATTCTGCCCTAACTCTTAATCTATCTTTATCAAATTTATCCTTTAATTCTTTTTCATAATAACCAATCGTCTTCTCTACATCCAATTCATTTACTTGTAAAACATTAGTTAGATGCCTAAATGATGGTTGATAAGGAATTTTCTTAGGCACTTTGTCAATACAACTTAATTCATAGATTCTTGATTGTTTGGCCTTATTTTTTTCAGAAAATTCTCCAACATCAAAATAAATTCTTTCACACTTATCAAAGTCTTCATATAGCTTAATTATATCTACTTCAAAAGTTATTGAAAATTCTGCATTGGGTCTAGATGAAGCAAATAACCATCTAATCATTTCTGGTTCATAAACTTCTAACATCTCCTTCAACGTTACTACAACTCCTGCCGAAGATGCAAACTGGCCTCTTCCTCTAATCCCAATCCATTCATAAGCAAAACCAAATGGGGGTTCAGTTCCATAAACTTCTTTCTGAATCATTCTACTTGTAGTTACACTTCCTCCAGAAGCAAAATGATCCTTTCCTGCACTTTCAAAATCTTCATTATAATAATGCCATCGGGCTGGCCAATCTATTCTCCACTTTAATTTAACAACTCCTTTAACTTTATTGAAATCAATCTTCTCTTCACTACCACATTCACATTTATATTCAATTTCATAACCGCCCACATACCCCAAACTATCCACAGTATCCTTTCCACACTTCGGACAGAAGATTGCAATTGGTAGCCATTCTTTAGGCAAATCTTCTTTTCTAAATTTATTCAAGATTTCTTTTATCTTTTCAGTATTTTCTAAAGCAATTTTAATCACATCATTATAAACTCCTTTCTTATACAATTCATGTTGGTAAAGAAATTCTGGATTAATCCCCACTTTAGGCACTTCTTCCTCCATCTCTTTTTCATTATGAAGCGCATAACTATCATGGCAACCAAAAGGATCGGGAACATCACTAATCGCTTTTCTTAAATTCTCTTTTAACATCTCTTGTTTTGGCATGTTCTTAGGAACTTTTCTTAACACATCAAAATCATCCCATGAATAAAAGAAACGGACTTTCTTACCTTTACTTTCTAAAGCTCTTTTAATTATCTCTTGAGTTATTACTTCTCTAAAATTTCCCATGTGAATAGTTCCGCTTGGAGTTATTCCTGCAGCTATTACATATTCCTTTTTATCTCCTTTAGACCTAATTATCTGTTCAGCATATTTATCTGCCCAATGATAAATTTCTTTTTCTTTTGCCATAACTTTTCTTCAAACTCACCAATTATATAAATATTTCTTTAAAGGATATTAAAAACATTTATAAAACAAAAAACAATTACACTTAAAGTATGAAAAAAAAGGTGTTAGATAAGAGTTCGTTAATTTTTATTATAGCAGTGGTTCTCTTAGCAGTTTTATCTTTTACCTTTTACGAACCACCAATTGGAGAAGCCGGCCGAATACCAATCTCTCGTCAAACAATTAATCACACTCAAAATATTTTTCTTCTTAAAGCTCCTGCCAGAAATTACATGGAACAAATATATCAACAAAATGAAGCTACTAAATCTTATCAAAAAGCCAAAGAAGAAGAGGGGTATTGTGCCGAAGCAAAAGCACAAGCACAAAGTAGAACTTCTGGAAAAGGAAGAAATCCCACAACAGAGATTTATTCTTATTGCCTAGATTTAGATGGAGTATTCAGTGGAGGAGAAGATTTTAAAATAGCTTCCAGTGCATATGCATATACAATCTTTCAAACCGGGTCTAGAAATCCCATTGAAGAATGTGTTGTCGAATATGATACCTGTAAAGAAGAGGGTCTTCCTTTTATGTATGAAGCCATTTGTTCAGGAAATAATTCTATTCAGTCTTCATTATTAAATTGCCAAGAGGTTTTTGGCCTAGATTATACTTGTGTTTCTGGAGCTTGTGTCCCCTCAGTATGTGGAGATTCTAAATTTAATCCCACTAATGAAGAGTGTGACGACGGTAACAATGAGGAAGGAGATGGTTGTTCAGCAACTTGTCAATTAGAATATTGTGGAGATAACAATGTTAACAACAACATTCCAGACTATCCAGAAGAACAGTGTGATAATGGCGAGAACAATGGGGTAATTCCCGAACAACAATATGGTGCAGATCAAGAATATTGCACAACAGAATGTATTCTAGAAGAAGTATCTGGTCCTCTTTGTGGAGATGGAATCATCCAAGAAGAAGAACAATGTGACGATGGCAGCCACTGTTCAGATGGAACCTCCTGCACTTCTTCAGAAGAATGTATGAATATTGGCGACTGGAATTGTTTGCCTAGAGATTTTGATGGTTGTTCATTTAATTGTAAATTAGAAGGTTGTGGCGACGGTTTACTTCAAATTGGAGAAGAATGTGACGATCTAAATCAAGAAGACTTTGATGGCTGTTCTTCAGGATGTAAGGTAGAATTCTGCGGAAATAATATCATTGACAGCATTGCTGAAGAATGTGATGATGGCAACAACGTTCCTTTAGATGGCTGTTCTTCAGAATGTTTACTTGAACTTCCCCCACCAGATCTTTATGTTGGAGAAATATTTTCTCCAGTTCATAGCGCTTATTGTATTAACTCTTACCATTTTGAAATTTGTAACGCCGGAGAAGGATTTGTTGAAGAAGAATTCCAAATCAAAGTAGAAGTTAATGGTCAAGAATCCATCTTTGATTATGGGATGCAAGAAGGAATGGAAATTCAACCAGGAGGATGTTTGCATTACTATAATCCCATCAAACTTCACATTCTAAAATTTGGTTTAGACTTAGAATCTACTGATGAAATCCATATAACTCTGGATGTAAATGATGACATCAAAGAACCCAACGAAGCAGACAATGAAAAATTGGGAGAATCCTATTCTGGAGACCAATATATTTATGAAGGGGATATTGAATGTACCACTTGGTGTTATGATTCTGACGATGGAAAATCTTATTTTGATTCTGGAAAATTAACCTATCTCTATGAAGAGGTTGACCACCAAGTAGATGAATGTGATAGTGGAATGTATCCCAATCAGGCCATTCTTACAGAATATTATTGTCTTAATCCTATTTATCAACTAGATAATGGCCTCTTTCCTTATCCTGCACTCTCCAAAAAAGTTGACTGCACTATTCTAGATGCCAAATGCGTAGATGGAGAATGCGTTCCCATTGATGAAAACCACCTCAGTTGCAAAGATCTAGAAGGAAAGCTGGATATTTGGACCTATGGAGAAGTAGATTACACTACTATTGATGGAGAAAATATTATTCTAAAAGACACTTGCCAAGATGAAGAACACATAAAAGAAGTTTATTGTGATTCTGATGAGCTTGCTGATGATTATACTCAAAATTGCGTTTACCAAAATGCTCTTTGTCAGGATGGAAAATGTGTTGAAGTAAACGAAACCAACTGGTGCGAAGATTTAGAGACAGGAGGAGAGTTTTCTCTTGGGGACCCCTACGTTTATGGAATTACCGAGTTTCACAAATTCACTGGAACTGTAGATATCAAAAAAGATAAGTGTTCTTTTGATCGGACCGAAGTTCGCCAATATTATTGCGAATTAGATTTTCCCGAATCTCAATGGTATGATTGCACCAACGATGAGAATGAACATGGGGCCGCATTATGTCACGATGGCATATGTGTCTTACCAGATCCAGATTATTTAAGTTGCGATGAATGGGGAGATGACGGTTTGGATTATTACAATCAAGGAACCGTAGAATCAAATAGTATCCATAATGTAGATGATTGGAATTCAGACGAATGTATTCCTATGACCAATCTTTTAATAGAGTATTACTGTGCAGGAAATGAATTTAAAATGACCCCTCCTTATAATTGTGGTTTAGAAGGAATGGCTTGCAATGAAGGAAAATGTGTTGCTGAAAATCCCAATCTAGTTTCTTGTGAAGAAACAGAATGGGACGAAATAGAATATGTTAATAAATTTGGAGAAGAAAACTGGGAAGGGGATGAGTGTGTAGCAGACGATGACTATGATGATTGGGAAACAGAAAGCAATACATTAAAACATTGGTTCTGCAATGAAAACACTCCAGATTACGAAACCATTGATTGTTCTGCAGAAGGAAAAGTATGTCATTATGGAGAATGCATCACCAACGACCCCGCTCTAATCTCTTGTACAGAAGATTCAGAAAATAATAAAGTAAAATATACTAATGGATATGGCAATAAATACAGTGAAACTGACCAATGCGTAGCAGACGACGATTATGATGATTGGGAAAAAGAAAGCAACACCCTTCAACATTGGTTCTGCGATGAAAAGGTTCCAGATTATAAAATTACTACTTGCTCAGAAGGAAAATGTGTCTGGGGGGAATGTTTAATTGCTGATCTCGAATTAATTTTCTGCGAATTGGGAGACTTTGGCCAAATTCATTCTGCCGACGAGTATGGCTTAGAAAGTTGGAATTCTCCTCATTGTGTAGAAGATGATGATTATGATGATTGGGAAGAAGAAAGCAACACCCTCAAAAACTACATCTGTGATGGAAATAAACCAGTTAGTTCCATTGTTGATTGTTCTTTAGAAGGAAAGAAATGTTATGATGGAGAATGTTTATTGGAAGATTTTTCTCAAATTGCTTGTGTGGATTCAGAAGAAGATCCTCTCGATCCTTTTGTAAATGGTAATATCTTATACACAAATGAATTTGGCGTCAATTTTTTCTTTGATGATAATTGTGATTATGGGACTATCTTAGAAGAAAGCTACTGTGACGGAAACGAACTCGAGGAAATAGACATTGATTGTGCAGATTTCGGAATGGGATGCAATACTAAAAAAGATATCTGTCAAGAAGCTGATTATGATCTTTATGGTTGCCAAGAAACAGATAATGGAGATTTCCCAGAGATTCCTTCTTTTACCTCCCTAAATGATGAGTATGGCAACGGCGAATGGGCATATGAGTTTTGTGAAACAACAACAAAAGTGATGGAATTTTACTGCGAAGGAATTGATGATGTTGAAGAAGAATTTAATATTTGTGAAGAAGAAAAAGTTTGTAAAGGTCTTTGTAATCAAGAAGGAGAATATCTTGGTGCTGCTTGCGTAGATCCAGAAAATACAGAATATGTTGTTTGTGGAGATTCGGATGAGACTGGATTAAAAGGTTTAGGTATTGAAGAGATAGAAGAAGAAGAACCAGAACCTGTCGAGGAAGAAGAAGCATGCGAATTAAATGAATGCCTCAACCAACAATATGCTGGTGGAGTTATCAGTTGTGGAATTATAAATGATAACTGTGGTGGAACTATTGATTGTGGTAGTTGCCCAGGAACCTCAACTTGTTCAGAGATGGGCATCTGTACATAAAAAAATTAAAATGAAAAACACAGTTATAACTAATCTTTCCAATTCAGAAAAGCTAGCTAAAAAACTTTCTAAAAAACTTTCCATTCCTTATTTCCAAACTAAACTCAATAACTTTCCTGACGGAGAAATCTACTTACAATTCACTAAATCTGTAAAAAATAAACACTTAATCATCTGTCAAACTTTTCAACCCAATCCCAACCAGTCCCTACAACAAATTATTTTCGCCGCTAAAAATGCCAAAGAACTCGGAGTAAAAAAAATAACTCTCGTCGCACCATATCTAGGATTCATGCGCCAAGACAAACGCTTTCACGCTGGAGAAAATATCTCTGCCAATATCATGGCCGAACTTCTATCAAAATATACAGATAAATTAATCACCATTGACCCCCATTTGCACAGAATCAGAAAGATGAATTGGGTTTTCAAAAACAAAGCTGTTGCTTTAACTTCTAATCCAGTAATCGCAGATTACATTCAGAAGAATTTCAAAAACGAAGTAATCATTGGGCCAGATTGGGAATCTTATCAATGGGCACAACGAATCGCTAAAAGAATCTCTGTTATGTCTACAGTTCTAAGAAAAGTTAGATTATCTTCAAGGAAAGTAGAATCAAAAATGGTAAATCCCATCGAAATAAAAAATAAAAATGTTATTATTGTGGATGACATCATTTCCACCGGACACACCATCATGGAAGCTGCCAAGAAAGCAAAAAAACTAAAAGCAAAATCAATAACAGCCATTTGCATCCATGGACTCTTTGTAGAAGGAGCCATCAAAAAGATGAAAGCAAAAGGAGTAAAACAAATTATTTGTACCAACACTATCGAAAAACCACAAAGTAAAATAGATATTACTTCTCTTCTTGCTGAAGAACTCAAGAAATAGCTTCCCATTCTAAGAAAATTATATAAATACTTAAAATTTAATTCTTATATAATATGTACCATATTAAAAAGAGGGTGAACTTAGCCTTAGTTATACTTGTATTCATTACTCTAATTAATTCTGCAACTTCTCTTCCTGAAAATATTCCCCAAGGAGATTTTAATAATTTTGGGGCTGACGGGAAACAGAACCTCGAAAAAATAAAGGACTTTGGTCCCTTAGTGCAGGAACAGGTTCAAGAACAACAATATCCTCAATGTCTTCTTGGATACATGTGCACCGACGCAGATAACGATGGATACTGCAAAGAGAAAACTTGTCTTCCCAGTAAAACCATAAAATTTCCAGAAGAGGAATATTCAACAGGAAACACACTTTGTGTTGATTATGGCGGGTGTGCCTCTGCGAAAAAAACAACCACAATACCAATGAGGAATGAGGATGTTGAAACAGACATAATAGTTTCGTGTGGCTCAACACTTAAACCAACAACATCTTATCCTGCCATAATTTCATACACTGCCATTTGCAAAGATTCTCTGCCAGGAGGAGATTGTGATGACGTCAACGTCCAGATAAACTCCGAAGCAACAGAATCCTGTGACCAGATAGACAATAATTGTAATGGCTTTGTTGACGAAAGTCCTTCTTGTCTTCCAGCTGATTGCTCTACGAATGCAGAATTTACTTATTGTTCCTCAGAGGGAGGAGATAAGTACTGTATCTGGAGCTATAATCCCAAGTACCCAGGTAATCCTAGAAAAGGATGCTGCGCCGAAACTTCATGTGTTGATAGTGAAGGGAATTGTTACAGCCAATATGAAACTTTTGGCACTCAATGGATCTGCGAAAATGGAAACGACTGGGTTGAATGTAAATCAGAAACAACAAATGGCCAACTAGGAGATTACACTTGCGACGGCACCTCCTGGACAGAAACTGGAGAACAATCAGCCAATGGGGAAGGGACCTTGGGAGATGTAACTGGAGATACTTGCGTCACAATTGAAGACATCGCCATTCTTGCAGAAAGTATAGAAAAAAATTATGTTGAGGTATGTACTGC
>Ga0233431_1001589_pt1 | contig 38091 bp, 26 predicted proteins | sample SI_118_April2016_FD_179867 | JGI IMG/M metagenome (GOLD analysis project Ga0233431, IMG submission 179867) | Seawater microbial communities from Saanich Inlet, British Columbia, Canada - SI_118_April2016_200_MG | ecosystem: Environmental > Aquatic > Marine > Inlet | place: Canada: British... | reverse complement strand
TGGGTCAGAGACGGGGACCGAAAAGTGGCCCGAAAGAAGCTGGTCCGGTTGCACCCGGCTGAAATGATACGCGTCAAAATCAAAAAAGATAAACTGGAAAATGCCGGAAAACTGGAAGTGAGTGTAGAATGAAACGAAAAGAACTCACCTGCATCGTGTGTCCCAATGGATGCCCGCTTGAAATCGATTTTGAAGAAACACCCTCAATCCGGATCACCCAAATTGAGGGCCATACCTGTGACAAGGGACCCACGTGGGCGGAACAGGAATTGACCCGGCCCATGAGGACCATTGCCGGCAATATTTTGGTGGAAAACGGAGATTTTCCGCTGGTCAGCGTTCGAACCGACGCGCCGATCCCCAAAAACAGCATATTTCAGGTCATGGCGGAGATTCAATCCACCACTGTCAAAGCGCCTGTTTCCATTGGTGAGACACTCATCAAAAACCCCGCGGGTACGGACTGCAACATCGTTGCCACCCGTCATGTGACCCCCCGTTAGGCCCTCTGATTCAGGGTTGCACCGAAACATATTCAGACGGCTCCCCACTTCGTAGTGTTTCAGACCCTTCTCACATACGTAATCGTCGTCGCCTTGCATTTCCGCTTGGTCTGGTCAAAGAATCCTAAAGTGAATCGGTCTTCCGGCTTTTGAAAGATATCCAGGCCCCGGCCCAGAATGATCTTCCAGCCGGTATCCGTTTCAATCCAGCGGTCGTGTAGGGAATTGTCAAATCGGTAATCCAGTTCGATCTGATTCTGGCTGAATCCTGTCTTCATATTTTCAAGTTTGCGCTTCAATTCGGATTCCTGATACGATTCGACGCTGGTCATCAGTTCGACCTTCACACCCTCCTCCGATGGTTCCAGAATCTCGCAGAAACTCATGAAGTTGTAGATTTGATATTGAAGGCGGATGTACGGATCGCAGACTTTTACAATGGCCGCGCTTTTCAAGTAGGGCGCAAATAGTCTCGCGAACGAAATGCCGCGCTGCCCCTCTTTGATATCCAACATCATTTCTTCTGCCGGCCGATCCAGCGCCAGCGGATCATACACCTGCTTTTCCTCTGAGGGCTCAGGTTTCTCCTCCGGGTGGCTTTCTTGGAATTCATCAGGTTGCCGGCTCTTGATGGTCGTCCACTTGTATTCCTGGTCCATTTTCGACAGCTCGTCGCGAATCTGCTGTCGCATGCGGACGGCCGGATTGACACAAAACGCGATGAAATCCTCGTCCGTAAGCTGCAGGTCCGGAAAGAGCAATTTCAGGTATCCTTCGGCCAACCTGGAAATGGCCTTGGTGTCGCGCATATCATCACATTGAGGCAGGTCCAAGCTCTGGGAGACATAGTCCGCGTACCGCAGGTCGACACGCAGCTCATGCAATACTTCGCTAAAGAAATCCCCCTTAAATCCAAGCGTTTTTGAGGGCGTGTTCCTAGACACACGCGGCATGAACCATCCTTCAATCAGCCCGTGAATTCGATCTATGAAGGCCGATTCCTGAAGGGCGGTCGGCAGCTCCTTAAATATCCCGTCGCTTTCATACAGCGGCAACCGGTTGATGCCCAGCTTGATATTGCCGAGCATGACAAATCCTGACTCTGAGGTTCCCATGTCCCCTGTTGCCCTGCGATATCTGCCGCTTTCAAGATACATCTTGAGGGCCGCCATGGCTTCACCGGACGCATCGGTATGAATTTTTTGGATTTCATCGACTACAACAACATCATATCGTGGAATGAGACCGATTTGCTTTGTGTTGCTGTTGAAAAACAAAGCAGGCGCCGAGAGTTTCCCGCCCGGTATCACGGCTGCATATCTGCTGATATTATCAAACACGAACGACTTCCCGGTGCCTTTCGGCGCCAGTTCTGTAATATTGACCCTCGGTTCGACCAAGGGAATAATTCTGCTGAGAAGCAGGAGTTTCTGTGACAACCGGTGAACGTCGGGATTGAATTGACAACTCGATACCAGTAGGTCTATCCACTCGTCTATATCGAAGTGTTTACGTGAGTCCCGGAAATAGTCTAAGTCAACCCCCGGGGTTTGGAACGCTTTGAATTCGACCATCCATACCTGGCCTTTTTTCACGTCCTCGCCGTCAGGGGGCACATACCGCAATGTTCCCAAACCCCACATGCCCGTTTTTAGGAGCATGGGATTGTTGTCAATGATATCCTTTTGCACCATCCCATTGCTGACATCCAGCAGCGGAATGCTCAGATCGTGCGTGTGACGTTCCAGGTTCACGTTGACCCGAAAGTCATCCAGGATGCGGACCTCCTCTTGCTCCATAAGGCGATTCAGGATCATATTCTTGTCCGCTTTTTGCGGTAAGTATTTTGAGATCGTATTGACAATCTCGGTTCTCCCGTCATCCGTAAGTTCATCTCCGTCCATGAATTGGCTGACGATCCATTCGCCAACGTAGACAGGAATCGATCGAGCGCCGAATCCCGCCTTTCCCATGAGACCTTTGTTGATAACAACCTCGCCGTAATAGTCTTTTGCTTTGCATTCAAATGACATCATGTTTTTTCTTGCCTCCATCAAAGGTCTCTCAAACTGAACCCGCCCGCCATGGCTGACTTGAATTCACATTCAAGCGTGAGGGAAAGAGTGTGCTGTTCGCCGGATACTTCATATGCGCTCTCGATTTCCAGACTCTTTTCCCCCAAAGCCGATTTTTTGAAATAGCAGCTCATTTGAAGGGTGTTCACGCTCCCAGCCGGTATTACCGCAACTTCACAACTCTTGAGGTCAGTTTCAGGGGACGTTACACTGGCTCGAAGAATACGGATGTCGATAGCGTTCGGGTTCTGTATTTCAACCTCCAGAGTCACGACTTGTTGGATATAGAATTTGGCCCTGCCCGTATCTCTTACCAAGTCCAGGTTAAGAAAACGAGCAGCAGGCGGTTTCCAGGCAGCTTCAACCAGTTTGTATATAGCTGTTGGAACGATAACCTCTTCCGGGGTCCCCCCTCCATGGAGGTAGCCCTTTGCTCTGCCGGACTGACGAACGGTATTGTGCCCTTTGGGTAAGAAAAAGATTTTGTCATCCGACAAAAAGGGCTGCTTGAATCTATGCCCCAATGCCCACAGATTGTCAGGAATATCATCCACCTGTTTTTCGTCTACTGCTGCGAACCGGTGCTTCTCGTCCGGAAACAGCTTATTGACGACAGTGGAATCGAAAGACCGTTTTTCTTCTTCAAGAATGCGGCAGGCGCCGTGATCCGTTACGACATAAACGCTGAAATGTTCCTTTGGCCCGGTCCACTCCTTTGACAGCCTGGTTACAGATTCCGCCATACGCGCAAAGAGACGATGCAACTCCTCCTCATACGACGTATTTTTTGATTCCACCTCAGAGTGAAGCAGCTCATCCCCGTCTAAGAAATTAAGAAGGATGATGGTAGCCTCCTGCGGAGCCGCCATCTCCGACATCACCTTCAGGTTGTTCAGATACACAGCCTGTTTGTTGTTCCAGTCAGCCTTTGCCCGCGCCTTGAGAATGGCCTCGTAATTCCCTGCATCATTCTGCCAGTCTCCACTCAGAAGAACAGGTTTGTTGTATCCCGTAATGGTCGGCAACGCTGCAAAACGATAGTGTAAACCATGCCGACTAAAACCGACGTTCCGAAGCGCGTCGTCCAGGAGGCCAACGAATTCCAAAGGAAGGCAATCAACAAGGAGGATGATCGACAATTCGTCTTCCGAACCGCTCGATGAGAGGATTCTCAAGCAGTGAATCAGGCTGAGGTTTGGATCTTTGTGGATGGACGCATACTCCCCAATAAACCATTCTGAAAAGCGTGCTACCGTTTTCTCTAATTCTTCATCATAATGGCCGTTATGAACCTGCCAGGTGCGGTACGGAGCATACTCTTCCGTTGTCCATCGGATCCACTCAACGCTACTCCATTCTTCTACCGCTCCGAGCAGGGCGGGGCGGCTGGGCATGACACAGTAGCGGAGGGAATTCAGTTTGTTTTCACTCACACCGGGACAAGATCTGAATTTGGCCTGAACCTTTTGAACGTCCTCTTTGATTGGAGAAAACAGGTTGCCTTTGAGAATTCTTGAAACAAAATGATATTCTTGGAAGAGCCTTCCGGAAGTCCATCCTACGACTTTCTGAAACTCGTCGCTTGAAGTTACCTGCTTCCATATTTCTTCAAAAAACAGTTCAACCTGGGTCAGTATCTGTTCCCTGGCCGTGGGCTCCAGAGGCAAATCGTAGACTGCTTCAGCGGGGACCTTCCGCACAAAAAGAACCTGCTCCGGAGGCAGCACATATTCCAGCAGCTTCTCAGGGTAGCCGTGCAGGCAAGCCCATAAACTGAGCCACTGCCAGATTTCGCCTGCATTTTCATAAAGCCGGTTGCTGATATCTTTTACCCATGTCTCATTGCTACCCTCCGCCCATTTTTCACATTTGGTTTCCAAGCAGCGATACAGTACAGGGTATTGCTTGAATGCGGCTTTCGCGTCATCACTAACGATCGCTTTGATCACATCGACGAGGTTTGTCGTATTGAGCATATCAGATTGAAATGCAGGACCCAGGAAATGGTTCAGTAAACGATTGGTGAAACTCGCCTGCCCTTTCTGTCCATCAACCTCTACTCCCAACAGGCTCTGTTCGATAACATCGGCATCGGTCAACCAATCAGGGACCCGCACATTCCACTGTTCAGCCAATACCAGGCGGGCCGTCATTTCCTTGAAACTGGAGGGGCAACCAATTTGTTCGATGAAATCCCGTAGCCAGGCGAAATGATTTCTTGAGCGTACCCACACCTTCTGCCAACCATCAGAGCTCCCAAGGTTCGACAATTCTTTGCAGGCCTGGATGTAATCGGCATCGCTTTCCACCATAAGTACATTTTCAGGCGGAGTGTACTCCAGATCGCCGACATAACTGATGGATGCCTGGAATTTACTGTCCTCAGTCATAGCCCGGTTCCTTATTTATCCTCGGTTAAATCACTCAGAAGTGCTTCAAGTTTCTGAGCTCTTGCCGTGCTTAAAATATTCTTTATCACGCCATACTTTATAACTGATTTCAAAACGGCCACCAACCCCTCAACGTCATCCGGGCACTTAAAGGTCGCTTCTCCAATTAACGCGTTTTCCAAGATTTCATATTTCCGTTCTGTGCTGATGAGTTCCAAATCTACTTCATCACTGAAATTGCCCTCCGGATCGACAGCTCTTAATTTGATTTTGATATTTGGCTGATTTTCCAGTAACTCCGAAAGGTTATATTCGCTGGTTACTCGTTGGGCCTTTTTGGAAGTTCTCGGGTCACTGCCATCCGTTGTGAAAACTATCTGACCAACGCCATCTGGAAATTTTAACCAGACCTTCTCGTTTTCAGCTATCTCTCGCTTACCTTTATCAACTATCGGCTTATAGACGACAGGCTTGGCTTTATCAATTTCAGTTTTGGCTTGTTTCAGCTTGGATGCATAATCTTTGATATGAAGCGATGTCCAATCCGAAACTGCACTAAACCCGTAATCCCTGGGCAGGAGCTTGACGATTTTCGTGCTGAAATTGACGGATGTATCTGCTAACCGAGTTAGAAAATGGGTGGCATCTTCGTGATTGCATTTGTGAGGATCGCGTTGGCTAGAATCCAAACTCTCATACCACTTGGAGACCTCGTTTTCACACTCAATCATGTCGCCCTCTACACCGTAGGCTTCACAGATCGCCATAGCAACCCGACCGTGTGCCAACGATTCGCCGGAGTTCAGCAATTTAACATCCCTGGCAAAGGCTTCTCCAATGGTTTCAGCTTTCTTCTGCGTGAGGGTCTCGCCAACAGGTCCATCAATGTAAACGCCGGGCAATTGCTCCAGCATAAAATCAAATCGGTCTATGTTGCCGGTCAGGTCATTCATCAGATTTTTAAGATTACTCAAAAGGGTTTGTCGGTCACTATCGTAAAGGCTGATGACCTTGGCTACGGCCGGTAAACCGTTCCACCATTCTTTGGTTGCGTTAAAGGCGGAGTTGATGGATCGTGTTTCACCATGCTTTAGAGACTGAGTTCCGACCGCTTTCGCAAATAAATCTATAATGTTGATCTGGGATTGCGAAACATCCCGCACCAAAAACACTGTCTTAGCCGACGGGTCAGAGATGATCTTGACCAGATCGTCGTAGGTTTGAAGGGGTTGCTCCACCATCCTGGTGGAATCTTTATACACAACCAACCGTTCGCCGTAGGCCCGAATAATGTGGGCCAGCAACAGCATCAGCGGCGTGCCTCCAACCCCGTAAGGCGCAGTCCGGGCTTCCTCAAGAAAAGCGCCAACTGAGAATGTTTCTCCAGGATTCAGGCTCACCAGACGGTCGCAGAGTTCTTTGAAAACCGGAAAATCATCGTGAATCTTGGCAGGATCGGTTTCACAGGAGAAATAAGAAACCACCCCCTCCGAGCCGGTTTTCTTTAAGCCTCCGGCACCTTTCAACAAGACTTTTTCAAGGTATCGCTTTTCCCCATGGTTATCCGGGTTGCCGTTATCAATGAGCACCTTTTCCGCCTGCAACAAAACCCCTACGGCCTGCTTCAGAGCGGTGTTTTTGCCTGCGCGCCACTTTCCGTCGTGGCAAAAATTCAAGTCAGGGTGCTTTATACGACACCTTTTCGTAAACATTTCATCGCACAGCATGTCCGCAGGCTTGTGTGACTGTTTGGGTTTATCCACCAAGACCTTTCCATCCTGCCAATACCAGCAGGCACCGCTGCTTTCCTCAATATCTCGAAACAACCGCTGGAGGATCGGCAGGTAGCCGTCGTCAGGATTTTCAAAGATGTCTCGCAGCCTTGATTCGGTTTGGGCGCTTATTTTTTCGGCTTCGTTGGGGGGGAGGAAATGGCGGCACGCTTTTACCCTCAGAAGGGTCTCCGTAAAGGGCTGCGGTGCATGGGGTACGGATGCGGCCACGTTGGCATCGGAAATGGATTTGGCAGCCTCACGGGCTACATTGATTTCGGCTTCATTCTCACAGAGCGCATAAACAAGCGTCCCTTCAAAACTTTTCGATGGCTTGTTTCGGCTTTCATTGTATTCAGTGCGGATTTCATCCCAAAGCGCATTTCCAAGGTCTTTAGCTCGAACGAAACGTTTGCGGAAGCGCTTGTCTTCTCCAAAGGGCAGGTTGTAACCTTTGGCTTCTGCGAAATCCGAAAGACGCTTCCCTCCGGCTTCCTCCAATAAGGCCGCCACTATGTCCTTTGGATGTAGCTTGGCGTCAGTAACGTAACGCTCGATTAAATCGTAAGGGTCTTCGCCGGTGCTTGCGGCCAACTCGTAGGTTTTTGATTGTTGGCGGAAAAATACCGCGCCTTTTTTTACCAGGCCCTTTAAATATCCTTTCACCTGGCTTTTCTCTGATGAGCTCAGACAGTAAAGACCAAACTGAAGGTTCTCCAGACTTGTCGGGATTTGGCATAGCTGATAGATCAAGATTGTCCCGAGCACCTGAACACGCGCGTCTTCCTGAAAACCGAAAAGGTCCCCCTGCTTGGCCTTTCGGAGAGCGTCCAAGCTGGCGTAAAAACCGTTGACAAACTGGCGTTGCCGTTCTCGTAATTCCGGATTTTTCTGTGAGAGCTCTTTGTGAAAAAAGGTGAACAGCTGATCCACCGTGTACAAATTCAGCTTACCGCCATCCACCGTCATGTTGGCGTTTTCAATAAAGTCCGCGTATGACCCCTTCTCCCCACCCACATCGCCCGAGAAAAAGGTGAACGTGCTGCGCGCATCCGAACCGATTTCAGAGGAAAGCTTCAGCAAGCAGGACAAGGCCATGGGATGCACACCATAGATATCCTCCAGCACTCGTTCGCGAATACGATTCACATCTTCAATCCAAGGGAACAGATCGAGCGACTTGCATGGCGGCACCAATTGATCGAATACGCTTGTTTTAGGAGCGATTTCGGTTTTCCATCCCTCACACTGCTTGTCCGTTTCAACGATAGCCCCGATGATCTCCTCGATTCCTTCGTTGAGCAGGTCCACCTGGGTGATTCGGGCGCTCATGACGGCCGCATCGTCTTTGCTGTATCGATCAGCATAGGATTTGAAATCCTTGTGAATACATCCTACGAAGAGAACGTTGGGCTCATTTTTACAGATCGTCTCCATGAACCCCTGAAGGATGTCCTTTGAGTAACCTGCTTTTTCCAGGGTAAAGCCAAACTCGTCGAAAAAGATTGCGAGTCCTTTGAATCGGTTCTTGAAGGTAGGGCTTTTGATCAACTTTTTGATAATGGGAATCAGATTGCCTGCCTGGGCCTGAAACTCAACGCCTCCCATCATTTCCTTGAAGGTGGTGCGGAATTTCTCAAGCACATTTGAATCATAGTTCTTGAGCTCTGCGCGAAGCTGATCCACGGTGAGGCCAGGTGCGATCGATTCGAGTGCTTTGCTGAAGTCCTTGTAAAAATTTCGGATGCCGCCCTTGTCTCCCTTTTGCTCCCACTCGGCCAATTGACGTTCCGCTTCGTCAAACTCCGTTTCCACCCCGGCACTCAGGCCCTTGGCCTCACAAGCTTCGAAGACCGCCTTCATCACCACGTCTTCAAAATGTCGCCCCGAGTGGTAATCACAGATTGCCACCAGGTACTGGCCGTCCTTGCGGATATTTTTGAGCAGCTTGGCCTTCTCGGAATCGAGCTTGGCGTAGTTCTCATGAAATCCGGCGATTTCCGGATCGCCGCTCGACCGGCTCAAAACATTTGCCGTCATCAGGCACAGGTGCGATTTACCTGTTCCATAGGAGCCACTGAGCAGGTAGAACTTCTTGTCATTTGGCTGGTACAGCCCTCGACAAATACGTTCGAACGCCACGCGGTGAGCCTGGGTCGGCCGGTACATGGCCATCCGGTCCGTGTTCTCCTGGGCCGCCTCAAAAGCGCTTTTCAGTTCTACAAAATTCGCGTAGCCGGATTTCAGTTTGACCACATCGGATATTTTCGCCATGGCTACTTTTCTCCTTCTTCCGTTACGTCCTTGGCTAACTTCAGCATCGCATCTAAGAGCTCCTTCAGACGTGGACATTTTTTGTACGCCACATTTGAGTCAAGTTTTGCAAAAAGATCTTTTCCATAAGTGATTTTTTTGTATCTTCTTTTTGTTTGTTTACTGTAAATCTCATTCAGACGCTTCGCAGGAGGCATGGTGTTATTAATAGCCTCAGGGGATTGCGATATCTTCTGAACGAGTGGTTTGATTGAGTTTGGAAATATGGTCGGGTCAGAAAGCAGCCAGGCTTCTACTTCGTGGACTGCAAAGAATTGAAAGAAGTTTGTTTGATCAACTTTTCCTTCCAAATGCTGCTTCGCCCATGTGTATCTTTCCGTTGCGGTATTCTCATTGTCCGGATAAATGGTAGGCCCATAGAGATCAAGCAACGCAATGACAGCGATTACACTTTCCTGTGACAAATAAAGCTTCGCCTTGGTTGGAGAATCCTTCACGAGTTCCGGCCATCCTTCAAAACGTACGGATTTAATTCCTACAGGCTTTGAGAGTTGTGGGTCCAACCATCGTTTCAAGAATGATGGGATGGCCTTATGTTCAGTGCACCCTTCCACAAACAGGATAAATTTCATTTCACACCTCCCTATCTGCATTGGGAGCGACTTCATCTTCTGCGAGTCCATTCTCAAGTTCACCGGAACGGAACAGTGAACCTAACGAGTACTCTTTCAACCATCGGTCCAATTGCCCTCCTTCCACGGTTTGCAAGACAGTTTCCCCCTCAGACCATTTGACAACCGTTGTTTTTGGTATAACATCTCCAAAGGCATCGAGTAGCTGAGGTGAATGGGTTGTCAGAATAACCTGGGTTTTCTCTGATGCGTCTACCGCATATTCGGCTATAATCGGCAACATCGATGGATGTAGGCCGGTTTCCGGTTCATCGATCGCGATGAGCGGCGCCGGGTTCGGCGAAGCCAGAACCGTCAGCAAAAACAGAAAACGCAGCGTTCCATCTGATAGATCAGCAGCCGACTGCTCGCGACTCAGTGTTTTCCAACGAACCCTCAACTGGATACGCTGATCAGCCGCCGGTGGGAACACAAGTTCCTCGAAATCGTCCCCGAAGGCTGCGCGCATTGCTAAATTGATATCATTCTTGAAATCCCGGTCACCGGTATACAGCGTATGGAGGACACTGATCAGATTCTGTCCATCCGGTTCAACACGCGTTTCATGGCGGGCAATGGTCGGTTGGCGTATGGCAGCATCCATATTTACATGCAGGTCATGGTAAATAGACCATCCCGCTAAATACGCCTGGAAAGGCGGGATAAAACGATTTTGCGTAAAGGGTCCCGAAGTCAGGCTCAACAAAGATTCATCTTCAATTATGCTTTCTTCCGGTGCGACTAAAGAATGTTCATATTCATCGAATACAACAGCCCTTCGGGCATTACGTTCAATCATTTTGAACGGTCCAGTGTGTGCCCCTATTTCAACCAGATAGTAATTTCCAAGTAATTCGTAATCGATTCGATAGGTGCTGCCCTTGCCTATACGTCCCATATCCATCTTGTAAGTGAGACTGTCTTTCTCAACATCTCTATCGTCATCAACCGGAGAAGTCTTAACAACGAATTTGATGCCGTCGGCTGTTCCGTCCCATACAAGGGGATCCATGCCGCCGGATCTTTGGATATGTTTCCCAAGCTGCCCCCTGGCCGAGATGGAGATCATTTCCAGTACACGCAGGATATTTGACTTGCCGGAACCATTGGGGCCAATCAAAACATTCAGATTGCCGGGAACCCAAGTGACGTCTTTCAGGGAACGGTATCCCTGTATTTTCAAGTTCAATATGTTCATTATCCATTCTCCCTTCTGGAATGATGACTGATGAATGCGGAATATTTCAGCATCCACTTTCACATGAACGTCAATTGCACATTCTTTCCATTATTTCACATATATAACGCAAGATTGTTAATTTAGCACATTGGGTATTTTTCCTTTTCCGCTTCCCACAAATTCGATAATCTTGTTGTCAACTGTGATTATTGGACACTCCAATGTCATAGCCGAAGCAACAACGATTTTATCGTGAAGATCATGTTCTGCAAGACACCCGTCAACAGCAAGTAAATTTTCTAAGACCTCTTGATCTATCGCACGAATCTCAACATTCGGAGACTGCTTTAGTGGTATGAAAACTTCATAGAAAAACTTACGAAAGAACTCCTCTGATCGGAGCCACTTTTCATATATCTCAATAAAAACGATCGATGGAACACTCAACAACACATCACCTTCTGAGAAATAAACTGCCTCTTGAATAGCGTTTCTTGCTCTTTTTGATATCAATGTTGAATCATCAAACCCAAATATTTCTTCAAAAACTCCGGCAAAAAAAGAGATGAGTCCGTTTGTATCAATCACGTAACGTTTCTTTTCCATAACAATGTTCCGATAATTTCCTTGCAACCGTCAGAAGCGATATTTCCAAATCAATCTCACCGGAATGTTCGTGTCTCAGCATATAATCCACAAAATCTTCACCGCATTCTTGTATGTCGATAAATATTTTATCCGGCATAGAAAACATTTCCGGTATCATCGTTTGAGTCAATGACACTGAACCACGCCGCCTTTCAAGAATTCTCGCAAAGGAAAAGGTCAGGCATAGAAGTTTATCTTGCCATTGAACAGCATTATCAAGGAGTGATTTAAGGGTTACATCCTCAATGGCCTTATTTTCCATAAGTAACTGCAAAAGACATTCTAATTCCGAACTATTCAAACAATAACTCATACTTATCGTCCATTAGTCGCTTTTTGCATCAGGTCTGTTGCACTTGAATCATCCAAGGATGGCTCTTCTCTAGTTACCACCCCTTCACGTTTTTTGATCTCAGCACGAACAAAATCTTCGTCAATATTATCCTTACCATCAGCTAAAGACTTTTCAATCAGAGCAGAACAAGCTCTGAGAATTTTTGCTGCATTGTACTCGTTTGCCTCAGCAATAATATTTATTGCACTAAGGGTAAACGGCGTCAAATCATCACCTGAAAACGAGTCACCCCTATACTCATCAAGATACTTTTTGATCAGCAAACTAACATGTTCACGACTAAGTTTTTCAAAAGGGATCAGGTGAGGAGATGCAATTTTTGGAGATAGTGGATAACGCTGGTCCAACCCTGAACTCGACCAGGCTTCCGAAATAAGCGCGGGAACACCTGCATGCAAGACAAGGAACATATTAAAAAACCCATACCGAGCGTTCTCGTATGGGCCATCCAGTAAAACAGATCTAAGCTCAGCAGGAAAATCACGCCTCTGACGTCCACTTTGAAAGTCCGGTATCCTTTCGAAATCATCGACGAAGATGTAAGCGCCATTGAAACCCGATGCCATAAACATTTGAACAAGATAAGAAAAGACAAAATCGAGTTTCTCCCGCCCCTTCTTTAAATTTTGATAGGCTGTTTGGAAAGATTCTGCTGAAATGAATATATCCAGCAATCCATGTCGAGATGACAACAGTGGAAATACGTCAGGGATTTTCTGTAAAAATTCATTCTTCCAGATGACATCCATCAGTTTTCGGGAGTCAATACCCCGTTCCCTGAGCCATTCCTCTGAGTTAAGAAATGTAATCAGTTTCCGCTCGTCATTTTCATCTATTTTTACATCCGGATAAGCCTCGGCAATCGCATCAAGCCTCATACTTGCAAGGGATAAGGCAATGATGCCGGAAGAATAAATCGCCTCAAAAATCAGGTCAACGAAACTATCAAACGTTTTTGTTCTTCCCCCGGATTCGGGCGTCACATACACTGCAAAACACTTATTGAGGTCGTCAGAAATATCCAAACAGTATTCTTGATTAATCCGATCGATAAGGTTTACAAGAAACGCAGATTTCCCATTTCCCCGCCCTATATACGACGTATCCATGATATACCCAAGACGAAGATGCGATGGGTCTGTTTGGGGTACTCTCAGAAAGGCTGTTTCAATCTTTTCATATTCCTTACTTCGGATATCAGCTTCATAGATCTTGCCATTTATGCGACGGTCTGTTGAGTCTTTATTTACCGGACTTGTTGGGAACGGGTTCTCTGTTAAAGCAAACCGTTGATATTTGGCTTCCAAGTCAACATTCTGTTGTTTCTTGGGCTTTCGACGTAACTTACTCATTATTTTGGCCCTCCTTTAGCAACGTCAATAGCAATAATATTTCGATAACTGCCATCCACCATTACGGGTTCGTGTTTCATGTACATCGCACTGGTTTCTTCCGGTAGTTTGTCCACCTCAAGCGAGATGCGAATCTTGAGCTGGCCGGAAAGGTTCAGGCGATATATTTCATTCAGTGTTTCTTCAAAAGTATGCATGGATATTTTCAACCGGAAGCAAACGATTTCCCGTAATGATGCCAGATTGATAAAGTTGTACCGTACTCGACGCCTTAAATCAAAATAGCCGTTAACAAGGGTATCAACGAACTTATTTTTGTATGGGCTTTCTTCCTCATCTCCAAGGGTTGGTTTATGTACGAAGAGACGCTTACCATCCGAATATTGGTAAATCTCCGAAAAATCATCCGAATGAGCAGCATCAAGAACTACAGATGTGGGATAAACCAGCTTCCCGTTGATAAAGGGGTAAGATTCCGTAGCCTGAATCACACCGATTTGTTTGGCCCGATATCCCCATAAATCGAAGGAAGTCATTGAGTATGGGCATTTGTAGAGTTCCTGGAGAAAATACGTAATCCAGAAATCACGAATACGTTTGGTTATCTTGTTGTAGTCTTTGGGGTCAAACCGCCCTGATGAACCTTCAGGCAAAAGACCATCATGAGTAATCTTCTTCAAGATCTCCTGGTTTTTTTGTGTCAAATTAACACTGCGTTTCAGGTATCTCTCAATGTCTCCCTGGAGTTTTTTCACAAGGGACTCAGTATAGCGAGTCATATCTTTTGTTGTTTGAATATCCTTCCTATCAAAATGCAATTCCAATGGAGAATAATGCGGAAACACCAATGCTCCCGAACCTTTTGAATTCGCCTTATATAAAAATTCAACGAGTGTTCGAAATGCTTTATGTGCATCTTCCATCAGTCTGAAGACAGAGAGATTGAATACGCGAATGCCTTCTTCACGATACTGAAGCAGGAGTTTTTTGCCTTCTTCGGTCAGTTGAATAGTATGATTTTCTTTCTCGATAAGGAGGCCATATTCCTTACATTCGTCCATAACTTTATTAAACGTATAACGATAGCGCTGTTGTTGATGCTCCGTAGGATTCTCAACTTCTTCCAGTTTCTTGTATTTTGATTCCCCAAGTCGGTATTCTTGCTTGAGAATTTTGAACGTATTAAACACCTCGTCCTGAACTATGTTTTTTTCAACGCTACTAAGAAAAATGAAGAAATAGTCCAGAAAATAGAACTTTCTGGATGGCAAAGAGGAGGCTTTTGCAGTGGCTTTGGTCATGGATGCCCGCCCTTCGCATAGTTTTCTTCAATCAGCCTCCGCTCACGTGCCAGCTCCCGTTGCAGCTCTTCCTCAGGATGAATCTGTTGGTTGTCATGCGACCGGAGCAATTCATCACAAGCCTTGTGACGAATTTCAGGCAACCGCTCTGCGTAGGTCTGATAGAACAGTCTGAAATAACGCGGGTTGGTTACTGAAAAGCCTTTACCGTACCGCTTGTGCAGCCTTTTAGAGAGTTCTGGCAACACTTTTTTACCGTACGTCGCACGTTTATCATCGGATTGAATTTCCTGCACAATTTCCCGTCCGATCAGCCAGTAAGCAATTACCATTTCGCTGTTAACCGCTTGAACAACTTTGGTCCTTGCCTGTTCCAGTATGGAGACCACACGGTCAAACAGGGTGTCGTTATTCGGCGCCTTAATTTTCGGTTTTTCTATGTCCTTACTTTTTTTATTCATCATTCACACCCTTTGGAATGATGAATTATGAAAGAGGAATGCGGAATGTGAAAGCTCACCGTCATTGTACCAAGCACTTGTATTTGGTTTTTATTCATCATTCATCCTTCCGCATTCATAATTATCTTTATTCTGTCATATTCCTCCAGGCATTTGCGCTTGGATATGAACTCGCCGAAGGCCTTTTTCTCTTTCTTTTTGAGCACTGGAAAGGTGTCCAGGATGTAAGCGAAGTCATCCCGCGAAAGACCGTAAAGGTGGGCCACGTAAGCGTCGATCTCAGCGCGAAGCTGGGCTCTGTTGCCGGTGTCACGCCGGTTGGGCATCCGATCGTGTACGCCGCAGTGCGAGCCCCATTCGGGTGTCAGGGCTCTGACTTCATCCTGCAACCGGCAACGGATGTCCTGCTCGTGGGCCGGGCCGTAATCCATTATGCTATTGTTCGGATACCAGAAATTGGGAGAGATCCATTCATTGATATAACAAGCCTCCCATATTTCAGAGAAAGGACTTGAAGTACACACTAAGCGACATCCCCGTGATAAGATCGCATCAGCAATATCCCTTAGCCGTTTGTTGTTCAACTCAATGTCTACAATGGGCAACTGTTCGACAATAAACATGCTCACATTGGTAGTGACTTTACCCCGCAAAATCCAATCCACCACAAATGAACCAGCGATCGCTGCAATTTTTACAGCTATTCTGGGAGGAAGAGGGCATACATTTAGGGAGTGTCCTGTTGGAAATAGCGCAGGAATCACAGTTGGAATGAATGTTCGTTCATTTGTATTTGAAGCAAGGGCTCGATATGTTAATCTAGTCGTATTGGTTGTGGGCTTTATTGCAGCATCGCTTCGACTAACCCAATTTGTTGGCTCCGAAAATTCGTTTGTAAAAATCCAAATCTGTTTACCTTCCAACAGCGGAAGAGGGTCTGATTCTTGAATTTCTTCCCGTGCCATAAACAAATCACTATCATCTGTAATATTGAATTCCCTTTGGAAACCTGTATCCCATCCATCTTTGAGATACTTTCCAAGAAAAGGATGTTGCCCGTACAATTTAGAGGCTATATCAATCTCTTTTTGGTTACCAAATTCCATTATGCTGAGGCTATCTGGAGAGAACTTTTCAATATTCGAAGATGTTATGAATAGTGCATTGGCATCAATAGATGATAGACGATCTGGATCGTGTTCCATGAAGACGCATTTGAACCGATCCGTTTGTCCGCCCTTTTGTGTACCAAACAAAACGAATTTGAACATGCGATGAATATTGAAAACGCCTCGACGATTCTCAAAGCAGTACAGAAAATCGATGCGGCTTTGCTTGAAGAACCGTTCCCGCAATGCCGTGCAACCTTGGTCAGTGTAAATACCGCTTGGTACCACGATCCCCATCTGCCCGTCGTCTCTTAGCAGGGCAAAGAATTGCTCCATGAAAAGCTTGAACGTGTTGACATGCCCTTTCCCGACGGCACTATAAGCCTGCGGCTCTCGAAAATACTTGCCTAATCTTTCATACGCATCGCAATAGGATGTCCAATTGCTCCCGACACTCGGGTTTCGGCTCATAAGCTCTTCAGCCGTTTTCTTAGCTTGTGGCTTGCTGTACTTGCGAAAATCTGTGTCATAAGCACTAAAAAACTCTTGAGAATTTATCTTTACAAAATCCCACGGCGGATTGCCGACGGTTGCAGAGAACCCGCCTACCGCATCCGGACCGAACACATCGGGAAACTCCAGCGGCCAGTGGTAAAAACGGTGCCCATCACGATAAGTCTCGACCGATTCCAATATCTTGGGGAGGGCAAAATTCAGAGTGTTGGCAACAGACACACCCTTTGTGAGCCGCTCGAAAACCTCCTTGTAATCGCTGACTGGAATGTCAGGGTCCATCAGGTAAGCCGTGAACAGGTCGGCCAAGGGGCGCAAATTGGATGTGGCCTCCAGAGCTTCATCCAAAACAGCTTTCTGACTGTCTGTGTCGTCCTCATCGATCTGAGTGATGGACGCAACACTCTGGGCCGCCTCCTCCAAGACAGACGAGAGATCGTTATAATCAAAGAGCAGCCTTTGCTGGTCCTTCTTTTTTTTGCTTCCTTTTTTACGTTCCGGGATGGAAGCAAGCTGACCGAGTGATCGAATGCCGATCAGGCTGTTCCCACAGCGAACATGGTGATCGAGAAAGGTCAGCTTATGTTCGATGGCAAAGCAGTTGAGCCAGAGCGAAAGCTTGGCCAAGTTTACAGCCAGCGGATTGAGATCAACGCCATACAAGCAGTGGCGGGTGATACGCCGCCGCCAGAAATTTAATGATGAAGGATGAAGGATAAAGGATGAAGGATGAATATCCACTTTATTCATCATTCCGCTTTCATCATTCATCATTTGCTCAATCGGTATTTCGGCGAAGAGATCAACAATCAAACCAGACATTTGATTTGCGGCATCCACTAAAAAATGACCGCTGCCCATGGCCGGATCGCAGACCTTGAAGTTTAGAACCTCCTGTTCGACAAAACGCTCGACCAGCGCCGCAGCCGATTGGGCTGCCCCACGACGGGTGCCTGCATCGTGTCCGTTGCTCGCCTGTTCCAGAAGCTCGTTGAATCGCTGTCGGTATTTCAGTTCAAAGGTTTCACGAAGGGGCTGGACGATGGTCTTTTCATTGAGAAAACGAACCAGCGATTCCGGAGTGTAATAGGAACCGGTTTGTTTGCGCTCCAGCGCGGACTCGCCGAAATAGACATCTCCCTTTTTGATCAGCGTGTCACCCGCCTTTTTCGTTGTCTGGGAGGCCAGCAGCATTTCCACGCCTTTCTTTGTTCGGCGGCGGATGCGGTCGGCGTCGGCAAGCTGAACCGTGTATTCCAGGATGGTTTCGTAAAGCTCTCCGAGATGTCTGACTTCCAGGTCTTCATATGGAATAGGATATTCTTCTTCAGGTTCGTTATCATAAGGCTCGACGAATGCAAGCAGGTACAGCGCCCGGGAGAGAAAATCGTTGCGCAGTTGATGTTGGCCAAGGAACCGTTCTTCTTCATCATCAAACAGGCCACCGTTGTAACCCATGATGCCGTATTCCGGGTCACCATCGTTTACGGCGTTTATCAGGCCTTTCAGGTGTTTCCAAAGATCGTACTGGTCCGTGTCCCGGCGCTCACCCCAGCGGAACTTGTGGGCCTCCTCGCAGAGCGCCTGGATGGAATGCCGCCGGTAGAGATCGGCTTTGTCCGGGTCTGACGGCAGCAGCCTGCGGGCCTCGGCATAGAACAGGAACAAGCAGCGGTAGATCAGCTTGACGGCGCTTTCAAATATTTCCCTCCGCTCCTTTTCTGTGTATTCATCTCCGCTCTTCTGGGTGTCAAAAATGAACCCGTTGCAGATGTATTGCAGTACCTCATCTACCTGGGCAAGGAATGGCGTCTTGATCTTTTCGTTGAGGGCTTTTTCCGATCGTTCCCGGTCGCGGTCAAGGCGGCACTTGTAGACACCGGCGGACTCATCCTGTTGTCCACTCTCTGTGCCCTCAGTTTCTCCTGCCTGCGCCGAGGCTTCGGCAGGCGGGTCGGCAATGAAGGAATCCTTGTGAAAGAAGTGCTCAAAAAGTCCGTATTCGGCATCATCCGACCCTTCCAAGGCCTTCTCAAGCGGAAGTTCCACATAATCTTCGTATGGCCTGGAACTCTTGGTGGAATAAAGCCGCCAGTTGGCGCCGTCAGTCAGAATTCCCCAGTTGAGTTTTCGTTCTTTAAGCTGAGCAAGAAGTTTGGCGGGATAGAAACTTCCGACCGCTGTATTGTCAATGTCCGATCCAGGCGGAGCGAGGTAGAGGACGCTGATGCAATCTGTAAACCCCCAGTCTTCATAAAGTGGGTAAACGCCTGGAGCGGTAGGATTGCCGGGAGGAACGAACTCAAGATAACTCACAGCCTGTTTCAGGAAAGACTCCCACAGGGATTCTGCATCCTGACTATTATGAGTACGCCACGTCTGAGCCAGCGTGGCCATACGACCCTGGGCCGCGTCGTCGAGCTTGACGCTGTCTTTCAATTCCTCGATGAAAAGCGAGCTGAACAGGCCGTTGTTTTTCATAGTGCCAGTGTCTCCTTCTGATCGACCACAAATGTGTACTGGTAGCGCCGGCCAAAATCATAAGACGCTATTATCTTATCATATTGCATAGTAAAAAGCAGACTTGGGTACTTATCCCATGTCTTTAATTGACTCAAAAACTGGTCTACTGCATTTGATTGACCGGCCCATGTGGCCTTGAGGAACTCCATGCCGGAGATAATCAATGATGAATTGGGAATGCTGAATGCTGAATCGTTGGATTCTTTATGCGCACCCTTGAAGAAGTCAAACAGGACCGGGACAGAGAATTGTCCAATCTTCCTGCTGAGTTTTGCGTCTTGAGCGAAAAGTTCCAGCAGGTCGAGGTGCTCGGAGTCTGTTTGGCGGGCCAACTCCGCCGCCCATTCTTTTTGGCCTCCATATTCATGGGTGAGGACAATGCAAGCCCTTCCACGGGGACGAGAGGGCAAACCTTTTACAATCGCAACCATATCAACGGGTTCATTCATCATTCCTAATTCCTAATTCATCATTCTGACGCGCTTCCCGATCCTCAAAATAAGCGGTAAGAAATTCAAGGGCCGAAAAGCCCGGCTTAAGTCTGATCTGATCAAGATTGTGAGTCGTTTCGTACCGCAGCCAGCCACGATCATGGAGGCTTTCGATCTGTTGGCGAAAGGATACCACATCCAGCCCAAAAACCATGGCTGGCGAACCCGGCTTTATCGCCATCTCGCCGATCTGGAAGAGTTGGGTTTCATTTGCAGCACAAAAATCATAAATCATAGCGGTGAGGACGAGGGGGTTAAAACCTGTGTACCTGCGGCGGTACAGCTGTTCGTCAGGTGACTGTTGCAGAAGATCCAGTTTGTTGAAATTACGATCCATATAAGCGTCAACGATAAATCGAATTTCCTTCGGCAAGTGCTTCCTGATTGTTTTGTCGCTGTATTGGCCTCGCAATTTGTTACGGAAGTAATCCTGCCAACCATCCTGAGTCATCACCGTTTGTTTTGTCAGCAAATCATTAAATACTTCAAACCAGAACAGGTTCCGGTAAGACCCGGCGCCTACATAGTGTAGCCACTCAAGCGAACCCGGTTTTTCGACGAAAATATCGTTTTTGGCGATGAGCAGCCCGGCAGGAGTCAGAACTTGATTGCCTGGTTTAATTAAACCCATAGCGGCACCCATGCTGACCAGGCTTTCTACCTGTCGATCCGCCAAGCCGGTCTCTTCTTGTAAAAACTTTCGGTTTATTTTTTTCGCCCTCTGATGTTCCAGGAGAGAATTCAGGATACGAGCAAATTGGTCAAATTCCAAAAAGTAGCCATTGCTGACTTGAAATTTCCGTCGAGTGCTCTTTTCGGCTGCGAGTTGCTTCTTTGAAGATCGAGATGAACGTTGAGACGCTATAGGTATATCTGCCACGATAGGAGCCGTTGAAATCCCGCCCTCTGGCGCTGGTTGTTTGTCCGAGACAGGAGGTTCTTTCAACTCCACCGGTTTCTTGCTTATGGTATTGGAAGACGATTGATTTGGGGTTTGTTCATCCGGCGGATTCTCAAACAACTTCTGCTGAGTAGCCCCTGCTGCCCCTTTCGGAAATGAAGGTTTTGTTAAGGTGGACGTGGTACCTGATTGAATGAAATCAACCACCTTGAGCAAGGTAATTGATGACTGGCCTAGGCCTTTCACCTTACATAGTTCATCACGGGAGGCGGAAAGAACCTGGGAAAGACTACCAAAAATTTTGATAAGCTCTTGAGTAAGCAGCCTGACATCCTTACGCCCAATAGCAAATGTCAGAAGCAACTCCAGCAACATTTCATCAGAGCGCGACTCCGAATCGCCCGTTAAAAAGCGATCTCTGAGTCTCTGTCTGTGTCCTATTTTTCCTTTTTCTGCCATATTGCTGTTTTCTTTTGGCGTCATTTATCGTCTGTACTTTTCCAGATGAGGTTGGTAATCAAATTCTATTGAGCTCTCTTTTCTAAATGGAGCTTCGTTACCTATAACCCAGCCGGCCAATAGCCTTTCGTAAGACGCCAGCGTTTTTTTGGCCGGGTTAATTGGTTGGTTAGAGAGCTTCTTAACTTGCCTCATTGAAGACCGTTGTCTTCTTCGCATATTCCTGTTCTGCCTTGAGCAGAGTAAGCGCTTTCTCTCCGAACATATTGCCAAGCATGTCTTCTGCGTTGTTCCACAGATTCCACGCGCCCAAAAGGAACTCAGGAAAGGGCGTATCATCAATTTTTTGAGCTGGCAGTGTCCACTTCGACATCGCTCCACCTGCCGAATGGGCTTCAGGTGTCCGGAAAAGCGAATCAAATCGCTGTAAATAGGTGAAAATTTTAATAATGTTGTTAGGGTTCATGGGAGTCCGTCGGAGGAGTTTCCGAAGATTCTTCTTTCCTTCCGTAATGCCGGCTTCCTGAATAATTTTCTCATTCTCCTCATTTGAGCGAGGACTCTGAAAGGGAAACAGCAAAAGAAGTTCGAAAAGCTTATCCCACAATGCCCGATATCGGAGCACCACCCCCGATAAGAGATGGTGAATCTGCATGTGAACAACAAAGATATAATCCTCCTCGTGATACTGGGGGGCAGAGACTTTCTGGTCTAGCTCCCCCCAGAGACGACGAGTCTCAAACAGGTCGCACGACACGAGCATTGAGTTGATTCGTAGATCCACGAGAGCAGAAAAGATCCGCGCATTCCAGCGGATGCGGCAGATGTCATAAGCTGTTTCAAGAGAAAAGTGCCAGATCGGCTCCTGATCTCTTGATCGCACATAGCTGTCGAGGCGTTTCTGGAACTTCATCGCTTCTTCTCGATTCTCAAAATGCATATGAGTTTCCTGAAATCCCTCAACGCCTCACATCACCGGCATCAAAAAGTAATGCGACGAGGAACGAGGAGCAGTGCTTTTTGATGCTTGGGTGCATGTGATCGTTAGCTCATGGTTGATTTTTTATGGCAAAAGGTGCTGTATAAAGTTCTACTATATCGCTTGCTCTCAACTTATAAGCTATCAATTTTTCGCGTATAGCCGCCTGATTACCTAATTCGTTACTACTGGCTACCGCTTTGATGAAACCCCGAACCGAGTTGCAGAATTCGTTCAGTTTATGTTTTGTTATTATCCTAATCTTTGGATTGGGAGATGCTGCGTATTCAAAAAGGGTGGAAGGGTGTACCATAATGGGAGTGTAGGCACATGTATTGTCATACTTTGTCTCGAACCAGGTTCCTGAGCCATTCAGTTGGTTGCAATAGCCTTTGCTAATCGTGGAAGCAGTAGCTTCATTTTTACACTCTATGACTAGATACTTTAATTCGCCTATATTCCATAAGACATCTGGGCCTCTTTTATATTCCTGTTCGGGTCTCTGACTATCAAACCCTAAATGTTTTGCTATATTCTTCAATCTTTCCTCAAAGATATTCGAACTATCTTCTTTGAACTGAAGCTCATCAAGGGTTCCATTAACCTCAATAATCAATTTGTTTGGGTCTTCATGCTTTCCAACCAAGTAGTTACTACAAGAAACTGCTTGATCAAAAGCATCTCCAGCTATTTTATGATATTGGATTCCCTCGATTGGTTTCAGAACGCGGCGATTATCGTTCGCTGCCGACATCTGCAGCTTTTGAGCTTCCGGCTTGTCATATATGTTCGTGTACTCTGCAAGCATCTGCTTTAAATAGCCTTTCTCCTTTTTGTTGCTAATAGCATTAACCAAGTCATTTAGTGTTTCTGCACCCTTAATCGGATCGTTGTTCGATGCGTAGTCGTATGCTTTTCTTAGAACAATAGTTACATTATCTAAATCATTCCCTTCAGGATATTTAAGGCTAGCCAGTACACCCTTACTTGCGATTACCCACTGATCTGCCCTTGTTAAACAATAATTAATTGTTTCGGTCAGTTCCGATATTTCTTTTCCTTTTATTTGCTCTGAAACCTGCTCTGATAACTCAAGCTGTGCTTTTGTTCCAGGAGACAATTTGGAGATTGCACCTTGAGAATAAAGCTGACTGGTCAAGTCCCTTCCAACTAAAAAGACAACACAATAGTCGTCATTTGAACGAATTCCGCGCCCTATTCCTTGTTCGACACGTTGAATAATTTGATTTATATGGCGTTTGCTACCCAATAGTATGCTCTGCTCTACCTTGTCTATCTTTCTTCTTACATCAGGAAAACCATCAATAACCAAAAGACGACAAGCGTCTCCTGGCAAATCGATTCCATCGTACCTATTTACCAGCACAGTTAAACCGACATATCCGTTTTTCAGCTTGTCTACCCCGTCATACAAATTGCCCGACATTAAAATTAAGTCCGCTTTATCTTTCCAATAATTAGCGCGGTAGCTAGAGGGCACAATTACAACAACATTCATGTGCTGAGAAATCGCTTTACAGTATGACTTTATCTCATCATCTGTGGTTTCTGTATTAATTACTTGAGGAAGAAGTATCATTCGATCCCCGACATCCCCAGCTGAAGCAGGAACTATCGGGGTATTAATATGCTGTTCATCAACACCAAAGTGGCTAGCTAAAATAGAATCATCTACCAATGTTGCGGCCATGAATATTTTTCTGTCAGCATCCACGACGCTTGGAATCATATGTATTGGGATGGCGTGAGGAGAAATTTCGATGCCAGTAGCACCAACAACACAATGACTTAGTTTTAGAGATTCTTTAACTAAGGGCCATACGAATTTCAGAAAATCAGTGCTGTTATGTTTTACGAAAATTTCTGTTATTTCCGATATCTTATCCTGCCACGCCCAGTAAGGAACTTGCAAATAACTTGTTGGATCTTCATTCTCTATTTCTATGGCTTTAGATTCGCATTGACCATGTAGCGAATCATGAAAAATGGCAAAAAGCTCATCATATGCATCAGAAGCGGCTGGGATATTTATAGTAAATTGATCTTCTACCGTTTCAAGGCATGCATGCGCATCATCGATAATTAAGCTGGATATCCTTAATTTAGATCCTTCATCCCCCACACCGAAAACGGATTTTCCGTTTACGAGCTTATAGATATTCGCTACAAGAATAGCTTTTCCGGAGAGAAATCGCGGCGAGTTTACGTCATTTGTCACCTCAACCCCGAGTTCTTTTGAGGCGTCAATAACTTGCTGTACTAAATATTTGTCAGGGCATATATATACGGCAGGTGACTTCCCTTCATTTAAGCAACTTTTAAGTATCAATAGCCCGACTACTGTTTTTCCACTTCCTGTATTCATTTTTATGACTAGGCTATCTTCATTCCGCCTGTCATACCATTTAGCCCAGACTTGGGATTGTACGTCACGTGGATATTGAAACTTTTCCGCATTTTTATGCGGAAGCGCATTAAATATTTCACGGGGCAGAAGCACCGTATCAACGGTGTTTCCTGTTCCAATCTTGCTAAAATCAATCAAAATATATTCCTTATTTAGATGATGCGCGATTATTGTAGAGCTAAAAAGTTAGTATACAGTTTCTGGATAAATCCTCTCTTTATTTTTTCTTGGCAAAAAATCGCTGAAGATTTGTAGTCTCCGAACTGGATAACATGAAAAAAGGAGCGATATCCAGAAAGCTGGATAAGTTGCTGTGCTGAAAATCCCTTCACAAATTCTACCGTACTATGACGAGCTATTGGTTTAGACGGCTGTGCCGGAACGGTCTCATTTTTTTACAAAAAGTGGTTGAGGTACTATTTGGGCTTTTGCCATAAATACCGCTTTGGCCATCAAAAAGGGAAAATCTTTCAGGTTTTTAAACAAATTGAAAGATAAAAAGCAGAATAAAGGCCAAAGCAGGAAGCCGCTCATGAATTATCAATTTTTTTACGAAATCAGATAGTCTAATTCTAACAAAAAAGACAATAATAAAGCAAGAACAATAAATAAACGTTTGCTGCCGCCAAATACAATTGAAAAATTATTGACCAATGCTGATTGGACATTGGTTTATAATGTGCCATGGGGACATTTGGATGAAAAGTTCAAGGGTCCCCCGCTCAAGCGAGATCTTCGACAGGATTCAAGGGTTATTTGAGATTCTGCCCTATGCCAGCGGATTGCCTCGAAATATTCAACAATGCCTCAATGATTACGATATTCCGCTTTATCTCGGCACATCGGTCACCAACGTGCACGGGAAGGATCGCCTGACCGGGGTCACCGTGGCGGAAATGAACCATTTTCAGCCGGTGCCCGGCACCGAGCGGTTTGTGCCCTGCGACACCCTGCTCCTTTCCGTGGGGCTCATTCCGGAAAACGAACTCTCCGCCGGCGCATCCGTCAAAATGGAATCCAGAACCAGCGGCGCGTTTGTGGACGATACCTTCATGACCAGTATCCCCGGCGTCTTTTCCTGCGGCAATGTGCTGCACGTTCATGATCTGGTGGATTATGTCTCCGAAGAGGCGGCCCTGGCGGGGGAATTTGCCTGCCGATACCTGGATGGGGGCATTTCCCGCGCAGACACCCCCATCAGTATCGAACCGAAAAACGGGGTCCGATACGTTCTGCCCCAGCAGGTATCGGGAAAGAGCGATTTTACCCTGTCGCTCCGTGTGACCGAGCCTTCGCGGGACCGGGCCGTCTGGGTCAGAGACGGGGACCGAAAAGTGGCCCGAAAGAAGCTGGTCCGGTTGCACCCGGCTGAAATGATACGCGTCAAAATCAAAAAAGATAAACTGGAAAATGCCGGAAAACTGGAAGTGAGTGTAGAATGAAACGAAAAGAACTCACCTGCATCGTGTGTCCCAATGGATGCCCGCTTGAAATCGATTTTGAAGAAACACCCTCAATCCGGATCACCCAAATTGAGGGCCATACCTGTGACAAGGGACCCACGTGGGCGGAACAGGAATTGACCCGGCCCATGAGGACCATTGCCGGCAATATTTTGGTGGAAAACGGAGATTTTCCGCTGGTCAGCGTTCGAACCGACGCGCCGATCCCCAAAAACAGCATATTTCAGGTAATGGCGGAGATTCAATCCACCACTGTCAAAGCGCCTGTTTCCATTGGTGAGACACTCATCAAAAACCCCGCGGGTACGGACTGCAACATTGTTGCCACCCGTCATGTGACCCCCGGTTAGCCGAACAAACTGTTTTTTCGATCCCGAAGGTAGCCCGTCCGGCCACTATTTAGTATTTTCTACCAGGCTCCCCATAGTTTTGGCCGCCAGTTTATTGATGAGGCTAGCCTGATATCCGGCGCCGAAACCATTGTCGATGTTCACCACCGAAACTCCCGAGGCACAGCTGTTCAGCATACTGAGCAGGGCGGCAATGCCACCGAAGCTCGCCCCGTAACCGATACTTGTGGGTAATGCAATGACCGGGCAGGAAACCAGCCCACCCACTACACTGGCAAGGGCGCCTTCCATGCCGGCCGCCACCACCGCCACATTCGCCTTGAACAAATCTTCGCAGGAATCCAACAGGCGATGGATCCCGGCTACCCCACAGTCATACAACCGGTTGACTTGGTTTCCGAGCACCTCTGCGGTAATGGCCGCCTCTTCAATCACCGGGACGTCGGAGGTGCCGGCACACACCATGGCAATGTTGCCGACCTGCTCCACCGGTCGAGGTTTGATGACCACGATCCGGGCCGTTTCGTGGTATTCACTGTCCGCAACAGCTTCTTGAATGCACTCAAAAACTTTCCGGTCCGCTCGGGTCGCCAGGATATTGCAGTGGTGCTGGGCGAGTTTTGCCGAAATGCCCCGGAGGTGTTCAGGCATCTTTCCTTCGCAGTAAATGACTTCAGGAACACCGGCACGCATGTGCCGGTGAAAGTCAACTTTTGCATAACCGAGATCTTCAAATGGCAGCTTTTTTAATCGTTGCAAAGCCTTGTCGAGGTCGACTTCACCACTCTGAACCTGTTTCAAGAGATGCTTCAAATGTTGACTGTCCATTATGCTTGACCTTTCTGATCGGGTGCAAGTGCCCTGTTGAGGCTGCCCATGGAGTACCCTTCCATGTCCAGGGTGATATGCTTGAATCCCAGAGATTTGAAATATTGAACAATCCGGTCCCGGGCTGTTTCCCCAGCGAATTTGACAATGTCCCCGGCGTCGACTTCCAAGCGGGCCACATCGCCGTGATGCCGGACCCGGACCTGGCCGGTTAGGCCCAAATCACGCAGAAACCGCTCACCGTCATCGACCTGTTTGAGTTTGCGGGCTGTAATGGGTGTGTTATAGGGGATTCGAGACGCCAGGCAAGCTCCCGACGGTTTATCCCAGGTGGGCAACCCGAGTTGCTTCGACATCAGGCGGATCTCTGATTTGGTCAACCCTGCCTCCATCAGCGGGCTCCGGACACTCAATTCACGAGTGGCTCGGTGGCCAGGGCGGAAATCCAGATGATCGTCTGCATTTGTCCCGTCCGCCACCCATGGGAATCCTTTTTGACGGGCCAGAGCCACCAATTCCCCGAACCGGCTTTTCTTGCACACATAACATTTATCCGATGGGTTGGCGATAAACTCAGGCAGTTCCATTTCATGGCTTTCTACCTGAAGATGGGCTGCACCCAATTTTCGGGCCAGCCGAACCGCATCATCGCGCTCGTGTCGGGCCGTGGTCTCAGAAATAGCCGTTACGGCCAGCACATTGCCCCCAAGCACATCCGTGCACACTTTCAAAAGGAGCGTACTGTCCACCCCGCCTGAGAATGCCACCAGCACCCGGCCCATTTGCCGAAGCGACCGTTCCAATTCCTGGCGTTTTGTTTCAATGGTTTTCCCGTCCGGGTCCCCGGTATTCATTTTCTTAACTCAATTGTTTTGCCACCCAGTGAATATATTGTTCGGGCAGAATTTGTTATCATGGACCATTGGAGCGATCAATGCAAATTCTTTCCCATAATTTCTCTGAAAGAAGATCGTTATGGCATATGCATCTCTCCGTAATACCTTTTCGGTTGCGGCCGTTTTTCAGGGCAATTTCTTCTTTTTGTTGAACATCTTTTGCAGGTTCTGGTATGCTGCCGAAAATTGGAACCATGAGAGCGGAGGAATGAACGTCATGGATACAAAAGCCGGCGTGGGAATGAGTCATCATCGCAATCCGATGATGGCCGGACGAGAGGCCGTCGAAATGGCACTCAAGGATGGCGGTATTGAAAAACCTGACTTTGTCTTCATGTTTGCCACAGTGGGTTATAACCAGCAGGCCCTGCTCAAGTCCGTACGGGAAGCCAGTGGCGGAGCACCTCTTTGCGGGTGCTCGGGCGAAGGAACCATGATGCGGGGAGAGGTGGATGAATCCAATTTTTCCCTGGTGGTGATGGTCATCAGCTCGGATCAGTTGCGGTTTATCAACGGGATGGGTACGGGTCTTAAAACCGATTCGGGCGGGTTAGGACAGAATGTCGCTGAGACCATCGGGACCGAGATGGGTTCAGATGCACTGGCGCTTTTTCTGTTTGCGGACGGTCTGACCTTCAACTTTGATCGGTTCCTCAACGGTCTTGAAGGGGCGTTGAACCTGGAGGGTCGGTTGCCGTTGATCGGCGGTACTGCCGCAGATAACTGGCAGCTCACGCGAACCTATCAGTACTGTGACAACAAGGTTTTTTCCGATGGTGTTTCCTGGGCATTGCTTTCTGGCGATGCACGGATTGCCTGTGCCGTCAATCATGGCTGTATCGCCACAGGTGTCGCGCACAAAATCACCCGCTCGGAAGAAAACACCATCTATGAGATTGACGACCGGCCGGCCCTTGAGGTTCTCAAGGAGTATTTGACCGACGATGAAATTGTCGATTGGGCCAAGGCGGTCATTCACCTGACCCTGGGGTTTGAAACGCCGGGGCGCATGGAAGGCTATGATGATTACATGATTCGATTCATGCCCACCAAAGATGATGAGAAAGGGTCTTTCACCATCCCCACAGAGGTGGAGGAAGGCACCCGTATCTGGATGACACGCAGGGATTATGATAAAGTGACCCAGGGGATCGACCATTTGGCAGCCCGGATCAACGAACAACTGGGCGAAAACCCGGCCCAACTGGTGTTCCAGTTTGACTGTTGCGGCCGGGGTAAAGTGTTTCTGCGTGAGCACCAGAAGACTGAGCTGCTGGACCGACTTCAGCAACAGATACCGGATGCGCCGTGGGTCGGTTTTTATACATTGGGAGAAATCGGTCCCGTGGGGAAGTTCAATTGTTTTCATAATTACACTGCTGTCATCGCAGCGGTTTATTAACCCTCGCAGAACCTGAAAAGAGGTTTCCTGTCATGACGGCAATGGATCCTGATAAGGCGTTGGCGGCGCTTCGTTCTCAGGTTGAGGAGGCCGAAGGCCGGGTTAAAAAACTTCAGAAGGAAAACCGGCAGTTGAGCGGGCAGGTGAAACGCCTGAGCAAGACCGAGGTTGAACTTTACGGTATCCAGGGGCAACTGGATTCCCAGATGCTGTTTTATCAACAGCTCTACGAAGTGGGCAAGCAGCTCACCACCACCACCGAGTTGTCCGAAATCCTTCAGATCACCCTTCAGTTCGTACTCTATGAACTCAATTTTGAGCGTTGTCTCATCCTCATGCATGACACCAACGAAAAGGCTTTCCGGGTTCAGGCCATAGATGGATATTATGACGAAGAGAAACGTCCGGCCGTTGAGTCCCTGAGCCTGCCGGAGGATGATCCCATCCTTGTACAGTTGCGGGATGTGCCCCAACGGATCATCTGTAACGAAACCTGCCATGAGGAGCCGTTAAAGGCGCTGGGCCGAAAACTGGATATGGACGATTATATTCTGTTGCCCCTGGGCGGAGAACCGGAGAAACCCCTGGGCCTTCTGGCGGCGGGAAATACGGCTGACATGCGGTCATTTCAGGCAGAGGTTGAGGCGGAAGGCGATGCTGACGTGGGGCTCGTCAGAATGGTGAGTCATACATCCGCTGCCATTAACAATGTGAATTTTTATCAAGCCCTGCGGGAAAACGAGAAAAAATACCGTACGCTGTTCGAAGAATCCCGGGACGCCATATTCATCTGTGATCGCACCGGCGAAATGATTGATGCCAATCAGGCCATGCTCGATCTTTTTGGTTATACCCGATCCGAGATGATGCAGATGAATGTCTGGGATACCAATATAAATCGGGAAGACGTGGCCAGGTTTGTCGCGGCCACCGACCAGACGGGCTCGGTCAGGGATTTTGAGGTGGGGGCCAGAAAAAAACATGGCGAACAGATGATCTGCCTGGTTACGGCCACATCCCGGCGGACCGATGATGGCCACATCCTGGTCTACCAGGGAATTGTGAGGGACATCACTGAGCAAAAACAGGCGGAAGCGGACTTAAGGCAATACCAGGAGCATCTGAAGGAATTGGTGGAAGAACGTACGGCTGAACTGGCGGAAGCGACCCGGGAGGCCCAAGAGGCCAGAGAAGCGGCCGATGACGCCAACGAAGCCAAGAGCAGTTTTCTGGCCAATATGAGCCACGAGCTTCGTACGCCCATGAACGCCGTTCTCGGCATGACACACCTGGCGCTCAAAACGGATCTGACATCCAAACAAGAAGACTATCTCGGTAAAATTCAATTATCCGCCCATTCCCTCCTGGGGATTATCAATGATATTCTCGATTTCTCAAAAATCGAGGCCGGCAAACTGGACATGGAAGCCGTGGATTTTAACCTGGATGATGTCCTTGAAAACATGACCAATCTGATCATGGTAAAAGCCCAGGAAAGAAAAGATCTGGAGGTTCTGTTTGATATTGATCCGGATGCACCCCGGCGCCTGGTGGGGGATCCCCTGCGCCTTGGGCAGGTGCTCATTAACCTGGCCAATAACGCGGTGAAGTTTACGGCGTCAGGGGAAATCGTAATATCAGCCCATTTGTTATCCCAAAATGACGATGGGGTGACCCTGGAGTTCCGGGTGAGAGACACGGGCCTGGGCCTTACCCGGGAACAGATCGGAAGGCTTTTTCAGGCATTTACCCAAGGCGACCCCTCCACCACCCGGAAATTCGGCGGCACCGGATTGGGGCTGACCATCAGCAAGCGACTGGTGAACCTGATGCAGGGTGACATCCGGGTCGAAAGCCAACCAGGGGGGGGGAGCACCTTTATATTTACGGCTGTATTCGGCCTGGGGCGGGAAAAAGATCAGAGCCGATTCAGCCCGTCACCGGACCTTCGGGGCATGAAGGTTCTGGTGGTGGATGACAATGCCACCTCAAGGGAGATTCTGGAGGGAATTCTGGCTTCCTTTTCCTTCAAACCGACTTTGGCCTCTTCCGGAGAAGAAGGTCTGTCTGAGATTGTCAGCGCCGATTCCGATCATCCCTATGAACTGGTGATCATGGATTACAAAATGCCGGGAATGGATGGTATTGAAGCGGCCCGGAGCATCAAGCAAAACACGCAACTGAGTCGAATTCCAGCCGTTATCATGGTGACCAATTATGGCGGTGAAACGGTGATGCAACAGGCCGATGAAGCGGGGTTGGACGGATTTCTTTTAAAACCCGTAAACCCTTCAGTTCTGTTTGATGCCATCATGCATGCCTTTGGCAGGGAGGCACCCCGATCTTCTCGAGTTGTTCAGGAAAATGCTTCGGGGATGGGGGCGCTCAGGCGGATTCGGGACGCAAAGATTCTGCTGGTGGAAGACAATGAAATCAATCAACAGGTGGCCGGCGAGATTCTTGCGGCCGCGGGTCTCAAGGTCTCACTGGCCAACAATGGTCAGGAGGCGGTTGAGGCCGTGAAAAAGGGCGATTTTGACGCAGTCCTGATGGACGTGCAGATGCCGGTCATGGACGGATATGCAGCCACCCGTGAAATCCGAAATTGGGAAGATCAGATCCGCATTCCGATTATTGCCATGACCGCACACGCTCTGGCCGGCGACCGGGAAAAATCCCTTGAAGCGGGCATGGACGACCATGTTTCCAAGCCCATCGATCCGGAGTTGCTCTTTGAAACCCTTTTGAAATGGGTCAAGAACCCCCCCGGGGAGCGCCCGGGTCGGGAACTCGCTACTGAAACGGACGTGACGTCCCCTGACCCATCTGATGAACCGGATTTGCCGGCGCTTGACGGCATCATCCATGTGGCGGCGGGTCTCAAACGGCTTCTGGGCAACAAAAAATCCTACCGCCGTATTCTCTTAAGATTTCGTCAGGATTTCGAAAATGCGGCAGACACCCTCCGGGACCTGGTGAATGGTGAAAAGTATGAAGAGGCTGAGATTCTGGCCCACTCCATTAAAGGCGCCGGCGGCAATGTGGGGGCTGAGGCGCTCCAGGCGGCGGCTGCAGCCGTGGAACAGGCCTTCAAAGACGGGGGAAAGACTTTGCCGGAGGCTGAGTTTGTCTATTTTAAAAATGAGCTCGGCCGGGTCATGACCGCATTGATGGCTCTTAAAGGGGATGATCCGCCTTCGCCCGAAGCCATGAAAACACCGGCAGAGATTGATCCCCATGTGGCTAAAGAAATTGCGGTGCGCATCAAAGATGCGGCTGAAATAGGCGATGTAATGGAACTGTCCAAATTGGGTGTCGAACTGACGGCTAGAACGGATGGCTTACGTGAATACGGGGCAAAAATCAGCCATCTTGCTGATGGGTTCGATTTTGATGGCCTTCTGGAAATGGCAGATGATCTGGCTGCAGCCGCCGGGTCTTGAGGAGCGTAAAATGACCAGTGACACAATGGAATCTTCAAACAACCCTGAAAAGCCTGAACACATTCTGCTGGTGGATGATAACACCACAAACCTGCAGGTGCTGCATGAAACCCTGGCCGGAACCGGTCACAAATTTCTCATTGCCAAGAACGGTGAAAGCGCCCTTACCATTTCGCAAAAGGCAAAACCATCCCTGATCCTTCTGGATATCATGATGCCGGGGATCGACGGGTTTGAGGTTTGTCGCCGATTGAAAGCGGATCCCGGAACGGAGGCCATTCCGGTCATCTTTCTGACGGCCTTAGACGATACCAAAGAGAAGGTCAAGGGGTTCGGGCTGGGGGCGGTAGATTATGTATCGAAACCGTTTCAGCCGGAAGAGGTAATCGCCCGGGTGAACACCCATCTGACCATCCACCGATTGAGAAAGTCTCTTGCAGAGAAAAACTGGGAATTGGCGTCCGCAAACGATCTTTTGGAAGAACGTGTTCGAGCGCGGACACAGGAACTGGCTGAACTGAACCGCACTTATGAAAGGTTCGTGCCGCGGGAATTCATTAGCCTGCTGAACAAAGAAAGCATCCGGGAAATCCGACTGGGAGATCAGATCAAGCAGCAGATGACGGTGATGTTTGCTGATATTCGCGGTTGGACAACGCTTTCCGAGACCATGTCGCCCCAGGACAACTTCAACTTTATCAACGGGTATCTGCGGCGTGTAAGTCCGGTGATTGAGAAGCATCATGGCTTCATTGACCAGTATTACGGGGATGGTGTCATGGCCCTGTTTCCCGATAGTCCCGATGATGCGGTAATGGCGGCCATCGCCATGCACGGGGTGGTGGATGAATATAATGAAGAACGGAAATCCTACGGCCTTCTGCCCATGGGCATCGGCGTGGGTCTTCATTTGGGCGACCTGATGCTCGGTATCATCGGGAGCGAAGATCGTATGCAGGGCGCGGTGGTGTCGGATGATGTCAATCTGGCGGCACGGCTGGAAGGATTGACCCGGGTTTACGGCTCTTCGGTTACTCTCAGTGAACTGACTTTCTCCCAACTGAAAGATCCGGACCTTTATATGCACCGTTTTGTGGACAAGGTTTCCGTCAAAGGCAAGAAACAACCGGTTTCCGTGTATGAGGTTTATGATGGGGATGCTCAGGAAGTGGCGGTGCTGAAGGAGGAGACCAAGGCAGAGTTCGAAGCGGGTTTACAGCTTTACTATGGCAGAACGTTTTCCGAAGCCAGCGTCAAATTCAGCCAGGTGCTGCAAAAGAACCCGGAAGACAAGGCCGCTCGCATTTATCTCGAACGTTGCGCCCTCTATATGGTGAAAGGTGTTCCTGAGGACTGGACCGGAGTGGAAACTTTGACCCAAAAATAGTTTAGGGAACTGGAAGAAAATAATATACGCATATCGTGCAGAGCTTTTGTTCGTCATCAAGGCGTGATAACAGGTGCATAGTGAGCTATGTGCCTGTTGTCACAACGTAGAAGACGGGCAAAAGGGCAAACAGAATGCGTAGATTATTTTTTGGAAGTTCCCTTACGCTTTTGCCTACAGGGTTTGCGTTATTTTTATGATCAAGGGGTACGATGTTTGTGATCGAAAAAAATATCTCACCGTGACCTGAGAGACCCAAACACAATTGTGGAATACAAAGTATATTGCAGGGTTTTAAACTCATAACTCACTGGTAATATTGTATTGTCAAGATAACACAACCTATTGAGGTAATGAGATTCCATCTGTATTCTTGAGCTTTCAGTGACTCCCACCGCTTAAGAATAGGATAATTATAATTGAGACGCAGCCTTAAAGTTTTGGGGTTTGGAATGGTCAGAATTATTTGATCATCGCTAAGGATCTTCGAGCGATCAGCGATTATTCGTACAATAAACGCTCTTATTTACAATCAACTAAAAGTAAAAAAAATTAACATATCATTCGATGATAATTAACTTAACATTAAAATAATTTAGATTGAGGTATTTATGAATATGAACAAAGATACAATCCAAGTAGGAAAGACTCTAAAACTTTATACAAAGCTATGCGTGCGAGGAATACCACAACAGCCACCGGAACAAACATCATGCTCACAGCGGGCCGTGTCAGGGCCATAGAAAAACCCAGGGCCATACCCATGTGCCGATTCTCGGTGCAGACGGAAAGGCATGGCGGACCGGGTGCAGTTGCGCGGTTTAATTCAACTATCACCAATAAACAGGAGGAAATTCATGTCAGACGCAAGAAAGATTCAACTCATATTAACCCGCCAACCCACCCTGGAAGGTGCCGGGGTCCACTTGAACCGGGTATTCGGATACTATGAAGCCTCGACATTTGATCCTTTTCTGATGCTGGACGATTTCCGGTCCGATACGCCCGAGCATTATCTAAAAGGGTTCCCCTGGCATCCCCACCGGGGTATTGAAACCATCACCTATGTCTTGAAAGGCGATGTGGAACACGGGGACAGCCTGGGCAATAAAGGCGTCATCTCCTCCGGGGATGTGCAGTGGATGACGGCAGGCAGTGGTATTGTTCACCAGGAAATGCCCAAGGGCGATGCCAACGGATCCATGCACGGCTTTCAGCTGTGAGCTAATCTACCGGCATCCCAGAAAATGATGTCACCGAGATACCGTGACATTACAGCGGACAAGGTTCCTGAGGTTCAAATCCAGAACGGTGTCCGCATCAAGATCATTGCGGGAAATATTATCGGTAAGAAAGGACCCATGGATGACATTGTTATTGATCCTCAATTTTTGGACTGTACCGTGCCCGCAGAGCAGGCATTTACTCATGGAGTTGATCCCTCTTATACGGCCTTTATTTATGTGATTGGCGGCAAAGGAGCAACAGACGGCAAGGCCATAGGAAACGGCAACTTGATTCTTTATGAAAAAGGAGATCATCTAACCGTAACAGCCTCTGATAAGCCCCTGAGGTTCCTGCTGCTCACAGGCAAACCATTGCACGAGCCGGTGGCATGGAAAGGCCCCATTGTCATGAACACCCAAGAGGAGTTAGAAACTGCCTTTCAAGAGTATAAGGACGGTACATTTATAAAAGCAGAATAATACGAAAAAGGAGCCAAACATGAAAGACCTTAACGCATACAAGGAATTATCTCCTATAGAACTCTATCAATGGATTGAAGAAAAACAAACCTTTACCCTTATTGATACTTTGAAATCTGATAGTTTTGCCAGACGTCATCTTAAGACTGCTGTCAATGCCTGTGTTTTCGAAGTGACATTCGTTGATCAAGTCAACGAAATAACGAATGATAACAATTCTGTGATTGTGCTTTACGGAGCCAGCAAAAGATCTTTTGACGCGGTCACTGCAGCTGAGAAGCTTGCGCAAAATGGATACAGGGCCATTTATGTATTAAAGGGCGGTATTGAAGCCTGGTTGTCCGAAGATTTCTCTTTAGAGGGAGAGGCTGTTAATGAACCATACGATTCTCAAACCTTACTGAAACTTGAAGATGGATCATATCAAGCTGATACTGATCAGAGCATTATCGAATGGAGGGGAAGAAATCCAAATACCACCCACTTTGGAACCGTTGGAATCGCCAGTGGAGACCTAACGGTTAAAAATGGAATTATCACCGGTATGTTTGACATCAACATGGATTCTATCGTAAATATAAGTCTTGAAGGAGATGAATTGCAGCCAGTATTGCTTGCTCACCTTAAATCTGAAGATTTTTTCCTGACCAAACTTTTTCCAATAGCCAGATTTGAAATCGATGAGGCTGTACCTGTTAAAGAACCTTTCTTAAGTTGCCCAAACTATCAAATAATTGGAAATTTGGAGTTGAGGGGAATTAAAGCTAAACAAAATTTCATGGCTACTATCACAAAAACACCTGAAGAGAACCTAATGGCTGAGGCACATTTTGACATTGATCGGACAAAATGGGGTGCCATTTATGGATCAGCCCGATTTTTTGAATATCTTGGAATGCATATGGTTTTTGATTTGATCAGTATTCAAATACGAATTATCACAAAAAAACCGGATAGATATAGTTCGATCAATAAACCATCCGTTTGATATCCCTTGCAAAACATGAACAATACATCTGGCAGCTTTGCGAAATCTGGTCGAATGTGGTACGCAAGGATCATGCACGTTACCCTTCTGTCGCGATTGGATGAGCTAAAAACTGACCCACCACCCTACCCAAGTTCGCTGTCCCCAACCACATTTCCCAATATTGTCGGCCCATACGTCTTGTTTTTGACATGTATGGCGGTTTCAGATATTTTCAATGTATCTTTGCTACAAAACGACGTCGGGTAATTTCACAGAGTAAACACTATGGCAGTCGAGACCGAAGATCAACGATGATAAATTTCTTGACCATCGGAACTATATTAGGCTTATCCGCAGGTTTTGCCCCCGGTCCACTCTTGGCTCTTGTGATTTCTGAAACTCTTCAACATGATATTAAATCCGGTGTAAAAGTTGCTATGGCTCCAATTATCACCGATTTACCAATAATAATTTTAACTTTATTCATTCTGGAAAAGTTATCCAATTTCCATAACATATTAGGGATAATTTCACTGACAGGCGGTTTCGTTGTTTTATTTATGGGCTACGAAAGTATACGTACGAAAGGAGTTGAGCTAAATCTTCAAAAGACAAAGCCTAAATCGTTAACAAAAGGGATATTAGTAAATGCTCTAAGCCCGCACCCCTACTTATTTTGGCTTAGTGTTGGCGCTCCAAACATGACCAAGGCAATGAACCAAAGCATAATTGCAGCTTTGGCTTTTATTTGTACTTTTTATGCGTCGTTGGTAGGCTCAAAAATTCTATTGGCGCTATTGGTTGGCAAATCAAAATCTTTTTTAGTTGGCAATGTGTACATATACACAATGCGTTTCCTCGGCTTGGTATTATGTGCTTTAGCATTTGTTCTTTTTCGTGACGGCCTAAAACTTTTAGGAATAATATAAGGTCTAATAATGCAGATGCAGCCGAAGCGTAAACTAGTTGTGATAGCTGGAATTTTTGAAAAGCTACCAGGCCTTAGCCGGGTAAAGAATACAGATCATGGAGCTGCTCTCTTTTTATGAAGGCCTTCCGAAAAAAGTGAACAATTGATCTGGCAGCTTTGCGAAATCTCGGGGAATGTGCAAAGCTACATTAATGCATGAACACTTCGTAAGCGCCAAAATAACCGCTTCTTTTCCCCGCCTGCGAGGCGTGTCATAATCGGGCAACCTTTTTAATCCTGAGGAGGATGCCCATGACCAAGCGAATCCGCGAAGACCATCAAACCAGCCAC
>Ga0233431_1001584_pt1 | contig 38191 bp, 31 predicted proteins | sample SI_118_April2016_FD_179867 | JGI IMG/M metagenome (GOLD analysis project Ga0233431, IMG submission 179867) | Seawater microbial communities from Saanich Inlet, British Columbia, Canada - SI_118_April2016_200_MG | ecosystem: Environmental > Aquatic > Marine > Inlet | place: Canada: British... | reverse complement strand
AAATCTTCAAGTACGGTTCTGTGAGGGGCATTGAAGTTCTTCACATTATAAATGAAAAATTAAATTATAAAAAGGAGAAATATATTATGCCTACTCGACTGAATAAGAAATTAGAGAATATATATGAAGGTAATTTAGACGCAACTGATTTAAGATTTGGCATTGTGTGTTCTAGATTTAATGAATTTTTTGTAAGTAAACTGTTAGGTGGTGCTGTAGATATAATAGTAAGGCATGGCGGAAATGTCGATAATATAGATGTAGTATGGGTACCTGGTTCATTTGAAATCCCGTTTGCTGCTAAAAAATTATTAACTTGTGGAGGCTATAATGCTATTGTTGCTTTAGGAGTTGTAATCCAGGGAGCAACACCGCATGCATCATATATCAATTCTGAAGTTGCAAAGGCTCTAGGCCAGATATCTCTTGAATATGGAAAACCTGTTGCATATGGAATGATAACTGCTGATAACATCGAGCAGGCAATAGAACGAAGCGGAACAAAGGCAGGCAATAAAGGTGGCGATGCTGCATTATGTGCTATTGAAATGGCTAATTTGAATAGTAGTTTGGAAAATAAATAAAAACTTATTCCAGGGAATTTAATAAATAATGATTCATTACAGAAGATATGCCAGAGAGTGGACAATGCAGTTTTTATTTCAGTATGATATTAAAGAATTTAATTGTTCTGATGATGCAATTAAAAATTTTTCAGATCAATTAAGAGAAACAGAACTTTATGAACTGCCAGAAAAACCAGTATTAAAAAAAGCTTATAAAGAAGCTGTAAGATTAATAGGTGGTATTCTTGAAAATGGAACTGATGAAATTGATAAATTAATTGCTGAATATTCAGCAAAATGGTCTATTGATAGAATGGATACAGTTGATCGCAATATTATGAGGGTAGCGGTTTACGAAATGCTTCATTGTGAAAATGTTCCTCCTATTGTAAGTATAAATGAAGCGGTCGAAATCGGTAAAAAATATGGTTCATCTAATACACCTTCTTTTATTAATGGCGTATTGAATTCTATTAAAAATACTTTGGATAGACCGGCAAGAGAGGCTGTTACAGAAGGATGAGTTCAGTTCTTAATAAATTTCATAAAGGTTTACGAAAAACGGCTGTATCTTTTTCTCGCAAAGTAAAAGGCTGTTTTGTTGAAAATCTAGAATGGACGGATGAAACATTTGAAAAACTTGAAGCAGCCTTAATAAGTTCTGACTTTGGTGTCCAGCTTACTTTACGCATTATAGATAATATTCGTGAAAAATATAGGCAGGGGATAGTAAAGACTGGAAGTGATATTATTGAAGTTACTAAAGGTGAAGTCCTGACTGTTTTAGAAAAGAACAACAAAGTTTTAGATCTTGATAAAAACGATTTAACTGTAATTTTAATGGTCGGGGTAAATGGATCCGGAAAGACTACTACCACTGGAAAACTTGCTTACCTACTTAGTAAAAAAAAGAAAAAAGTAATGTTGGCTGCCTGTGATACTTTTAGAGCAGCGGCAGTTGATCAATTAAAATTATGGGGTAAGAAAACTGATACATATGTTGTTTCTGCGAAACATGGAGCTGATTCAGCTTCAGTTGCATTTGATGCTGTTGAGTCGGCATTATCTAAAAAATGTGACTTTCTTATTATCGATACAGCAGGTAGACAGCATAATAAGAAAAGTCTAATGGATGAGCTTAGTAAAGTAATAAGAACAATTTCAAAAGTTTACCCTGAAGCTCCTCAGAAAACACTGCTTGTTGTTGATGGGAGTACAGGATCGAATGCAATAGCTCAGGCTAGAGAGTTTTCAAAAGTATGCGGTGTTAATGGTTTAATATGCACTAAACTTGATGGAACTTTTAAAGGTGGAATGGTTGTTGGTATTAAAGAAGAGATGAATCTCCCTATTTTGTACTTAGGACTTGGCGAAGGTAAAAATGATTTACAGGCATTTGATGCACAAATGTTCACTGATAGTCTATTCGAAGATTTCAGATAATACTGCGGCAGAACTCTCTCTATTTTGAGTCTACAATCGTAATTTGTAATTATGGACTTATGTTTTCAGATAAGAAAATTCTTAGCTTATCAGCTATTTTAGCGAAGAGCTGAGCTAGTTTTATCTCTGATATTGGTGGTCTGTAATACATTTGATCATATACGAATTCTGTGCATGGCATTTGTTCAGATGTGATTATTTCTGCAATAGGCTTGCTATAATCTTTTGGTGAATATAATGAGGCTGTAATTTCAAGTGCTACATGTCCATATGACATTGGGGCACCCAAAGCCCACAGCACTGTTCCAACGTAGCCTAATCCATAGCTGGTTAAGTTTCTTGACCAAACAGCTTTTGTAATTTTTATTTGGAGTAAATACGAATTTTTAGGTATTTTAGAATTTTTAATGTTATTGATCCCTATAGTTTGTCCAAAAGGGCTGGAAGTTACTTCTTTGAATAAACCTGAAACACGTAAATCTGTAATAAATAAATTTTGTAGAGTATCTGTCATTTCAGGTTGGAAATAGCAATACCTAATTACAGGATTTATATTGTCATTGATATTTGGCCACAATGGAACAAGGATAAGTGGATTGACTTCAGGTTTGAAAGGTATTTTTTCTGATTCGGGTCTATCATCTATAAGATTCAGTATAAATAATCTGTTATTTTCTGTGATGTTTTCACTTCCCTTAAAAGGACTTGGAGCATATTTCCTAGAAGATTTAGGATTTATAGAAGTACATGAAGATGTCAAAACAAGAAAAGTAAGAGATAAGAGAATAAAAGAGTAATATTTTAAATTTTTCATGTATAAATCTATTAATCCTTCAATAATAAATGTTTATATTAGTTGAAGGAAATTATAGCATATTTAATTCATATAATGAATAGCTACAGTTTTTAAATCTTGGATTTCAGATTGCTGACTTCAGATTTTTGTAAAAAGACAGCCAATATAAAATAGATAAGCTTTTATTTATACTTCCTTTATAGTCTTCTTTGGCGGGAAGCTTCAAATAGAACAATACTCGTGGCAATTGCTACATTTAAGGAGTCAATCTTTCCACACATTGGAATCAGCGTTTTTATTTTAGAATTTTTAAGCCAAAAGTCAGTTAATCCATATTGTTCTGTGCCGATTACTATGGCTATAGATTGTTTCATATCAATGCTTTCATAAGATAGATCAGTATGAGGAGTTGTAGCCAGACTTGTTACACTGTTTTTGTTTAACCATTCTAAGGCCTCTTCTGATGTGCATTCAGCAATAGGAACATAAAAAATAGCTCCTGTGCTGGCTCTTAAAACATTAGGGTTGTATAGGTCTGTGCATTTGTCGCAAATGATTAGACCATCTACGCCTGCTGCATCAGCAGATCTGAGTATTGATCCTAGATTACCAGGTTTTTCAATTGCTTCAACTATTAAATAGAGTCCATTTTTTACAACAGGTATATCAGGTAAGCTATGTTTAGTTACAGGGCTTAATGCAATCAATCCTTCTGGACGATCTCTATAAGACATTTTTTTTAATATAGATTCTGAAACTTTAATAATAGTAGTTCCATTTTTTTCTAAGCTATCCAGTAAATCGTTTTCATTCTCTCCTAAAAAAAGAGATGGTGAAAAATAGCATTCTTCCATTGGGAAGTTAGCATCTAATGCTCTACTAATTAAACGATAGCCTTCAAGAAAAGTTTTTTTTGTCTTTTCTCTTGTTCTTCTATTTTTTAATTTTATTATATCTTTTATTCGTTGATTCTGATGACTGGTAATTTCAAGCATTGCTAGTAACTCAAGTTTAATAGTTTTATATAATTATCTGAAAGTTAGTCTGGCATAAAGTCCAGCTGTTATTTTATTTCCTGTATCTTCAATAACAGTCATTTCTCCTGTAGAGATTGCATTATTTTTCGGAAAAACTGATTTAAGTATCCTTGAAAGAGAGTTTTCAGAAAAGCCATGACTGTGCATTGTTAATAACAGAAATAACGGGTTGCGATCTAAAACTTCTTTACATGTTTTTAAAAGGGTAATTAAGTCATTTTCGATTTTCCATAATTGGCCTCTTGGACCTCTTCCAAACGAAGGAGGATCAAGAACAATACCTGAATAATAACTTTTTCTTCTGATTTCTTTAAGCATAAATTTATTTACATCATCTACAATCCAGCGTATTCCTGTTTTGATATTAGCATTATTATTTAAATTATTTTTTGCCCAGTCAACCATACCTTTTGCTGCATCGACATGGCATACATTTGCTCCGGCCTCTGCCATTGCTAAAGAACTTCCGCCTGAATAAGCAAATAAATTTAATGCTTTAATATTTTTTTTATTAGAAACTGTAGATCTGAGCCAGTCCCAATTATCTTTTTGTTCAGGAAAGAATCCTAAATGTCCGAAGTCAGTTGGTTTTGCTATAAAATTAATTCCGCCATAAGTAATGTTCCAAATCTCTGGCAATTTATTAAACCATGTCCATTTTCCGCTTCCTGATGAATTTCTTTGGTATAGAGCATCTGCTTTTTTCCAGTATGTATCAGATAAAGTTTTAGGCCAGAATGCATTCAGTGCAGGTCTTATTAAAATATAAGGTCCAACTTGTTCAAGTTTTTGTAAGTTTCCGGAATCTAGAATTTTATATTCAGAGTTGTTCGCATTTTTAATCATTATTTATTTATATTTTGTTTTTTTAAATTAAAATTACAGCTTTTATCAATATAGACGATTTTTCCTTTTCTTACAGTTAAAAGTGCCTTATTTGTTTTAATATTGAAAAAAGCAATATTTGCATCTTTTCCCGGTAATAACTCTCCTTGGTCTTTTAGGTTAAGAAGTCTGGCAGGATTGATTGTCAGGCAGGCCGCTGCATCTTTAATATCAAGTTGTGAATAGCTGATTAAATGACTCCATCCTTCTTCAAGGGTAAGTGTTGTGCCGGCTATTGTTCCATCATTAGTGACAGGCCTGCCATTTTTCACTTTAATTTGAGTCATGCCTAAATGGTAACTTCCATCATTTAAACCTGCACCCTGTATGGCATCACTTACACCGATAATTTTATCCTTTGGTTTAGTCCTGCAAACAATATCAATCATTCGGGGATGAATATGGTATCCGTCTAAAATGATTTCTACTGTTACTCTATCGTCAGTTAATGCAACTCCTGCAATTCCTACAGAGCGATGATGAAGAACAGGCATGCCGTTATATAAATGTGTACAGTGAACAGCTCCGGCTTCTATTGCTTTTAGAACATCGTTTTCATCGGCCATGGTATGACCCATTGATGGAATAATATTATTACTTTTTAATTCTTCAATTAATTTTATTGAATTTTCCAGTTCCGGAGCAAAAGTCATTATTTTAATTTTACCTCTGCCTTCCGATATGATTTCGCGCAGTTCTCCAAGATCTATGGGACGAATAAAATCGCCATTTTGCGACCCTCTTTTTATCTTATTTATATAAGGTCCCTCTAAACGGATTCCATCGGCATTTGCACCTTCATAATCTTTATCAAGCATTGTTACAAAAGCAGAAATAGATGCAAGTAGCTTTTTAGTAGGCCTGGATACGATAGTTGGTAAAAAATATGTAACACCATGACTTCCAAGTGTTTTACACATAAGCTTAAAATCTTCATATCCTTCGTCTACTGTGCTGCTGTCAAAGCCTCCGGCACCATGAATATGTGTATCTATAAAACCTGGAACAGCATATGTTCCCCGTAAATCGAAAATATTTACTTCTGGATCAGGGCTAAATGCTGATGCATTTCCAATTGCAGTAATTTTTGTATCCTCGCAAAGGATAGCAGAATTTATGATCTTTTGCTCTGGAGTAAAACAGTGATCAGCAATAAACAGCGTACGCTTTGCTTTTAATTTAGATGTAAACATTTTATGCTTTTATTGACATTTTTAAATTATATTTTATATTCAGAAACTACTAATAAGTTATTATAATACTATTTTGGTAACAAATTTAATGGTAATGAGAAAAATCATGAAATTTACTTTTTTAAATTATTAAACTAATATGATAAAATTGTTAACAACCTGTTGATAGATGTTGATAACTTAAGCTAAAAAGTTATAAGTCTTTAAAAATAAATCACTAACAAATTATTTGTTTTAGCTGTGAATTTATTAATAGAAAAAGTTTGGCCTAAAAACTAAATTTGAGGCTAAATAGTTGACTTATAATGAATAAGCATAAAAGATTCTTCCTTTTTTTTCGAAATTTTTGGTTGTTTTTTTTTCGAACTGTTGAAAGTTATAGTTAGTTTTTTATAATGTATTAGTACTTGTAGATAACTTCACTGTTTCTGCGAAGTTATTCTTAAATAATCAGAGGTGTTTTTAATGGAAGAAGTGTCCCAAAAAGAGAAAATATGGCTAAGTTCGCGTAATATACTGCGTAATAGATTAACTGATGATATGTACAACAGATGGATTAGATCTATACAGCCTATTGCTTATGAAGGGGATGAATTTATTTTAGGTGTTTCTGATGAATTTTTTGCTGATTGGGTAGAAGAACATTTCAGTGATGATATTAGTGATGCACTTAAAAAAGCTTCAGGTAAAGATGATATAGTATTTAAATTTGAAATTGGACATTCACCTGCAGAAGAACCTTCTCATGAAAAAACTGATACCAAAAAACCTACTAGTGCTCTAACAGAAAATATATGTAAAGAAATAAATAACTGTAATTCTAAATTCACATTTGATACTTTTGTTGTCGGAGATGGAAGTAATTTTGCATATTCAGCCGCAGTTGCAGTTAGTCAGGCTCCTGGTTATTCATTTAACCCACTCTTTATTTACGGTGGCACCGGACTTGGTAAAACTCATTTGATTCAGGCTGCTGCCCATGAAGCTGTTAAATTGAAAAAGAATTTTTATGTTGAATATTTAACCTGTGAAGAATTTTTTAATTTATATATTGAAGCTATCCAGAATAATAAATTTACTGAGTTTAGAAAACGCTTTAGAAATACTGATATGCTGTTAATTGATGACATTCAGTTTTTAGCAAAGAAAAATAAAATGCAGGAAGAATTTTTTAATACATTTAATGCGTTATATAACGACAATAAACAAATTGTATTGACCTCTGATAGATCACCTAGTGAAATAGATGGTCTTGAAGCAAGACTTGTTTCTCGCTTCGAAAATGGTTTAACTACAGATATTCAACCTCCCGGACTAGAAACAAGAATGGCAATTCTCAGAAAAAAGCAGGAGGAGCAGGCAGTAAAGCTTGATGATGATGTTCTATATTTTATGGCCAGTAGAATTACTTCTAACGTAAGACGTTTAGAAGGTGCATTAATTAGACTTACAGCTTTTTCATCTATGGCCAGTACTCGAATTACACTTGATATTGCTGAAAGACTCTTAAACCCAATTATTCTACAGGAAGCTGTTTCAAAGGTTACTATTGAAATGGTACAGAAAAAAGTTGCAGAATTTTATGATTTAAGTAGAAATGATTTACTTGGAAGTAAAAGACCCAAAAATATAGCTCACCCAAGAATGGTTGCAATGTATCTATCTAGAGAGTTGACAGAAAAATCTCTTCCTGAAATTGGGGAAGCATTTGGGGGGAGAACTCATGCAACAGTAATAAATGCGATTAATAAAATTAGAAAAGAGCGGACTAAAGATAAAAAAATAGATCATTCGATATCATTAATACAGAGACAGCTTCAGAGTAATTAATAGTATATATTCATTTGAAATAGTAATGTTCAAGGTAAGTTTATGAAACTTGTAACTTTCAACATGATAACCTCATAACTAGCATTTGAGTATATAGAGTCTAGTAATTTTGTTGCTAGGCTTTTTTTATTTGACTTTTAGTCTATTTTATAGTTTGTTATTTAAAAATATTGAAATTTTATTTATAAAAAAAAAGGTGATCCTAATTAATGTTTTCAGACAGAAATTATAATAGTTATAGATATAAACAAACCAGTAATTATGCAGTGCCTTCAATAATATTGTTATGTATTGTTGTATATATTCTTCAGGAAGTAACTACCAGGCGTGTAGGTCTCGGAGGGATGTATTCATATAGTCCGGTTACTTATGCACTTGCACTAAACCCTGCTGCTATCAAAGAGTTTCAGATATGGCGTTTATTTACATACATGTTTGTGCATGGAGGTTTTTGGCATTTAGCTCTGAATATGTGGGGTGTTTATCTATTTGGTTCGATGATTGAACGTCACATAGGAAGCCTTAATTTTTTAAAATTATATTTTGTGAGCGGTCTTGCCGGTGCTGTTTTCTGGCTTTTGTTTAACTGGCATATTTATGCATTTTGTATTGGAGCCAGTGGAGCTGTTTTTGGTGTTCTTGTTGCAGCAGCCATGCTATTTCCTAATGCGATGTTGATGTTGCTGATACCTCCTATTCCTCTAAAATTAAAAACGTTTGTTCTTATTTATGCTTTAATTGAAGTGTTTTTTGGTCTTTCCGGAGAGCAGGGACAAATAGCTCATCTTGCACATTTGGGAGGATTGATTGGTGGATACTTTTTTATGAGATATTTATTTCCCAGAGAGACAATTAATATTTTTAAATATTTAACCAAGCATGCTAAAAGAAGATCAAATGGTGCTAATGCGTCAAGGCAGGCTTCTAAAAAATGGACTTTTACAGGTAAATCATCACACAATTTAGATGAAATACTTGATAAGATATCGAGAACAGGAATTAATAGTTTAACTCAGGAAGAACTTGAAGTTTTAAGAGTTGCAAGAGATAAAATGAAAAACAGTAGAAAGTAATATTATGAATAGCGTAGATTTTTACGATTATAAACTGCCTGAAGAGTTGATTGCATATTATCCAAATGATATGTGTGAATCATCTAGAATGTTAGTGCTGGATAGTAAAACTGGTAATATAGAAATCAAAAATTTTAGTAATATTTTTGATTATTTGGATGCCGGAGATTCTTTAGTTGTTAATAATACTAAAGTTATAAAAGCCAGACTTTATGGTCATAAAAATGGATCCGGTGCAAGAATTCAGGTTATGCTGATCTCACCAATAAAAGAACATGCTTTTTTGTGGAAAGCCTATATTAAACCTGGTAAGCGCGTTAAAGAAGGCACACAGATTTTGCTGGAAGAACGTGATGAGAATTCTGGTGTTGAGAATTGGATAAAAGTAATTAGGCATAATGATGATGGTTCTTATATCGTAAAATTTGATACTTTAGATATATATAAACTGATAGATGAAGTTGGTCATATTCCTTTGCCGCCTTATATAAAAAGGGAAGAAGAATTTTCTGACGCAGATAGATATCAAACTGTATATTCTAAAGTTACCGGAGCAGTTGCAGCTCCCACTGCCGGACTTCATTTTTCTAAAGATATTTTAAGTAAAATACAGAATAAAGGTATAAATAAAATAGAATTGACTCTTCATGTCGGAGCAGGGACATTTAAGCCTATTTCAGTTACAGAGATTGAAGATCATAAAATGCATTCGGAAGAATATTTTTTGGATGAGAATTCTGCTGATATGATAAATAAAACAAAATTAAATAATAAGAAAATTATATCTGTCGGGACTACATCCACTAGAGTATTAGAAACTTTAGGTGATGAACATGGAGTTGTTACATCTGCAAGCGGTTGGACTGATATTTTTATTTATCCACCATATAAACCTAAAGTAGTAGATATACTGCTTACAAATTTCCACTTGCCGAAAAGCACATTATTAATGTTGGTATCTGCTTTTGCCGGGCGTGATAATATTATGAGAGCTTATCAAACTGCCATTGATAATAAAATGAGATTTTATTCTTATGGCGACTGTATGCTAATTATATAAAGGTTGAAAAATTGACATAAGAAAATTGTATTTTTATTTTGTAGAGATAGATTCTCTATTGAGTTTTTATGTACTTTATATATAATCAGATAACTAATAATTTTAATTAAATAATAGAAATATAAAATAATAGGAGCAACATAATAATGAGTAAAATTTTAGCTGACCACGTTTTTACATCTGAATCAGTTTCTGAAGGACATCCAGATAAGGTTTGTGATCAAATATCAGATGCAGTTTTAGATGCATGTTTGGAGCAGGATCCAGATAGTAGAGTAGCTTGTGAATCTCTTGTTACTACAGATTTAATTGTTGTTTCTGGAGAAATTACAACAAAAGCTGATGTCGTTTGGGAAACAGTAACACGTAAAATAGTCAGAAAAATTGGCTATAATACTGATGATATGGGATTTTCTGCTGACGGAGCAAAATTGATGATTTGTATCCATAGTCAATCTCCTGATATTTCTCAGGGAGTTAGCGATGGTGAAGGTAAATATAATGAACAGGGTGCCGGAGATCAGGGCATGATGTTTGGTTATGCATCAAATGAAACTGAAGAATTGATGCCTGCTCCTATTATTTTTTCTCATAAAATAGTTCAAGAATTGGCAAGACTACGTCATACAGAACCTGTAAAATATTCTTTTTTAAGACCGGATTCTAAAAGTCAGGTTTCTGTTCGCTATTCTGGTGGTAAACCTGTTAAGGTTGAATCCATAGTTGTTTCTCATCAGCATACACCTGAAGCTAAAGACGAAGATATACGCAAGGTTGTTATTGAAGTTTCTAAAAAAGTAATCCCCGAAAATTTTATGGATAGTGATGTTGAATACTTTGTTAATCCAACAGGACGTTTTGAAATTGGCGGACCTCATGGAGATACAGGATTAACAGGACGTAAAATTATTGTTGACACTTATGGCGGAGTTGGTTCACATGGCGGCGGTGCTTTCTCTGGAAAAGACCCATCAAAAGTTGACCGTTCAGCTGCTTATATGTGTCGTTATATTGCTAAAAATATTGTTGCAGCAGGTTTAGCTGAAAAATGTGAAGTTCAGCTTGCTTATGCAATTGGAGTAGCAGAACCATTAAGTTTAAATGTTGATACTTATGGTACAGGAAAAGTTGAAAACGATACTGATTTAGAAAAAATTATTCGCGAAGTTTTTGAACTTAAACCTGCCGGTATCATAGAATCATTAGGATTAAAAACACCTCATAAAGATGGCTGGAAATATGGTATGACAGCTGCTTATGGTCATTTCGGTAGATCAATTTTTCCTTGGGAAAAAACTGATAAAATAGATGCTATCGTTGCATCCGTAAAAAAACATGGACTTTGCTAAACGGAAGTATAAAAATGCCTAATAACAAAAAAGAAAAAATACTTGGTGTAGGTTCGCCGATAGTTGACATACTAGTTTCCACTACTGATAGTTTTATTGCTGAAAATATTAGTGGAGATAAAGGTGGTATGGAATTAGTTGATATCACTGTAATTAATTCTATTCTGAGTAAAATAACTTCTGAGGAAAAAATTGTACCAGGCGGCTCAGCTGCTAATACAATAGAAGCACTCAGTAAGCTTGGTATTTCAACAGGATTTTTAGGCAAAATAGCAGATGATAAACTAGGTCGTTTTTATAAAGAACATTATAGAGAGATTGGCTGCGATATAAGCCGGTTTAAAATATCAGAAGAAGTTGAAACTGGAAGATGTCTGAGTTTGGTAACTCCGGATTCAGAAAGAACTATGCGAACCTTTTTAGGCGCAGCAGCAACTATCCGGCTTGAAGATATATCTATTGATGATTTTAAAGGTTATACGCATCTTCATATTGAAGGATACATGCTTCATAATCATGCAGTAGTTAAAAAGGTATTGAAGTTGGCTAAAAGTCTATCGCTTACGGTAAGTTTGGATTTAGCTTCTTTTGAAGTTGTAAAATTAAATATGGAAATTCTTCCGGAATTATTAAAATCATATATTGATATAGTTTTTTGCAATGAAGATGAAGCAATGCAGTATTGTGATTCAAATGACCCTAAAGATATTCTTTCAGCTTTAGATGGAATATGTGATATTGTTGCATTGAAGCTGGGGAAGGCGGGATCAATTATAAAGACAAGCACAGAACAAGTCTGTATTAAAGCTGAAATTGTAGATGCTGTCGATACTACAGGTGCCGGTGATTTATGGCAGGCCGGTTTTCTGTATGAATATATAAACTCTAGACAATTATCAGGTAAGCTATTGGAGAAAGCCGGTGGATTTGGGTCTCTGCTTGGAGCTGAAATTGTAAAAATTAAGGGTGCATCAATTCCTGAAGATAGATGGGATTACATCCGTAGTAAATTAAACTAATAAATTGTTTGAAGTATTTTAAGGAAATAAAATAATGGATTATAAAATTAAAGATATCAATTTAGCTGATTTCGGTAGAAAAGAAATTGAAATAGCTGAAAAAGAAATGCCTGGTTTAATGGCACTTAGAGAAAAATATGGAAAAAGTAAACCTTTAGCTGGTAAGAGAGTAATGGGTAGTTTGCATATGACAATACAGACTGCTGTTTTAATGGAAACTCTTGTTGCTTTAGGTAGCGAAGTTCGCTGGTGCTCATGTAATATTTTTTCTACACAGGATCATGCTGCAGCTGCAATGGCTGAAGCTGGTATTGCTGTTTTCGCATGGAAAGGTGAAAGTCTTTCAGAATACTGGTGGTGCACACGTCAGGCTTTACAATTTGCTGATGGAAAAGGACCAAATTTGATTGTTGACGATGGTGGTGATGCTACTATGATGATTCATAGAGGATATGAAGCAGAAAACGATGCATCTATTTTAGATCTACCTACTGAAGGTGAAGATGAATTGGAATTGAATAAGATTCTAAAAACTATTTTATCAGAATCTCACGGACAGTGGCATGCATGTATTGATGAATTGGAAGGAGTTTCAGAAGAAACTACTACTGGTGTACATAGATTATATCAAATGTTAGAAGCTGGTAAACTTTATGTTCCTGCTATTAATGTTAATGACTCAGTCACAAAATCAAAATTTGATAATCTTTATGGATGTAGAGAATCTTTAGCTGATGGAATTAAAAGAGCTACAGATGTAATGATTGCCGGTAAAGTTGTATGTGTTTGCGGACATGGTGATGTTGGTAAAGGCTGTGCTATGTCTATGCGTGGTTTTGGTGCAAGAGTAGTTGTTACTGAAATCGATCCAATTTGTGCATTACAGGCAGCAATGGAAGGTTATGAAGTATTAACAGTAGAAGATGCTTTGGCAATAGCTGATATATTTGTTACTACTACCGGTAATAAAGATATTCTTACTGCAGATCATATGTCAAAAATGAAAGATCAGGCAATTATATGTAATATTGGGCATTTTGATAATGAAATTCAGGTTGCTCAATTAGAAGCATGGCCTGGAATTAAAAAGATCAATATTAAACCTCAGGTTGATAAATTTGAATATACTGACGGACATTCAATATACTTATTAGCAGATGGTCGTCTTGTTAATTTAGGATGTGCTACAGGTCATTCCAGCTTTGTTATGAGCAACTCTTTTACTAACCAGGTTCTTGCTCAATTAGACTTAGCTCAAGAAAAGAGAGAAATTGGTGTATATCGTCTAAATAAAGAGCTGGATGAAGAAGTTGCACGCTTGCATTTAGCTAGACTTGGTGTTAAGCTAACATCTCTTAGTAAAGAACAGGCTGATTACATCGGTGTTCCAATCAACGGACCATATAAGCCTGAACATTATAGATACTAAAAATTAGATTTATATGTGCCTGGGTGGCGGAATGGCAGACGCAACGGACTTAAAATCCGTTATCCATACGGGTGTGAGGGTTCGAGTCCCTCCTCAGGTACCACTTTAAGATATCAAGCCTATTTAGATTTACTCTAAATAGGCTTTTTTAATATTTAAATCGTTATGATTTTTCCTTATTTTTCCATTCATTAAAAAATAGAGTTGCAATATATTTGTATTATTACTATTTTATATTTCCGATATATCTATCCTAATTATAAATACCTAATTAAAGAGGTGCTTTATGAAGTCAGATTATTTAGAATTACTACGGGAAAAAATGGGCGAAACTTTTTGCAAACTTGAAACTCTTAATAATGATAAGCTAAATGATTTTTTAGGTAAATATATAAAGCTATGCAATCCTGATTCTGTTTATATGTGCGATGATAGTGATTCTGATGCTGCATTTGTCAGGAAGAGATCTATTGAGTTGGGAGAAGAAAAAACATTGGCTAAACCTGGTCAGACAATTCATTATGATGGGTATTCGGATCAGGGAAGAGACAAGAAAAATACAAAATTTATGGTTCCTAAAGATAAATTGAAGACCATGGGAAACTTAAATTGTGTTGAATTTGATGAAGGTTTTGAGGAAATAAAATCAATAGCTAAAAATATTATGGTAGGAAAAAAAGCTATTGTTAAAATATTTTGTGAAGGACCAACAGAGAGTATTTTTTCCAGACCATGTGTACAGTTAACTGATTCATGTTATGTTGCTCATTCAGAAGATATATTATATCGTAGAGGTTATAGTCATTTTAAAAATATGAATGATAAAAATGATTTCTACTGCTTCTGTCATAGTGGTGGTGAGCTTGATAATAATATGAATACTGTTAATTTGGATAAACGACGTATTTATATGGATCTTGATCATAATATTGTTTATTCAATGAATGCACAGTATGCTGGTAATACAGTTGGTTTGAAGAAGCATTCAATGCGTCTTGCCATTAATGAAGGCGGGAAAAATGGATGGCTTTGTGAACATATGTATCTTATGAGTATATTGAACGAAGAGCGTAAACGTGAATCTCATTTTTGCGGTGCTTTTCCATCTGCATGCGGAAAAACTTCTACTGCGATGATTCCAGGTGAAAGAATTATAGGAGATGATATCTGCTATTTTAGAAATATTGATGGAGTATTCAAAGCTGTTAATGTGGAAAATGGTATTTTTGGTATCATAAGAGATGTTAACCCTATAGATGATCCAGTGATATTCAGTTCTCTTAATAAAGATAAAGAAATAATTTTTTCTAATGTACTAACTGGCCCTGATAATAATCCTTACTGGTCTGGTATGGGAATTGATAATGTTCCGGAGCAGGGTAGAAATCATTCAGGAGAATGGAAAAAGGGGAAAACTGATCCAAACGGTAATGAAATTCCTCTTTCTCATCCTAATAGCAGATATACAATGAGATTGGATTATTTAGATAATATAGATTCTTTATATGAAGAAAAAAATGGTGTTAAGGTAGATGCGATTGTTTATGGCGGCAGAGACAGCGATACAACAGTTCCGATTGAAGAATCAAGAAGTTGGAACGAAGGTATTATTTTAAAAGCTGTTACTCTTGAATCAGAAACTACTGCTGCGACATTAGGAAAAGCCGGTGTCAGGGTTCCATGTCTGATGGCTAACCTTGATTTTATAAGTTACCCAATTGGTAAATATATTGATAATAATATTAATTTTGTAAAAGATATAAAAATTGTACCAAAAATATTTTCAGTTAATTATTTTTTGAAAAATACTGAAGGACAGTTCTGCACAAGTAAATTAGCTAAAAAAGTATGGATGCATTGGGCAGAAGGCAGCTGTCATGGTGAATATGATGTCTATGAAACACCTACAGGATTTATTCCTATATATGATGATCTGAAACATCTGTTTAAAACATTATTAGATGAAGACTACTCTGAAGAAGATTATAATTATCAGTTCAGTTTTAGATGTAATGCATGGATAGATAAACTGGAAAGATCGATTAGTAATTTTAAATCTAACTATTCGGGTACACCTTCTTATGTCTTTGAAATGTGGAAAAAATATATTGATATTATTAAAAAATCCAAAGCAAAATATGGAGATATAATTTTACCCGGTATATATCGATAACAATTTAATTATATAAATAAAAAGTCCTGCCGTTAACTATTTATAATGGCAGGACTTTTTTTATTGCTGCATCTCTTGATATCAATATACTATATTTCCACCTTGCTTAGCATATTAAAATAGAACCTATTTGATACCCAGTAGCTAAATATAATTATTATAAAAAACAGATCATTTAATATATCAAGTTGAGTCCCTTTTACGAAAAATGATCCTATCAGTATAATTATTAGAATAGCATTTATACATCCCTGGCTAATGCCGTTTCTAGCAAAACTAAATACATTCTTTTTATTTTTCTGTAAGATTTCTGTTATTACAACATTATTATTTTTAAGTTGCTTATTGAACTTAAATGATAATATTATACTTATTAAAGCCATGGCTAAATATGCATAATAAAAGTAGTTTTCATATTTATTAATAATACCATTATAATATAAATATAAAGTTATAAGAACAAGTATTCCTGTGATGTAGGTAAATACCTGCGAAAGCATATGATTTTTTTTAGATGCTGTAAATAGTTCCTGATATATTTCTCTATCCAATGTAGTAAGCTCCTTTATCTGTAAAAGTGTTGAATTTAATGTTTTCCTGTACTTCCAAATCCGCCGCTTCCTCTTTTTGAATCAGATAGTTCATTGACCTGTATTAATTCAACCTCAGGCAGTTTGTTTATAACCATTTGTGCAGCTCTTTCGCCTCTTTTAAATGTATAGTCATCTGTTCCTGCATTCAGCATTATTATACCGACTTCTCCTCTATAACCTGCATCTATTGTTCCTGGACTATTAGTTATTGTTAGATTATGTTTTAAAGCTAAGCCGCTTCTAGGTCTAATTTGAGCTTCATAGTGAATTGGAAGTTCAAGAAATAATCCTGTTGGAACAAGTTGTGATTTGCCAGGTTTTAAGATCACTGTTTCCCTTGACATAATATCAAATGCTGCATCATCATGATGTGCTTTTCTAGGAGCTAAATCATCGCAACCTTCTAACATTTTAAAACGTACTGTTATAGTTTTAATTTCAGACATAAATAACCTCTAAATATTTTATATGTAATAAATAATCATTATAACCTAACTTTTTATATGAATCTTTAAAGCTCCAATATAAAATTAACTTTTTACTCTGATTAAATTATAAACTTCAGTATAACAATTTACACCGGAATACATGCTTTATCACAGTAATAAACATGTCAGGTGATTGAAATCACAGTAAATTTGCATAATTATAGTAATTGTAATTGAAAAAGTATAGATTAAAGCATAAGATTAATTATGGTTAAATAATGTTTAATTTTTTATTAAATACTCCTATTATAAATTTAGGGAGCTAACGCAAAGAAAGGTGAGGTAATTGGATATGGAAATCACCCAGGAAAATAAAAACGGAATAGAGTGTCTAAAGATCGAGGGACGTCTTGATGCAGCATCTGCTGCTGATGCAGAAAAAACTATTAGTGAAGCTATAAATGCGGGTAATGAGAAAATTGTTATTAATCTTGAAGAACTAAGATATATCAGTAGTGCCGGTCTAAGAACTTTACTTGTGGCAGCAAAAGAAATTAAAGCAAAAAATGGAAAAATCGTTATTTGCTCAATGATTGAAAGCGTCAAAAAAATATTTGATATCAGTGGATTTACATCAATCTTTGATATTGAAGACTCAGAAGAAAAAGCTTTAGAAACTTTCTAAAGAGTTATAATTAATTTATTTTTTAAAAAGCCTCAATGTTTTATTGAGGCTTTTTTTATGTACTTATCATGAAGCTTATTCAGTCGACGATGAAAAAGTAGTTTTTTATAAAGAGAGAATAATTTTTCTTGATGAATGATTTTCACTCTTTAATATTTTTGCCATAAAATAGAGATATAAAATATAGTCAAAAAAAGCTCTTATGAGCTTTCTGAAGTTAAATTCACATGCACTCATAACAGCAGTTGATCTTCTATTCCACTAATATCTTAACTGTTTAGATTTTTTACGTTTATTTCTTGGCACAAGTAGAATTATAATCATTACCTCTGTAGCCAAGACCGCAAGCAGCCTGTCCGGGCGTAGCCTATTTGAAAATTGGGCCTGATGGTTTTGATTAAAACACAGAAGCACCCGAAGTCTTGACATTGGCAAGACTTCGGGTGCTTGGGCCACTTTGCGGGTTAAATCTTTATGTAAACCTATTCTATGTAGGGAGGTGCATCTGGAAACGGACCATCCTTTAGAGTAAAGATCATACCTTCTAATTTACGCCATTGCAGAGCGGAGATATTGTCGTCAAAACATTCGGAAGCTATAATTTCTTGCCAGTCTTGCCTGTAAATTTGACTAATTTTATCAAATTTTTCAATTTGGGATAAATAGCTTTTTTTCATGCTATTGAATAGGGTATTTGCATTTTTGAGCTGTACGTTAGCTTTATCTGCTGGGTTTGCCTCTACGCTAGCATCCGCCGCTGGTGCCTCCATTATAGCCGCATCTTGTACTATATTTTGTTCCTGCTCTACCATTTCTTCTGTTGGTGGTATGGGTTCTGCTTCGTTATTAATGTCCTCCGCCCCGTTATCAACTAAATTCGTTGCCGCTTCTCCTTCGACTGTTACATTTTTCGCTATACAGTTAGCAACAATGCTGATCGCTCCTTCAGTCGCTAATCCAAATACAATCGGAAGAATGATGACGCCCCCAACTTGTAGCAGCATTGTTTTCTCTGGCGCCCAGATAGTTCCAGTATCGTCGTATTTTTTCATAAATATCAGCGGTTGAGAGTTATTGAGGAAACCAAAATCCATAAATTTTGCTGAGGTAAGAGTTGTTGTGTCAAAGTACGACTTTTCATTACTATGCTGATAACCGACATATATATTTTGGTATGGAGGCTTATTTTTAGAAAATGCTGAGTTATTGCTTATTGTACAGTTGGTAATACATGGTTTTCCATAGATCGGCTTAACGCTGCTTGTATAATAGAGCCCTCCGCCAAAAGCGACATAGCCATGTTTATTACCTGACTGATCTTGCGTATAATATTTATGAATCACTGTATTATTATGTATATTACAGCCATTAAGGCTTCCATTTATCTGATATATCCCGCCACCAGCCATACCTGCTACATTATCAGCTATGTTGCAGGTTAGAGGAATTTCTTTGCCATCAACTTTTATGTTATTATCCACTGAAGAGTTAATTAACTCTAAACCTCCACCATCTTTGGCTTTGTTATTTGTGACGTCTATTTTTCCATATAACGAACAATTATGGAAGCACCCGGCTCCACCATTATTATAACAGCCGTTTTCATATAATTCCATGCCGGTAAAATCAAAGGTCCCTGTAGATTTTTTCGCTTTGTAATATCCTGCAGGTAAGGCTGAAATAATCTGACCTGTTAGTTTTACATTATTAGTATCACCTACAACATAAATACCATTTCCGAAGATTCCACCTCCTTGATAACCTGCGACACATTTTTCAACGTCGCAATCTATTATCTGATTTTTACCTAATTTGCCCTTGGTATTAGTCATACAAATTCCTCCGCCAATATTTGACAGACAATCAGTTATTACATCATCCTTAATTGTGCATCTTAGGGAGCTATCGCTTGGATCGGATGCAGTTACTGCGAAAATGCCGGCGCCGTTAGCAGCCACACAGCCGGAAATTATACAATGACTGATTGTACTTGGCCAATCTCGTGCTACATCCGATTCCGCAACGTCAATTCCTCCACCATTAACCCCCATGCCTTCCTGAAGATCCAGACTCTGCAGATTACCGTAATCAAGAAAAATACAGGGACATTTATATTGGGCATTAATTATTGTTTTTAATACTCCATCCTTTACTGTACCTTCCAATGTAATTCCAGGATATACAACTAGAGGTTTGGAAATGTTATATGTCCCTTTATCTAATATTATAGGGCTGTCAATTCCATTGTTATAATCATATTTCATTACCTGTCGCAAGGTTGAAATATTGCTTATATGCACGACCTCGGCTAGCGCTGTAAAACTACAGATGGTACCGATTAAAGTTAATAATATTATCAGCTTTCTCATAATTATTTATTTCCTTAATTTTTTTAATAATACTTAATTGTTGTTTCTCCCTTTTAGCAGATTTCATGCCAACAGTTAAATAATACGCGTATCTTAAAGTGATGTAATAAAAATATTCCATTATTAATGAAAACTTGATACCTGATAATATGTAATGAAACTTTACACCTCTGTATAAACTCAATGCAGAAAATAAGTAAAATGATTATTGTAGTTGCTGTTGCTTACTCTTGGTCTATTAAAATCGGAGAATGGAAAACCAGCATTGAGCCTATAAAAACTAAATAGCATAGAAGAAAAGAAATCAGTATATTCAGATATGCCTTAGATTGTATAAGAGAAGTTATTCTTTCTGTTAATTTCAAAACTAAAAAAATATTCTGCCTTTATTAAAATCTTGACTATAAACATTAAACATGCAGCTAACTATTAAAAATGTCATGTATAAAGCCAATTTTGATAACTTATAAATTAGAATATAAACTACTTAAATTATTTTTCAGTGAAGATTATTTAGATTTTAGGGGAAAATAAAAAAGTCCCACTTTTAGTGAGGGACTTTAACTTTTATTAATGGAATAAACTAGAAATTATATATCTTTTTTTAATGTTGAGTTTAATTTTATACAGGCATTATTAAAGCGATCATAAATGCTTTTGTATTCATTTAAAGGAATACTGTCCATGATATCCCATTTAGCAACTAATGTATTGTAGTGCTTTAAACAATCATCCGGTGAGGTCTTTTTCTCTTCAGACGCAAAGTTACTTTCAATAGCTAATTTAAGTTCGTCTTCTAAACTCTTATTAATATCATTTGTAACATTAATATTTGCTAATTTTTCTAAGTCAACAAGAATTCTTTTCTTTGTTTCAAGATTATCGCTTTTAATAGAAACTAAATTCTTGAAATAAGCTGTATTATTATTTTTTAACTCAGTGCATTCTTTTTGGAATTTTTCTTCCAGAGTATTGATATTAGATTCACTCAGTGTCTTGCATTGTGTGTCTGCCCATTTTTTCTCAATAAGCTTTAATTGTTCATTTATGCTATCTGTTGATGCAATCGTATTAGCTAGAAATTCAATTTCTTCAAATAATATCTCTTTTGTATAGAATTCATCTATTGCCTGGTGTTTGATAGTTTGCTGTAAATTATGATACTTTTCAAGCAGATTATTTAGTTTCTCATTGAATTGTTTATTTAAAAGAGTTTCATCTTTTTTGGGAACAGGGCCAATACTTTTCCATAGATCTTTAATATTGTTGATTTTTTCTTTTAAGTTATTTAGTTCCTCAACTGAATTAGAGTGATTTTCATTTAAAGACTTTTCTAATTCAAGGCATAATGCATTTTTCTTTTCTAGGTTGAGAGGTTTTTCATTTTCCAATGTATTGAAAAAATTATCTAATTCAGTGTTAAAGTATTCCCAGAGTTTTTGTTCATCTTTACGAGAGGCAGGACCTGTTTTTTTCCAGATAGAATGCATCTCTTTAATTCTTTTTAATGCTTTATCTCTTGGCAAATTATGAAGATTTTTTGCTTCTTCGCAAATATTTTTTTTAATCTCTTTGTTATTTGACTGTATAGAATGAAGACCATCATAAAATTTAATTCTATTTTCAAAGAACAGGTTACAACTTTTACGGAGTCTGGTAAATAGTTCGTCATTGTGAGGTTGCGGTGCTCTGCCAATTTTTTTCCATTCTTCCTGAATAGATTTTAATTTAGCTGAAGTAGGTTCCAAGTCTGTTGAATTTTCCAGTTCTTCAGCCTGTATGCATAATTTGACTTTTAGCTCATAGTTAATCTGCCTACTTTTATCCAGTTCTTTATAAAAATCCTTGCATTTAGAGATAAGTATTTGTCGCTTTGAATTAAATTTATCCCAAACCATTTCATTTTTTTCTTTAGGAACAGAACCGATTTTTCTCCAATCAGACCAAATAGATTTTATATCTCTAGATACTTTATGTAAATCAGACTCATCCATTAACTTTTCTATTTTTTCACAGAGCAATGTTTTTTTTGTGTAGTTTTCCCAACGCCCCCAATCTTCTTTCTGCTGGATATATTTTAACCTTGTGAAATATATTCGATAATATTTCTTATATTTATCTGAATATTGTTTTTTAACTTTAGTTTCTTCAAGATTATCCCATGCGGTTTGCAACTCTTTAACATCTGAAAGAACTGATTTTAGCTGTTTTAATTCTGAATATTCTTTTATCTTATTACAGAAACTTATAATTTCAGAAGAAAGTTTTTGCTGTTCTTCTTCAATTTTTTCAAGTTTTGGATTGATAATCTTTTTAGCATTTTCAAATCTTTGTCTATATTCTTCAATATCACTCAATTCATTAGTGAAAGAGTTCCATTCAGCTATCAGTTTTTCTAAATTCTTAGCTATATTATATGTTTCTTCTGATTTAGCTAATTCTTCTATTTTTGAACAGAGAGCTTCTAAAGTAGGTTTAATTTGATTTTTAATATGAATTTGATTATCTAGTTCTTTTTTAGAAACCTCAAAATTTTCGCATAAAGTTTGAAATTTTTTAGTTAATATTTCATCATATCTTGCAGGTATTTCTGTTAAATGATTCCAGGATAGAATAATCTCTTCTAAACTATTCACGCTTGTTATATCTGGATTCTTAATAAATAATTCAATTTTTTCGCAGATAATTTCACGGTTATTAATTGATTCTTTTACTACTTTATGAGCATCATATCTTTTTAAAAAATGATTGTAGGCATCATCAAAACGAAGTTTCAATTCTTCATCTATCTCTTCAACCTCATATTTCTCCCAATTGTTTTTTGCATCTACAATTATGTTATATGAACTGTGCCAGTTTGTAGATTTTTTATGAGATTCAGCAATGTTGCAAAGAGCTATTAATTCATTATTTATTTTATGGGCATTTGATTGATTCGTTTCATCTATTGTTTCTTCAATTATCGATGTTTCCTGCTGTGGTTTATTTATGATTTTAACTTCAGAAATATTTATAATTTGAGATAATTTTTGATTTACTGTCTTATTATTCAATTCAATTTTTTCTTTAGCCAAATTTGGATTATTTTCTTCGCTGGTGATAGGCTTGCCGGTTATGCATTTTTTTCTGCTGTTGAAGATTTTTCTTAACATGATTAATACCTGATAATATTGTTTATTAACTATAAGAAAACTGCCCTGTGGTGAAACTATTGTATCTAAAATAAAATTAGATGTACATAGAAATATTACCAGTAAATATCTGTGTTTTTGAGGGAAAAAATTATGCTTTTTGGAATACTAAATTAGATATTTTTTTATTTCAGAGGATAAAATATTTAATGCTTCTATTTCGTTGTAATTGCCACTCAATGTTTTACCGTTTTTAAACAAAATATAATTGCCTTTTGCTCCGGCGATTCCTAGATCTGCATCTTTTGCTTCTCCGGGACCGTTTACGGCACATCCCATGATCGCAATTTTTAAAGGTTTAAAAGATTTATTCTCTTTTTCTAAATCACTAATTAATCTTTCTACTTTATTTACAATGTTTACTAAATCAGTAGTTGTTCTTCCGCACGTAGGACATGAAATTATATCTATTGTTTTATTTTTTAATCCTGTAGATTCTAATATCATTTTTGCTATTTTGAGCTCTTCCACTGGAGACCCGGTAACACTGACTCGTATGGTATCACCAATTCCAGATAGAAGTAAAGAACCGATTCCAACTGAAGATTTTATTGCACTGCTAATAAATGTGCCGGCTTCTGTTATTCCCAAATGTAATGGATAATCGTTTAACTTAGCGAAGCTTTCGTATGCTTTAACACTTGTTAATACATCAGAGGCTTTTAGTGAAACTTTTATGTCTTTAAAACCAAATTGTTCAAGTATTTTGCATTGTTTAAGTGCGCTTTGCACTAATGAATTTGCCAGTTTTATTCTTTTATCAGTTTCAGATATGTTATGATCTTTTAGTTGAAATTCTCTGGCAATACTTCCAGAATTTGCACCAACTCTGATTGGAATACCGTTAGCTTTTGCCAGATGTGCTATTTCTTTTACTTTATCCAGACTGCCTATATTGCCTGGATTAATTCTTATTCCGTGAATACCGTTTTTAATTGCTGACAGTGCAAGTTTGTAATCAAAATGTATATCTCCTATTACCGGAATGGAAGAGCTTTTAACTATATCTTTTACTGCATTTGCTGATTCTATGTCTGGTATTGCTATTCTAATTATTTCACACCCGTTTTGTGCAAGAGTATTAATTTGCTCAAGCGTTGCATTGATATTACTCGTAACTGTATTTGTCATTGACTGAATTGATACAGAATGTTCTGAACCAATTTTAACATTTCCGACAGAAATTTGTCTTGTTTTTCTTCTGAGTGTTTGCATTAGGAAATCATTTTTCTGAGGTTTTAGATGTTCTTATAGGTTTAGTTTTATTTACTGGTTGTGTTTTTTCGCTACTTTTAGAGCTGCTAAAATAACTTGATATATTTGTTAATCTGTTAATATCATTAAAGGTAACAAAAATCATTAAAGAGATGAGCAGCATTACAAATATTATGCATATGGGTTGCATAAATTTTTGAGGGATTGGTCTTCTTATTACCATTTCAATTATGGATAACAAAATGTGACCTCCGTCCAGTACAGGCAGCGGCAAAAGATTTAATAAAGCTAAACTAAATGTTATTATTGCAATTATATTAAATGCAATTGGTAATGAACCATGATAAACGGCAGTACCAATAACTGTTACAATACCTATAGGACCGCTTAAATGTTTGGCTTTGATATAGCTGTTAGGAGAAAAGATACCGCGTAGAGATTTATAGCTCATAGAGATAACATTCATGAATTGACGCCATGGTGTTATATGATTTTTGAAGACAACACTTATTCCTGTAATATAGTGAGGTGTAAACAGTTTTGGTGTAACATTAATATTCAGAATTTTATTGTTTCTTTTTACTGTGAAATTTATTGTTTTATCTTTGCCGGTTCTTATGATTTTACTTAATTCTGCAAAAGATGTAAGTTTGGCATCATTCGCTTTAAGTAGATAATCACCTTTTCTTATTCCTGCATTATAGGCGGCTGAATCTTTAATGTTTGCAGTCATTTGAATAGGTGTTTCTTCTGTGACAGGAATGCCGATCATATAATAGGCAGCTTTCTCTACTGCTGTTGTTCTTATATTTTTAAGTTCAAGAATTTCCCCTTCTCTTGTAAGTTTTATATTTACAGAGGGCTTGTCCAGTTCTGCGATGGCGAGATAAAATTTTTCAGGTGTTGTAACTATTTTATTATTGATTGCTAAAATCCTATCACCTGTTTTTAAACCATCTTTAGCGGCTTGTGAATTATCTTTGACAGTTATTACAATTGGTATTTTAGGAGTAAAAAAAGGATAAGGGAGCCCTGCTTTTGCCAAAGCAGGCATTACAGTTTTATTTATTATAGGTTCATAGGAAATAGTTTTTATTGTGTCGCCTTCTTGTATCCCGAGTTTTACTTTTCCGATCGTAAAAATAATTTCCTGAATTACTTTATCCCATGTATCATCGAAGCCGCTGCCGTTAATTCTTACTATGTCATTCCCAGATCTTAGACCGGCTTTATATTCTGGACTTTGAACCTGTACTGTTGCTACTTTAATTGTGTCCATTCTTGGTGAAGTTGATGGAATACCGGAATACCAAAGCATAGTGGCTATAAAGAAGCCGAATAGTATATTGAAGAATGGTCCGGCAAATGCAACAATAATTCTATCCAGTGGCTTAATGCCAGGTAGTTTTTTACCATTACGATCTTTTACTGTGGAGTTTGGTTCAAGCTGTGGAATGTCTACATAACCACCGAAAGGCAGACAGCCAATTCTATATTCGATTCCTTTATGTGTAAATGCCCATATTTTTTTAAATCCTATCGAAAATGCTACAATATGAAGTTTGCGCCACTTAGCTGCTAAAAAATGTCCCAGTTCATGAATAAAGATACAGAATCCGAAAAAGAACAGTACAAAGAAACCAACATATATATAATTTAAAATTGTAAGAAACATTATTTTTCCTGACGTTTATTTTATCATTTTTGTAAATTTAAAAGTTGTCAATTATTATCATTAACCATTATTCACATACTTTCCTATATTAACTTATTACTTCTATATTTATAAAGGCAATTTAATAAAAAAGCAGATAATTTAATATTTATATTATTTCCTGAAGATATTATGTTTGAGCATACCATAAGAATCAAAGGCTATTTTTCTCGTTAATAGAAGATTAAAAACGGTTGTACATACCAAAGCTGAGAATATGCAGACCATTACGGCAATTTGATATTTTATTGCATTTATTGGAAATGATCCCCCTAGAATCTGACCTGTCATCATACCTGGAAGTGATACTATTCCCATTGTGGCAATAGTCGATAACTGTGGCGTTAATGCAGCTAATAGTGCTGAACGAATATATGGTTTTGTTGCTTCTGAAATAGTTGCTCCCAACATTTGATATGTAATAAACTCTTTTTCATTTTTTTTAATTGATGAATAAAATCTTTCAAGAACTATTACATTACCTCTCATGCTGTTTCCCAATATCATACCAAATATAGGTATCATGTATCTTGCATTATAAATCGGTGACGGACAGATAATTAAAGCTACAAAAATAGCCAGTATTATTGATGTAGCAAGGGATAATCCGAAAAAAGTGCAAATGAAGAATTTTCGAACAGATAAATTACTTTGGCGTAATATTGAAAAATTAGCGACAATCAACATTGCTAAAATCCAGGCTATATTCAGTAATAAAGAATTTATCTCAAAAATAAATTTAAGGTATATTCCTATCAGAATCAGCTGTATAGACATGCGTGATATTGATACAACAAGATCTAGAATAATTCCAACTTTTAGCCAAACCAGCAGGATAATTGGAAGTATTAGAAATAGATATACGTAAAACATATCTAAGTATGATAAATTTATAATTTCCATAAGCTATTTATTTTTTGTTCTAAAAGAACATGTTTGTATTATGTTGAATTAAAATTCACAGATTTTACTTCTATTGATATTCATTTATTCTCCAACTCACAACCCCTAGCCACCAACCCCCCAATTACAATTTATATATCGTTTTATTTCTAAATTCATATATTAAATTTTGTTCCTTGAGCCATTCTGTATCGTGTGAGACGGATAATATAGTAAACTTTGGTTCTTGAAAAAGGTCAATTACATACTTTTTACTGTCAGGGTCAAGCCCTGTTGTAACTTCATCTATAAGGAAAAGTTTTTTATTCATGAGAAGAGCTCTTACAATAGCTATTCGCTGTCGCTCTCCTCCGGAAATTTTGCTGCAGTCCATATCAAGGATTTTCCTGTTTAGTCCTAACTTCACTAAAAAATCTTTTATTGATTCTATTTTAGGTTTAAGCATATGATTTGATTTATATGTAAATGGTAATAGAATCGACTCCAGTACATTTTCTTCACCCATGATACTATCTTGACCGATATAAGCTATATGCTGACGAATTTCTTTAAATGTTGTTTTATTTAAAACTTTATCGTTAAAAGATATTTCACCCTGAGTAACTGGAAAACATCCCATAGCAGCCATTAAAAGTGAAGATTTACCTGATCCTGAAGATCCGCATATAGCAATCTTACTTCCTGTATCTACTGTTAGGTTAATGTTTTCAAGTATATGTGTATTACCTCTGGCAATACTTACATTTTTAAATTTTAGCATTTTTTTTATTCCCAAAATAGAATAGCTATTTTAGTTATATATATTGATAAAGAACAAATACTTCAATGTTATTAAATAAAGGCGAACTTAATGTTGGGCTTAAATAAAAATAGACTGCATGATTATATAAAATGTTTTCATAATTTAATATTATCAGTTAATAACGATATTCATGACTATAAAATTGATTTTGTAACGAATAATTCTAAAAAAGTAAAAGATAATTCAATATTTGTTGCAATAAACGGTGTTGCTGCTGACGGACATGCTTACATTGATGATGCAATTTCAAAAGGAGCTAAAGTAATAATTTTTGAAAATGAATTAGATTTAGATTTCAAAGATGAAATAGTTTATATCAAAGTTAGTGACAGTTATTATGCATATTCACTGGTTGTTGCAAAATATTTTGATAACCCAGCAGAAAAATTAAAACTTATCGGGATAACAGGTACCAATGGTAAAACTACTTCTGCTTATTTGATATATAATATTCTCAAACATTCCGGTAAAAAGGTTGGACTTATATCTACAATAAATTATAGATATGGAGATAAAAGTATAGAAGCATTAAGAACTACTCCTGAAGCTTTTGAACTTCAGTCGCTATTTGCAAAAATGTTAGCAGAGGGGTGTGACTATGTTGTTATGGAAGTGTCAAGTCATGCGTTAGCTCAGCATAGAATTTCAAATGTAAAATTTAAAGCAGCCCTGTTTACTAATTTGACAGGAGACCATCTCGACTATCATCAAACTATGGAGAACTATTTTAATGCAAAAAAATTACTGTTTGATAATTATTTAAAAGATGATTCTGTGGCTGTAATTAATGAAGATGATGTGTATGGAAGAAGACTTTTAAGTGAAACTAAAAATTGTTTAGTAAAAAGCTATGGTGTTAATTATAATTCAGATTATAAAATAATACTGAATGACAATAGTAGTGAGAGCTGTATTAATGGAATAAACTATAATAATAAATTCATTGAATTTAGTTCCAATTTAATCGGCTGGTATAATGCTTATAATATAGCCGGAGCATTTAGTGTCTGCTCTGAAATAGGACTTACTATAGATGATATTGTTGACGCATTTTCTATGCAGATAAATATTCCGGGTAGATTAGAAATGGTTGGATCAACTTCTTCAGTTAAATATTTTGTTGATTATGCTCATACAGATGATGCTCTAATGAGAGTTTTGACTGCCTTAAAAAAACTAAATCCGCCAAATCTAATTGTAGTTGTCGGGTGCGGAGGTGATAGAGATAAAAGCAAGAGACCTCGAATGGGAAAAGTTGTTTCAATGATTGCCGATAAGATTATTATTACAAGTGATAATCCAAGAACTGAAGATCCTGAAGAAATAATTAATGATATAATGGTTGGAGTCGATAAAAACAAAGACATCACCGTTATTGAAAACAGGAAGGCTGCAATAATTCATGCTGTTAATATTTCTAGTAATAATGATATAGTCATTGTGGCTGGTAAAGGACATGAAAATTATCAGGATATTAATGATGTAAAATATCCATTCTCTGATGTAAAAATATTAGAAGAAGCTATAAAAAACAGATAACTTAATCCAAATGCTTTAAATTAGGTGGTATATGAAAATAACGAATAAATCATACTGCATTTTTTTGCTGACTGTGCTTTTTACAACTTTATCTATTCTTTCTTATGGAAATTCTTTTAAAAATATTAAACCGGCAGGTTTAATAAAAAAAATGAGTGCAGCTATTGATCCTAATGGCGTACTTACTTCTACGAAAACAAAACAGACTGTTGGTAAGGCTGTTATGCCCTTACAAAAAATAAAAGTATCTGTTGTATCTCAGTTTAAAATGCCTGATAAGTATCTGATTATTACGACGTTTCCTGATGGTCAGAAACAGACACAGGCATATAACGGGAAAACAGCCTGGAGTTACAATTCCAAGAGTAAGAAAAAAACAATATTATCTGGAAAAGATAAGGATGCTTTTATTTTTAATGCAATGCTGGCATCGCCCAAAAGTGATATTTATAGCGACCTATTTGAAAGAATGAAGGTTGATAATTCATATTATAAAGTTGGTAAATATGAATGTTATAAGTTAACATGCTATCCTAAAGCTGTATTTAAACTTACTGAACCTTATGTTTTTTATGTTGATAATAAAAACTTTCTAATAAGAAAAATGGATTTAACTATTTATTTGAAAGAAAAACCGCTTAAAGAGTCAATCCTATCTAAAGATTATAAAAATATATTAGGTATTAAGTTTGCCATGAAAACAACTACAAATATATTAGGTTCTGAAATTGATTATTATACCAAAGATATTAAGTTCAACATACCCGTAAATGATAAAGTTTTTGATTAACTTAAAGCTTAAAATCTAATACTTATAACTCACTCGGAGAGTGACAGCCAAATGATAACAGAAAATTCAAAAATCATAAAAAACCGTAATATTAAAGGTGAGTACTATCAAATTGATTTTTATTCTCCTGAAATAGTTAAAACAGTTTTTCCCGGACAATTTGTTCATGTTCAGGTTACAGGTTTAAGAGATAAAATTTTTAGAAGACCTTTCAGCATATTTGACGTAAGTGACGATGGCGTTTTATCTGTTATTTATAAAGTCGTCGGCGAAGGAACGGATATTTTATCAAAATTACGGGAAGGGGAATATTGTAATCTTTTGGGACCTTTAGGCAGTTCGTATCAATCACCGGAACATAATGAAAAAGCTTTGCTGGTTGTAGGTGGTTATGGCTCCGCTTCAACATATTTACTGGCTAAAAAATTGAAAGGCAAAGGGACTATTTTTCTAGGTGCAAAAAACAGTTCTGAACTTATTTTAATAGATGAATACAAGAAGCTTGGCTTCGATGTTAAAATAGCAACAGAAGACGGCAGTGTCGGAAAACAAGGATTGGTTACATCATTACTTGCACCTTATTTAAATGGTGAAAATCTTAAAGTTTACGCTTGTGGCCCTAACCCTATGATGTATGCAATGGGTAGAATGCTTGCTGATACTAAAATAAATGTAGAATTAAGCTTGGATCACCCCATGTGTTGTGGCGTTGGAGCCTGTTTTGCCTGTGTCTTAAAAGTTAAGGCAGGCAATGAGCAGGGTTGGGAATATGCAAGATCCTGTAAAGAAGGACCTGTTTTTAATCTTAAAGATATTTATCTGGAAGCTTAAGGACAATTAAGAATTCAATGAGATTAATTAACAATTAACTATTAATAATTATTTTTGAACTATGGCAGATTTAACGACAAAGCTGGGAAAACTTATACTGAAAAATCCTGTAATGACAGCATCAGGAACTTATGGATATGGAAAAGAGTATTCTGAATTTTATCCATTAAACTCTTTAGGTGCAATTATGGTAAAAGGTATTTCACCTGAACCTGTTTATGGTAACCCTATGCCTAGAGTATGTGAAACTGCCAGCGGAATGCTGAATGCCATAGGACTTCAAAACCCCGGAGTTGAGAAGTTTATTTCAAATGAAGAGTATATGCCTTTTTTAAGGAAAAACAGTGCTACTGTAATAGTAAATATCTGGGGAAAGAGTATTGATGATTACAGATATGTAGCAGAACGTTTGGATGACGTTGAAGGTGTTCATGCTTTAGAAATTAATATTTCATGTCCTAATATAAAAGAAGGCGGAATAGCTTTTGGCACAGATTTAAAAGTTGCGGCTAAAGTTATTTCTGAAGTTAGAAAAGCAACCAGTCTTCCTTTAATAACAAAATTGAGTCCGAATGTGACAAAAATAGCTGACTTTGCTAAAGTTGTTGTAGATGAGGGATCTGATATGATTTCTTTGATTAATACTTTAACAGGTATGGCTATAGACATTGAAACACGCAGACCTAAATTAGCAAATGTAACAGGCGGTTTAAGCGGAGCGGCTATAAAACCTGTTGCTATTAAAATGGTTTATGATGTTGCAAATGCAGTTGATGTACCGATTATTGGAATGGGTGGAATATTTAATGCAGATGATGCAATTGAATTTTTTCTTGCCGGAGCTGATGCTATTGCAGTCGGAACAGCTAATTTTATAAATCCTACAGCTCCGATTGATATTATTTCAGGAATAAATAAATATCTTGATGATAACCAATTTAATCATATCAATGATATCATAGGCAAAGTCATTATTTAAAGACAGTTCTTAAAATTTTATCACTGATTAACTTAATAAATAAGAAAGATAATTTATTAAATTGTAGCAACTTGCAACTTTTAATATTATAACCTTTTAACACACACAAAATACGATAATTTTAAAATAGGGGAGGATTGTATTTTATGAAAAAAGTTAGAATACCATTGTGGGGGAAAATATTAATTGGTTTATTTCTTGGAGTTGTTTGCGGACTTATTCTTGGAGATAAAGCGCTATATCTTAAACCTATTGGAACACTGTTTATTAATGGAATAAAAATGTTGATTGTTCCATTAGTCTTTTCTTCACTGATTGTGGGAGTTACAAGTATTGAAGATATGGGAAAAATGGGCAGAATAGGTTTAAAAACTGTAATAATTTATGCAATAACCACTATATTTGCAATAATTATAGGATTGGGACTTAGCTGGATTACAAACCCTGGTGTAGGTGCATCTTTGCAGGCAGCTTCTTCTGCAAACAGTGCAATTAAGGCTGCCCCGTCATTTATTGATACTCTTGTTAATATGGTTCCTGCGAATCCTATTGGGGCTTTGGCAAAAGGAGAAATACTACAGATAATAATATTTGCTATATTTTTAGGCATTGCCATCAACTTAACTGGTAAAAAAGCAAAACCGGTTAAAGTCTTTTTTGAAGGCCTGGCAGAAATCATGTATAAACTTACTTCAATAATCATGGCATTTGCACCATACGGCGTATTTGCATTAATCGCTGCAGTTATTGGACAATATGGTATTGAATTTCTTCTTCCGTTACTCAAGGTTGTTTTAACCGTTTATGCCGCCTGTATTATACATTCTGTATTAATATTAGGAGGTTCTCTTGCATTTGTTGCCAGATTAAATCCGATGAGATTTTTTAACGGCTTTCTCGATGCGACATTATTGGCATTTTCAACTTCAAGTAGTTCTGCTGCTTTACCTGCTTCTTTAAGATGTACACAGAAAAACTTAGGCGTTTCAAAAAGCATATCAAGTTTTGTATTGCCACTCGGGGCAACAATAAATATGAACGGTACTGCTATTTATCAGGGAGTATGTGCAGTATTTATAGCTCAGGCATATGGAATTGATCTCAGCATATCTAATTATGTAACAATTGTTTTAACATCTGTTCTTGCTGCTGTGGGTACAGCCGGTGTACCAGGTGCCGGTTTAATTATGCTTGCATTAGTGCTTAATTCTGTTGGACTTCCAATTGAAGGAATTGCTATAATTGCAGGTATTGATAGAATTTTAGATATGGCGCGAAGTACAGTAAATGTTGTTGGTGATGGAGTTGCTGCAATTCTAGTTGCTAAAAGTGAAAAAGAACTTGATGTTGAAGTATATAAACATAAAGGTGTTTATTTAAGAAGGTAAATTTAAAGTATAGGGATTTGCATCGTAAAATGCCGGATTTTATCCAGATAATAAATAGTAACTCGGGCACTTTTGCTCGCGAATCCAAGAATAATAAATAAAACTTTGATTATTATATGAAAACTAAAGCGGATGCTCAGCATCCGTTTTTTACTTTCTGCCTTTGAACCTTTGTCCTTGGGGGCACACTATTCAAATATACTTTCTTGGCATTCTAGCAGTTAAAGAAGATATTATTTCGTAAGGAATTGTATCGGCACTTACAGCCAATGTATTAGCCGTAATTACCTGATCGTTCTGTTTTCCTAAAATAATAACTTCATCTGAAGGTAAAACATTTTCTATGTGTCCAACATCGACCATTAAAAAGTCCATGCAAATTCTACCTACTATAGGTGCCTGCTGCCCATGAATCAATACATATCCTTTCGGAATTTTCTGCCATTTGTAACCATCAGCATATCCAATTGGAATGGTTGCTATTACAGTATCTTTACTTGTCTTATATATCGAACTATAGCTTATCCTACTTCCTTTTGGAACATTTTTCACGTGGGCAACTAAAGCCTTGATTGTCATAGCCGGTTTAAGATTAATCTGACTATTTATACAACACGCAGGTAGAATGCCATACAAGCAAATTCCAGGTCTCACCATATTCATGTGCGAGTTATTGAAATTTAACATTGCAGCACTATTTGCTGAGTGCACTATTGGAATAATAATTCTTCTCAAGGATAATCTATATATAAAATCATTGAAAAGATTTAGCTGTTTTGTTGAGTATTTATAATCTGCAGAATCTGCAACAGCAAAATGTGTATATATTCCTTCAATAATTAGACCGTCTAATTTTGTAATATTTTCTACTTCATTAATTACTTTGGACAGTGTTGCAAGATATTGTTTCTGATTTTTAATAAGTGGAATGAATATTCCTAAACGTCCCATTCCTGTATCAATTTTAATATGTACTTTTACTTTTCTATTTAGCGACTTTGCGACATCTGAAATAGATTTTGCTGTCTTGATATCATAAACAGTAAGAGTAATATTCTGCTCAATAGCATCTTTAATAAATTCGATAGGAATATAACCAAAAATTAAAATAGGTAAATCTATGCCTGAACTTCTAAGTTCTAAAGCTTCATTTGGTCTGCTAACTCCAAAATAGTCTATTCTGTTTTCTACTAATCTGAGAGCTGTTTTAATAGATCCGTGTCCATAAGCATTTCCTTTTACTACAGCCATTATTTTTGTAGAAGGAGAAAGCCAGTTTCTTATTTCTTTCAAATTATGAGTGATTGCATTTAAATCAATTTCGGTCCAAACAGGATGTTTATTCATAATAGTTTTTATTTATAGTGAAAAATAAATTATTTGATGGATAATGATTTTTAAATAGAATTAAATAATGATGTTAAAATTTACTTCAAAATATTTATAATGTCGAATAACAATATTATACACTAAATATTGGAAATAAATAAACACTTGTATTGTAATAATAAAATAAAAGGTGGCTGTTTAATGCACAAAAAATTATTAACTCTAGCTGTTTTACTTCTATCTACTATTTTCCTGTTTTCAGGCTGTAGAAAAGAAAACTCCAATAAAACTGTTGATAAGATCGTGATAATTCAGGGTGCTAATCAGCAGACTTTACCTAATAGCGAATATAAAAAAGAATTGAAATTAGAATTGCTTGGTCCCATAATACCAGGGCTTTTCGGTGGAAAAGGTACAAGAGAACCAGTTGTTGGTGTTAAAGTCGACTTTCTTCCTATCAAGGGCAGTGATTTAACTTTTGATCCCAAAGTTGCTTATTCAAAAGTCGGAGGAGCTGTTAAAGTAAAAATAAAGACAGGAACTCAGGTTGGAGATCAATATTTCAAAATTGTACCTGAAAATTCAAAAAAAGCTAAAACAGTCAGATTAATTAGCGGTGTTTCTATTGATGGTATTTCTCAGGAAGCTTATTCAGGTGACTATTTATCGAAACCTATAAAATTGAAATTAGTAGATAAAAACGGTAAACCTGTACAGGGAGCCGATGTTTTCTTTAATGTATCTTCCTCGCCTGAAAAGAAAATGACAGCAAAATGTGTTCCTGTAAAAACTGTAACAGATAAAGACGGTATAGCTAAAACTAAAGTAAAAATAGGGACTGTCACTGGTATATATAATGTTACAGCAGAAGTTAATGATCCTGCAAAAAATATAAGCTATAGGGGAATAGAAATAAAAGAACTAGGGATCAATGTACTCAAATTAATAATTATTGTTTTAGCCGGTTTAGCAATATTTATTTATGGAATGAAATTAATGAGTGATGGTTTACAGCTTATTGCAGGTCAAAAGCTGAAAAGCGTACTTAAGTTTTTTACTAAAAATAGATTCATTGCACTTTTGGCTGGTACAGTTGTTACAGCCGCTATTCAATCATCAAGTGCCTGTACTGTTATGGTTGTAGGATTTGTTAATGCAGGTTTATTGACATTAACACAGGCCATTGGAATTATATTTGGTGCAAATATAGGTACAACTGTAACTGCACAGATAATATCATTTAAATTAGAAGGTCTCGCTTTTCCTGCGATTATAGTTGGTGCACTAATTATGATGTGTTCTAAAAGAACTGTACTTAAAGGATGGGGGCAAACAATATTTGGTTTTGGTTTATTATTCTTCGGTATGGGATTGATGGGGGGTGAACTTAAATTGTTAAGCAAATTTCCTTCCTTTGTAAATTTTTTCAACCACTTTGACTGCTCGCCTATAAATGGTTATATGCCGTTTCTGTCAGTATTAGGAGCCCTTAGTCTTGGAGCTTTAATGACTGTACTAATACAAAGTAGTTCAGCTACAATTGGTATTGCGTTAGCTTTAGCTATGGGAGGATTAATTAATTTCTATACGGCTGTGCCTCTAATTCTAGGAGATAATATAGGAACAACAATAACAGCTATTATTGCATCTTTAGGAACCAATAAACGAGCGAGACAGGCAGCTGTCGCACATATGCTGTTTAATGTTATTGGTGCGGCATATATGGTTGTACTGTTTTTTATACCTTATCCAGGTACTAATATCCCAATATTTTTATACTTTATTAATATGATAACTCCTGGTGATGTTTTTGCTGTAATACCTGAAAACATTGCAAGGCATATAGCAATGGCTCATACTGTTTTTAATATTATAAATGTTATAATTTTTATACCTTTTGTAGCTGTCATTGCCCGAATATGTAATTACATAATAAAAATTGACGATGATCAGCTGGTTGTTGTTGAAAATTTGGAGCCGCATTTACTTGAAACTCCTGTTTTAGCTATTAGGCAGGTTTCTACTTCGTTAAGTTTTATGCTGAAAGAGTCATGGTACATGATTAAAACTTCAATAGATGATATGTTTTTATCTAATACTGTTAAAGATAAAGTTGTTTTAGACCTCGCAGAACGAGAGCTCAGGATAGATCAGATGCAGGAAGATATCACAGAATATTTAGTTAAACTAACACAGAAAAGATTAACCTTTAAGCAGGCTGAACTAGTTCCACATCTTATGCATTGTACAAATGACACTGAAAAAATAGCAGATTTTTCTGATCTGATAATAAGGTTATGCAAAAGGATGAAATCTAAGGATCTTAAACTGTCACAGGAAGCAGGAAATGATTTTTCTGATTTATGGAAAAAAATATATGCTCAAGCTGACAGCGTTATGAATTATTTGGAAAATGCAGATGAGTCAAATATAAATATAGCAGAGAAAAAAGCCAGAAAAATTAAAAACCTTACAGCAAAAATGGAAAAAGCTCATATTAAGAGATTGGAAAAAGGAAAATGTAATGTTAAGACAGGTGTCATTTATATAGAAATGCTTGGCATATCTGAACAGATCAGTAGTTGCTTAGAAAATATTTCAGATAGAATGCCTAGAATAAAATCTTATTACTCGAATGACGGGGTTCTCTAGTTAATGGTCACTGAAATAATAGTGATTTTAATCCCTTTGAGTGATTCACCGTTTTATGCCCTCGGCGCTGTTGGTGGCATTTGCTCGAATTTTATTCTTCTTTCAGCTTTGTGAAACCATACCAAAAAGTTTTATCCCCTATTCTAGTTTCAAAATTAGTTGTTTCTGCCTTTTTCAGTGTTCCATCTTTATGATTCATATATACTATATGTTTACCTAGGGGAGGTTTTAGTATATTGTAATTCATATTTTCTGAAGAAACTTTAGCAGTATTTTCATATTGACAAAAATTAAAAAATTTAGAAGGATCAGACGTAATTTCATCTTTGCTTACTCCTGAAATTTCTTGAATTTTTTTATTATAAAATTCATTCTTATAAGGAGGATATGACACAATCCAAAAGCAATAATCCAGATTATCAAGGATGGTAATAAACTGATTTAGTTTTTCTAGTGTTTCAAGCTGCTCGGAAATATCTTGAATACTTACTACTATTTCTATAATTTTATTTTTCTTATCAAATATTGGATGAATTGAAATAAGTCCAGACTTTCTACCCTTTGCACCAGGTAATCTAATTTTTTTATTTAAAACAGGTTCGCCTGTTTTAAAAACACTATTTTCTGCCTTTATAATATCTTCTATTTCCATCCGTCCAAAAAGATCAATCATCTTTTTTCCAATAATATCATCAGCTACATATTCATAAGGAAGCATATTGAGAAATGTATTATTAATTTTTCTAAGCTTTCTGTTACTGTCTTTCATATAAATCATAGAGTTGAGTGAATTAAATAGTATGTTGCCCTTGGCGACAATTAAAAATGGACTTCACCGACAATTATAAGATATTTGTAACTTTGATTTAGAATATACTTTTCTTTTTTCTAAAAGGCTTTCAATCAATACACTTATGAAGTTTTTTAGAA
>Ga0233431_1001582_pt1 | contig 38268 bp, 21 predicted proteins | sample SI_118_April2016_FD_179867 | JGI IMG/M metagenome (GOLD analysis project Ga0233431, IMG submission 179867) | Seawater microbial communities from Saanich Inlet, British Columbia, Canada - SI_118_April2016_200_MG | ecosystem: Environmental > Aquatic > Marine > Inlet | place: Canada: British... | reverse complement strand
GGATTAAAATATCTAAATCAGATTTCGAAAAAATTAACATATATAAACATGAATTTCATGGAGAAGATTGGAATTATACTATCAAACCATTATAAGTAGTTGTAGCAATAATATATTTACAATTACATAGCTCGAAATAATTGACCAACCCTGATTTAGATTTACAAACTGTTTGGTATGATCGGGGATATATTGGGTGGCTTTTAGAACATAAACATCTTTACTGGAAGCTATGAAAAAGCCAGGCGAGGACAAACTATCAAATTCAAGTGTACCTATTCCATTAAAAATTCCGCTTATATATATATCATAACTATCATCTATAGATATAATTCTAGGTATTGCCCATCGTTTTGTTCCAAGATAATTATACCAGAGTTTTTCACCTATAGAACTGAATTTTGTTAATATAGGAGCTTTATCTTGTGATTGAACAGGTGTTATTATCGTATCATAATCCAAAATAATAGTATCTTTACCATAGCAAAAAGACAGATATACATTATCATCTTTATCGCATGCAATAGTCGGCCTTGAATTTAAGGTAACAGTAACATTTTCAGCATATTTTTTCCACAAAAGAGTACCTGAAGAATCCAGTTTCACAAGAAAAGTATTGTTATCTAAATAGCCGGGCATGACTGCAATATCTGCCCAAATTGTATCAGAATCTAATAATAAAGTTTGGCTACCTGATGTACCTGTAAAAATTACATTATTTGCATTGTCGATTTTTAGATTATATACATAATCGGGACCGTAAGTTAAGCCTGTTCCTGCTTGAAGTACTTTGTTCCATAACAAATTTCCATTTGGGTCGAATTTCAACAAAAACGATTTTGTCGAGGGTACATTACCGGTTAATAAACTTCCTGCTACATTTAATGACAATGCCCATTGTACATAATAAATATTTCCATATTCATCAACTGCCAAAGCCATAGGTTCGTCATCACCGGTTGAGTAAATTCTTCTAATCCAAAGCTCATTTCCAAGCGAATCGTATTTTGCTATAAATGCATCTTCGCTACCTGAATTGCCAATTGTAGTGCCTGCAAAGCTTAAATTTGGGCTATCGTAATAGCCTGTAATAATCACATTCCCTTCGTTATCTATTGCAATTTTAGAAGGATAGTCATCACCAGAGCCACCAAAAAAATATATGTCTAAAGGATTACCCAGAGTATCTTGTTTTGCAATAAAAATATCACATGAGCTTGTTATTAGATTGCTTGTAGTGTTACCATAAGTTATTGGTGCTGTTGTCCATGTAACTAAAGTTGAATAAATATAGTTATTGTGTATCTTGCTATCTGAAATAATTTCATATTGGATATTTGCTATTTCGATAGCTGAGTTTATATAACCAGTATTATCAAAATTAAACAAATAATTGCTGCAGCCTATTAAAGAAGTATCACTAAGAAATAAAGTATCTGATAGTGCTGCATATGGAGAAGCTATAGTAAATTTACATGAACTGTTATTGCCTGAGGATAAGAAGATAGGTTTATCATCATTTTCACACCCCATGGTTCTAAGCCAATCATATGAAATTATTTGTGAAAAACTCATTTGTGAGAGCTGAAATATAATTATTATTAAAATATATTTTTTCATAATTCTTACATTTTAAACTAAAAAACGAAAAGTACAAATAATTTGAATTTAAAACAATAAAAAAACCTGAAAAGTCAAGGTTTGAATAAAATTTATAGAGTAATAATCAAACCTCGACTTAAAATTTGTTTTACTTATTCAAACTGATGATTTTTTAATTAGTAATTCGTCATTAGTAATTAATTCGCCGGATATAGTAAAGTATCAGCCGCCAGCATTTTTATTTGGTAGCCTTCACCCGGATTCATATTTCCAATATTGTCGATGCCATACGTTGGCCAATAGATTAAACCATTACCATTTTTTACCATTACAATATTCTGTGAAATATCATTGAGCATAGTGCTTATTACACCGCTATTTTGGCGTAGGTAGCCAATTATGTTCCAGTCTTGCAATAGTGCTAATGGCGACCACTCCGGGACAATCGCAATTCCAGAAACTTCAAGGATATTGAAATTGTACATTTTTATAATGTAACCTTCACCAATTTGCAAATCGCCTATAGTATTTACATTATACATTGGCCAAAAAGTTTCTCCAATTTCGTTTTTCATAAGAACCATATAGGCGGCTACATCGGTAAAAACCGAATCACAATCTGGAACATAAGGATCTACATAGCTGGAAATAATTGACCAACCCTGATTCAGATTCACAAATTGTTTGGTATGATCGGGGATATATTGACTTGCCTTTAAAAGAAAAACATCTGAACTCCCTCCAAAAAAGCAAGGAGATATAAGGCTGTCAAATTGAACATTTGGAATTCCTAAAATTCTACCTGAAATAAATATATTATATTCATCATCAACAACAATTTTGTTTGGTTTTACATTATGCTCTGTTCCAAAAGGAATTATCCACTGTTTTTCACTTATAGCGTTAAATTTACATAAATAGGGCGCTTCTTCTGGATTTTCAAAAGAAGTGATAATAGTATCTATGTCAAAAATTATTGAATCGTTATATAAATGAAAAGTAAAATAGACATTATCATCATTATCATAAGTAATTGTTGGTTCTCTATTACCATCAAGACTACCCGTATTATTTACATATTTAGACCATAATAGGTTTCCATTTGAATCAAGTTTTGCAAAAAATGAATTGTCATCGTTCAGTCCAGTGCCCGTAGTAGATGACCATATTGTGTCAGAATCTATTATAAATGTTGAACTGTTAGAGCTTCCGGCAAGCAAAACACTATTAGAATTATCAATTTCAATATCATTTATATATCCATTATGATCACCATGTAATTGAATATTCCATAGAAGATTGCCATTAATATCGAATTTTAAAAGAAATGGAGACCAGTTATTATTCGAGAATAATAAATTACCATCAACATTTAAAGGAATCCCACCAGTTCTTTGAGTATAATATATATTACCATAATCATCAACTGCAAGGTCAACAGGTTCATCATCATTGGAAGAGAATATTCTTTTTACCCAAAGCTCATTGCCAAGCGAATCGTATTTTGCTATAAAAGCATCTTCGGTTCCTGAATTGCCGATTGTGGTGCCCGCAAAACTTAAATTTGGACTGTCGTAATAGCCTGTTATTATAATATTTCCTTCATTATCTATTACTATATTTGAAGCATAGTCATCTCCTGTACCTGAAATAATATTTAGAGAAATTGGATTTCCTGATGTATCTTGTTTTGTAACAAAAATATCCTTAGTCTGTGTAACAGGAGTAGTAGTATTGCCATATGTATAAGACCAATATGTAGACTTGGACATTACAGAATACATATAAGTATCATTTTGTTGAAAATCTGAGATAGAGGATGTGAGAATATCAGGTACTTCAAAAGCTGATGATAAAACTCCATTGCTATTGAATTCAATAAGAAAGTTATTACTACCAGATAGAGATGTATCAGTAAAGAATAGTGTATCTGAACTGCCAGATCCAAGAGTTTCAATTACAAGTTTACAATTACCGTAATTATCACAGTAAAGTCTTATGGGACGATCGTCATTATAATTTCCCATTGTCCTTAACCAATCATACGATGTTATTTGTGAAAAACTTATTTGTGATACTAGATATAAAAGTATTAATATGATAAATTTTTTCATAATTTTTATATTTTATAATTATTTAAAATCCAAAGATAATAATTTGAATTTAAAACTAAAAAGAACCAAAAGTCAAGGTCTGAATAAAGCTAATAGGGTGATAAACAAACCTTAACCTAAAATTGGTTTTACTTATCTAAACTATTATTTTTATAATTTGATTACTGATAATTTCTGTGTATGTATTTTATCAGCAAAAAAATATTTAATAATATAATAGCCTGAATTCAAATTGTTTATCTGATTAGTATAACTATAGTAGCCTTTTTCTAAATCTTTGGAAATTAAATTTGAAACAACACTACCTTGTATATCGCAAATAGAAATATCTACAAATCCTTCTTCGCATAAATAAAAACTCAAACGAACCAAATCATTTGCAGGATTTGGTGAAACAGGAAATAAAATATTATTCTCTGGTTTTGTTTCAACTATTTTATTTGCTACGCAGTTTTTGTTAACTTCGAATGTGCCATCACCAAGTTCCCAACTTTCAACTTCAAAAATTCTTTCAATATTTGTAAGTGCTGAATAAACTTTTATTGTTATTGGCTCATTCTCATTTAAACCTTCTTTAATATCTGAATCTTTATCGTCGCCATGAGAAAGAAAAATTGTAATACCTCCTTCATATACAGCACTACCACACAAATTATTATTTGAATCGAAAACACCAATTTCATCGCCTACTTCTGGATAAACATCCCAGGCTTCTGGAAGAATTACAACTCCCATAGAATAGTATGTTTTATAATAGTCGGTATAAACTATTGTTTCCTGTTTTTCTCTAGGCAAAGAGTAACTTTTGGTTGCTGTCCAAGGATATGAAAAATCTGTGATTGTAGAACCACCTGACTTTATTGCAGTTGTATAACCTTCTCCTGCTTCCATATCACTTATTTGGTTTATAGAATAATCAGGCCAATAGATATAACCATCCTCATTTTTTATCCAATCTATATCATCAGGAACATAATCACTAAACATGTCTTCAACATCACCTGCAGTAATCCTAAGAAAACCAATTATATCATAGGTTTTAATAATATCAAATTCATAATCAGTTTCTACCTTTTCGCCATAAATATCTAAGGTCTTAGTTATATCAGTCATCCTAATTTTGTAGCCTTCGCCTACTACAATATCGCCGATATCGTTTGTTGAGGATGAAGGTTCATATTCTACTTCAGTATCGCTACCATTATCATATGTGAACATTCTATCTAACCATGGTTCAATGTCCTTTGTAACAAATTCCAATTGAGGATACAATGGTTTAATATATGATGAAATGATGCTCCATGTTTGATCAAAATCAATTTCTTGATGTGATACTTTTAGTTTATCTAAATATGAAGTCTGACCATTCGCATATTTCTCTTCACCAGAGTCCCATATCGGATGTGCAGTAAATTCTGTCTCACTGCTTGCATCATAAACTAACCATATAAATTCTTCTTCTTCTGTAAAACCGTATTTAGGTTCTTGTCCACTATTATCTTTAAATGCCTCTAAGGAAAGATCTCCACTAGAAGGCCAAGCTGCACAACCACCACATGAAAGCTTTCCATCATCATTTGTGTAAAAAACGCCAATATAATCTTCAGTTGCAACTAGTTCAACCTGAGTATTATTACTAATATTTACTTTCAGCACATCAGTTGAACTGTTAGGTATTTCCAAGGTATGTTTATCAGAACCAATAGTTCCGTGTGACCAAGATAAATAATAGCTTTCATATGCGCCTACATCAGATCCATGATAAGATGGTTTTGTAGTTCCATCAAAATCTTCATCAATTTCAAAACTCCCATTAAAATCAGTTGCTGCCGAATCGTTACATGGCGAAAATGCTTTTAAATTATAATCTGAGTTAGCAGGGTCTCTAAATTCTACATCTGCAAGAGTCGAAGTAATAAAATTTCTATTTAAGCTGTAAAAAACTGGGGTTTCTGGTATGAAATTTTCACCACTATGATAATCAACCGCATCATAGGCACAAACAATTATATTATAAAAGATATCATTATTGTTCGATACTTTATGATTAAAATATATTGCATCATTTCCAGGTTCAACAATGGTATTATGATAAATAAATATTCCATTATCATAATTTAGATTGCCACCAAACCATGTATTTAAGTAAATTGCTTTACTACTTGGTTCAACTATTAAGTTATTGTATAGATATAATTCACCAGTTGCTTTCGAATAAATTCCATAACCAACACCATCTTCAATCTGATTTGAATATACCTCCACGTCCCATGAACTTTGACCAATGTTTATTCCTTTTGATGATATCTGTCCACCAAAATCTTTTATTTTATTCTTGTAAATAAAAACATCAAGACTGTCGTCTCCAACTTTAATTCCATCATCTCCCAAGTCTTCAATTATGTTGTCATGTATTTTTAAATCGGTGAAACCATGTCGATAAATTGTATAATCTCCCACAGTTGTTGTTTGGTTGTTTGGATCACCAAGCAAAATACCAGTCCCTCCAATATCATGGATTTTACAATTTTTTATTTCAACATTTTCAATTGTATATCCTGCTACATAACTTTGAGAATTGTAGCGATATGGTCCCCAAAAGGACATTTCTGTATCATCATTTTCATCATACCAATAATTATCCGATTTTATTCCACATCCAGTATGGTCACCTGCAGTTGTTGCCGGAGAGCCTGTAGAGTGAGTTATTTCAATTCCATCGATAATATAGTTATCAGAAAATCCTTTTAGGAGAATTCCATTTACGCCAACTACACCATTCTTACAATCAATTATTATCCCATAAGGATCAGAAACATCTCCTCTACCAATAAACTCAAAATTTTTGCAATTTTCGAAATGAACAATATAATCGGCTGTAGGTGAATTATTACTCAATATTGTGAGTGGTTCTCCTACATTTTCATTTGTAATTACGATTTTCCCGGTTGATGAATTAGCACCATTAATCCCAATAAATTTGATTTCTCCATTCCATACTTCATTGCTATAATCTTGTAGAAAAAGAGTATCAGCTACATCAGTGCCATCTAGTATATCCGATTGGTAAATTAATGTTATATTGGGTGTTTCTAGAGAAGTTTCAGTTACATTAAAAGCTTGTCCAAAGGAATTTACAGAAAATGCTATTACTAAGCATATTAATGCTATTTTACTTACAATTTTTTTCATTATCTTAGGTATTAAATTAAACATTTTTTTTTATTAGTTTTTGATTTTGTTACAAGATTGTGCCTCAAAAGTTTTTTTCTTATAAACCAAAAAAAATAAAACAACTTTCTTTTTTGAGGCAAACTTTGACGAATTTATTTTTCCCCAGTTCAAAAATGTTAATACTCTTTGAAAAAACGTTTTTCTTTTTGCTTTTGAAACTGTAGTAAAGCTTACAAGCCTTGCCGGGTACGAACTTTGTCAAAGTTTTGAACTTTGACAAAGTTGAAAGTATAGAAAGAAATTCTATAAATATTTGTATTTTATTTAATAGAAATTTCGAGTGGAGGGGGGGGGTAATTATCTGACACGCAATATGTTACACATATTCTATTTGCTTTATTAAAATTAATAATTTTTAAACTTACAAAATTTTTCTCTTCTTTCATATTTTCAACAAATTTTTCTTACTCAAAAAAACAAGCCCCTCTACTTACTAATAACAAAAAGAGCAAAAACCTTTCACGATTTTTGAAGCATTTTTTATAATATTCTTGAAAAAGGTTTGTATGTGTTTGATTATGTGGGAGAAAAAAAATTGCATTTTTTTTTCAAAACTTTGTTATAAAGTTATAAAATTTAACAAAGTTGTCCACAATTACAAGCACAAAAGGTGCGAAATTTAAAGTCGTAATGTAGAATTTAGAAAATTTATTAATAAAAATTCAAGATTTTCAATATCTTGACTTTAGCCTGATTATTTCATGAATTTTCGTAACGAAAGCTCAAAATGTGCATCAGATTTGAACTACCACAGATTTTTATTTTTGAGTAATAGCAAGCTATTTTGATGAACTAAAAATTGAGGACGGTCAAAGATGATGTGTAGTTCGGGCTTTTAGTAGAAATATTCATGAATTATTTAGGTTAGAAAGGTTGCACTAATATAATAAGCTACTTACTTCAATTTCACTGACAATTCCATAAAATCAAAAATACATAGTTCAAAATGATAGCTTTTGTTTATTTTTGCCATAGATTGATAAACTGATTTTTATGAAACTTCTGTTTAAAAATATAAGTAAAGTTGAAAAATTAAATTCATTCATTAATGTTTTGAATAACATGACAAACAGGGTATTAATCATTAATAATTAATCATTCATAATTTACTAATAAAATGTCAGTAAAAATAATTGTACTTGCCGCATATGCACTAATGATAATAATTGTTGGTGTAATTGGATTAAGAAAAACCAAATCGTTTAACGACTTTTTTCTTGGAGGCGGAAATGTGGGACCTTGGTTTACTGCATTTTCATATGCAACCGCTTATTTTTCGGCAGTAGTTTTTATTGGTTTTGCAGGCAAAGTTGGCTGGGGTTTTGGCTACTCTGGAATTTGGATTGGAATTATCAACGGACTTGTAGGAGTGCTTGCAGTATGGGCAATTCTAGGATGGAAAGTAAAAAAAGTAAGCACCGAAATGGGCATCTCAACCCTTAGCGAATTTCTTGATAAAAGATACAATAGTCCATTTTTGAAAATTTTTGCATCTGTTGCAATTTTTGTATTTTTAATTCCATATTCCGCAGCAGTTTTCATTGGACTTTCCTATTTATTTAAGTCAACATTTCCGGATTTGGGTTACGTAAATGCTGTAATTTTTATTGCAATTTTCACAACTATTTATCTTGTATTGGGTGGCTATAAGTCTATGACATTGATTGATACAATTTTTGGAATTATTATGATTATTGGCGTTTTGATTATGATATATTTCACATTAGATAAAGCAGGTGGACTTTCTGTAATTACATCAACACTTAATGAAATAAATCCAAAATTAACATCGGCAATTGGGCCTCCCGGCTGGTGGCCATTGTTTTCGTTAATATTTTTGACAAGCGTTGCACCTTTTGCTATGCCTCAATTGATTCAAAAATTCTATGCTGTTAAAGACCGAAAAGCAATTCGTGTCGGAATGATTGGCTCATCTGTTTTTGCAGTTTTGCTTGGTGTAATTGCATATTTTATGGGCTCTACAACCAGATTTTTTGCCAAAACCGGACAAATGAAAATCATAAGTAATGCTGATGGTAGCCTCAACGTTGATGCACTTATGCCTGAACTTTTGACTTCTGTAATCCCGGAGTCTCTATTTATAATTATTTTACTTGTATTGCTATCTGCATCTATGTCAACACTTGCTGCATTAATTTTAGTTTCAAGTTCTTCTTTAGTGAAAGATTTTTATGCAGGATTCATAAACAAAAATGTTACAGACAAAAAGCTTACACTTTTGATGCGTTTTGGAAGTGCCTTTTTTGTTTTATTATCTGCACTGATTGCAATAAATCCGCCCGAAACAATAGTTTCAATTTTAGGAATTTCGTGGGGGGCAATAGGTTCTGCATTTTTAGGTCCATTTATTTGGGGGCTTTTCAGCAAAAAAGTGAATAAAGTTGGAGCAATTGCATCAATGGTTGGCGGAGTAGCAATATGTTTGATTTTATTTATTTACGGAATGTCATCGCCTCAAGCAGGAACAATAGGGATGATATCTTCATTAGCAATAAATCCTATATTTAGTTTGTTTTTTACAAAAAAGACCAATAGTTTTAAATAGAATTTAAATTGGGATATTATGAAATCGATAAAAATAGCTGTATTCTTCACTTTTATGCTTTTATTTTTTGCATGTCAGGAAAAACCTCAGCAGCAACAAAATTCAAATTCAAAGAAGAAGATTTCGAAAGTTGAAAGAATTTCAGTGCCAAAATTTAATGCTGATTCTGCATATATTTATGTTAAAAAACAATGCGATTTTGGACCAAGAGTTCCAAATACCAAGGCTCATTTTTTATGCTCTAATTACTTGAAGAAAAAAATGGAAAACTTCGGAGCTGATGTAATTGTTCAAGAAACCAGAGTAAAAGCATTTGATGGCACAAGTCTAAATATTAAAAATATTATTGCACAGTTTTCTCCCGAAAAGAAAAACAGACTTTTACTATTTGCTCACTGGGACTCTCGCCCGTTTGCTGATCATTGCGAAAATCCTGAAAAACGCGACAGTCCTATAATTGGCGCAAACGATGGAGCAAGTGGTGTTGGAATATTGATGGAAATCGGAAGGCAAATTGGGATAAAAAATACAAAATTAGGAATAGATATTATTTTCTTCGATGCTGAAGATTATGGATATCCAGATCATAAAAATATTCCACACCAAAAGGACACCTGGTGTTTGGGTTCGCAGTATTGGGCAAAAAACATTCATACACCTAATTATTATGCCAGATATGGAATTTTGTTGGATATGGTAGGTGCGAAAAATGCTATGTTTTATCAGGAACAAATATCTTTGTATTATGCACCAAGTATTGTAAATAAAGTTTGGTCTGCTGCCTTTAATCTAGGATTTTCAAATTATTTCATTTTTAACAAAGGAGGACAAATTACTGACGATCATCAGTATGTAAACGAAATTGCAAATATTCCGAGCATTGATATTATACAACACGACCCAAGTACAAAATCGAATTTTGGTTCGTATTGGCACACACATAACGACAATTTCGATATTATTGATAAAAACACTCTTAATGCTGTTGGACAAACAGTTTTGGAAGTTATTTATAAGGAAAAATAGGCAATTGTAAATTCTCAATACTTAACAATAACTTTGGTTTTCCATTTTCCAATAAAATAGTAAACCAAAGAGAATGTCATTCCAACGCCCCAACCAGCAGGAATTCCCCACCAAATACCAACAACTCCGATTTTCTGTGACAGAAAAACAGACAATGGTACTCTTACCACCCAAAGAGCCAATAAAGTAATAAACATAGGCATAAGGGTATCGCCTGCACCTCTGAAAACTGCATTAAAAACAAATAGTACCGAGAATAAAATATAAAACAGACTTACAATTTGAAGATATTCAGCTCCAATTTCAATAACATTTGTGTCAGGACTAAAGAGCCGCATTAGTTCGGTCCTAAAAATATTTATTATCAGAGTAAGAGATACGGAAATAATTGAGGTCATTATTAATGTTGCTACAAGTCCTTTTCTAACCCGTTCGGCTTTATTTGCTCCAAGATTTTGCCCCACAAATGTCGAAAAAGCAGCAGCAAAATTCATTGCAGGTAATATTGCAAAAGAATCTATTCTGCCCGCAACAGAATAGGCAGCAACCGTGTCGGTTCCAAAATCATTCACAATGCGAAATAAAGCAAGAAGTCCGAGCGAAACAATAGTTTGCTGAAATCCTGAGGGTAAGCCTATCCTTAAACTCCGCATAAACATTTCCCATTCGAAATTAATTTTCAGGAAAGAAATTTGAATAATCTTATGATATTTATTCAAATATAATACTATCATCAAAAAAGAAACTCCTTGCGAAATGACAGTAGCAATTGCAACTCCCTCAATTCCCCATCCGAAAACCACTATGAACAACAAATCTAAAAATATGTTTAGTATTGTTGAAAGTATAAGAAAATATAATGGAGTTTTGGAATCGCCTAAACCTCTGAGAATTGCAGCAGTGCCATGGAATCCAAACATTGTTACGCTACCGAGAATAAAAATATTGAAATAGGTAGTTGCTTGTGGAATAATTTCAGCCGGAAGTTTTATCAATTTAAATATCTCATCGCTGAAAATTATCCCAATGGCACTTACAACAATTGATGATATGAATAATATTACATTCATAGTATCAATTGCTAACTTTACTTTTGCATAATTTTTGGCACCGAAATATTGAGCTATTATTATAGTGGCACCAGAGCTTAATCCGATTACCATAGAAATTAAAACAAAAATCAACGGGAACGAAGCCCCCACTGCCCCTAATGCTTCTTTTCCAAGATAGTTTCCTACAATTATACTATCAATAATATTATATAATTGTTGGAAAACATTGCCAAAAAGCATTGGAAGTGCAAAGTGCAAAATTCTTTTTGCCTCGCTTCCCTGTGTGAGATCTTTCATTTATTATTTACTGATATGCACTGTATGTGCCTAAATTTATGTGTCTTAAATGCTCCTGAATTATTATAATATTATTTCACTATTCTTCAGATTTTTCTACTAATTTCGGATAATTCATATTGTTTTCAATAACAAAATATGCTTCAGGAAAATCATTCAAAATTGTTTTATAAAAATGAAAGCCTTCGTTTTTAGTTCTATAGTCGCCAATCCGAATTTTGAAATATGGCTGATGATAAATTAAATATGTTTTTTCGTTCGGATATTTTGCAAGAAATTTCGATTGAGCTTTTCTTGCATTTTTTCTTGCATCGTGTCCCGAACCAGAATAGATTTGAATTCGGTAGCCCGATATGGTATTCTTTTTTTTATTTAGTTTTATATGCTTATTTACAAGTACATGCAAATCTTCTTCTTGATAAATTGATACTTTAGTTTTTGAACTATCGCATTTTTGTAGTTGATAAAAAATTTCGCTCTCTTCAAAGTTTTGAGTTTCTTGTCCAAAAACTAAGCAATATGACAACAAAAACAAAACTATATTGCTGAAAATTAATCTCATATTAATTCTTTGTTCTTTCTTTTCTATTTAATAATTTGGGAGGTTTCAAAAACGATTATTCAAAAAATAGTAATTAAATTGTTAAAATAACTCAATTATTGATTAAAAATTATGAATGCTAATAACCGGAATTGTAGAATGATTTACCATTTGTTGAGCGTAATCTCCTAACCATAAACTTTCGGCACTTTCGGTTTGTTCGGTCATTATTGAAACTAACTGTGCATCAACTTCCTTAGCATAGTCTAAGGTAATTTTTGTTATATTATCGCCGTAGATTAATTCTTTGCTGCATTTAATATTAAGTGAAATTAAATGATTGTAAACCTGATCGCAATATTTTTCAATTTTAAAAATTACTGCTTTTCTGTTTGTTTCTCTAACTCCAACTATCTTTACTTCGGCTCCAAATTTTAAAGCAAGCTCGGCTATGAATGGAACTTTTTGCCTGGTTTCTCTGCTAATGTCGATTGGTAGAACAAAACGTTTTAGTTCGGAAGGTAAATATCCAAGCCTAATAGTAATTACCGGACAAGGTGCATTGCTCACAACTCTATATGCGTTGCTTCCTATCATATATTCCTCGAAACCAGAAACACCATGAGTTCCCATTACAATTAAATAAGCATCATCATATTTTGCCTGATTTGTAATTTCTCTATAAATGCTCCCTGTTCTGATTTTATAGTCAAAAATTCCAGATACTAAATATTTATCTCTGAATTTTTCTATTAGCATATCAAAATAATGGTCAACAGATTTTTTGTACTCTGGTTCATCTTTAGCCAAATCGAATTGCACATCGAAGTTTCGGCTTTTTTTGACAAAAATCAGTCTAATGTGGGTTTGCAATTTATTTGCCATAATAATAGCATGCTCAAGAGCATTTATTGAATCTTCCGAAAAATCTATTGGAACTACTATTCTTTTCATAATTATTGCTTTTTTTATTTTTCAAAGATAATATTTTGTTAGAAATTGAAAGCATTTGCCGAAAAAATTATCTTTGTAGAAATTTAAAACTACAAAATGAATAGATTTATTATTTTATCTGTATTGCTGATTTTTGCTACCTTTTCGTGCAAACGAGTAGCTATTAAAAACAAGAATTCCGATGAAAATATCACCTTAAAAAATGACGAAAATTACTCGTCAGATTATCTTTTGCAATCGACTTTATGGTATCAAAAATCGGCTGAAATGCAGGCAATTTATCATCAGAATTTCAATTTAGCCAAACTTGTTTTTAATAATAAACTTGCCGAAAACAAAAGTCAAAAACCAAAAGCTATTGTTGTTGATATTGATGAAACTATGCTTGACAATAGCCCATATGAAGCCAATTTGATAAAAACAAATACCAGTTATACAAAAAAAACATGGAACGAATGGTGCAAGCTCAAAATTGCAAAAGCCTTGCCTGGAGCAGTCGATTTTACAAATTTTGTAAAATCTAAAGGTGTTGAGGTGTTTTACATTTCAAATCGCTACGAAAGTTCGGTGGAAGCAAGCATGGAAAATATGAAAACTCTGAATTTTCCGTTCATCGACAAAAACCATTTTCTGTTTAAAAATAAAATTAGCAGTAAAACCGAAAGGAGAAATAAAGTTGCACAGAATTATGAAATAGTTATGCTTCTCGGAGATAATCTTGCTGATTTCGCAGGAATATTCGAAAATCGAAGCGAATATTTTGGTTTTAACATTGTTGATGAAAATAAGTATTTGTTTGGCAACAAATATTTCATTTTTCCAAATCCAATGTATGGTTCGTGGGAAAAGGCAGTTTTTGGTGGCAGCATGAAATTTTCGGCAGAAGAAAAAGATAGTTTGCGGAAAACTAATTTGATTGGATATTAACAACTTGAATTATTGAGTAAAATCATTCAAGCTAATTTTTCAGCAAGAATAAATTGTTATAATAAAACTTGTGCCAACATTTTGTTCCGATTCTACTGCAATTTCAAATTTGTGAGCATCAATAATTTTTTTACAAATACTTATTCCTAAACCTGTGCCTTTTTCGCCGCCTGTTCCATCTGTACTTTTATCGAAAGTGTCTGAAAACAATTTCTTTCTTGCATGATCGGGCATTCCAACTCCTGTGTCGGTAAGTTTAATAATTGTTTGCTCTGGATTCTGAATTGCCGACAAACTGATTTTTCCACCCGCCGGAGTAAATTTCACTGCATTCCCAATCAAATTGTTCAAAACCTGGCTGAATAATGCTTCGTCAACATCTACAAAAATATCTTCGTCAACATCCATTTCGAACTTGATGTTTTTCTCCTGCATCTTCGAGGAAAGATTTTTTCGCGAAACATTTCCAATCTCAATTAGCTTGATTTTTTTAGGATAAACTTGAAATTTTCCAAGTTCCAGATTAGACCAATGATAAAGTTTGTTGTTGTAATCTAACAGTCTTTTTAGTTCCTCATTTATGTCTATTATATCGGATTGATGTGATTCGTCAATTTTATTAAAAAAAGTTTCGTCTTGGAGCAAAATATCTGAAAGAGCAACAACTGCTGCAATAGGCGAACGCAAATCGTGAGATACAATTGATACGAACTGGTCTTTAAACTTCAGAAGTTTTTTGAGTGCATTTTCAGCTTTAGCCAATTTATCGTAGGCAAGACTTTTTTCTCTTGCTTTCTGAATAAGTAATTGGCTTTCTTCAACTGAGGTACTTATTGATTGAATAAATAATAGTTTCTTATTGTTTACAACTGCTGCCATTGCCTGAAGATGAAAATCTTCGCCATCGGTATTTGATTCTGTCCATCTGTCTGACATGACTTTTTCCGAATCGCTTTCTTCCCAATGGTTTTCTGCCATAGGCAAAAATGTTTGAATAAATGGGAAATAGTCGGAAATAATAAACTCTACTCTATTAGTAATTGAATCGGAAAATAATTCGACAAACCATTTTGGGAAACTTCCCACAATTTTAAAAACATCATCACTTATTCTTTCAAATGTAACTACTTCAAACAGGTTTAAAACGTCTATTGAAATAGATTTATCTAATTTTTTCGACGAACGGGCAAGCATCAATTGGGTCTCATTTTGTTTTTGCAGAATATTTCGCAGTTTGTTAACATCCTGTGTTTTATCTAACAAAACTACCCAACAGTTCGTTTGGTCTTTTATTATGTGAATATCGGCATAAACTTCTTGCTCGGTTTGAATATTTGGCAATATTATCAAAGGAGTTTCGAGCGGAAAAATTCCATCGAGAAATGGTACTATTTGTTCTATTTGAACGTTTTTGCTAATGCTGAAAATTCCATAAATTTCTAAGTTTCCTTCCCATGAAATAACTTTACCTTCTTTAGACAATTTTATAAAAACAGGATTTTGACATCCTATCAACAAGTCTTGTAAATATTTATCGATATTATTAGGTATATTTATCACTGTTCTAATTTTAATTTAATCTAAATTATTTCATTCTGTGCAAATAAGGATATTGAATATTATTGATTTCCGTCAAACATTAAAAATCTATTCACAAACTTTTGATTTTCAAATATTTTTTAGCATCTAAGTTTTAATTTTCTTAGTCTTCATCGAACCATATTATGTTGTTTTTGAGCAGGGATAATCTTTCAATCTCGTCAGCAAATTCGTCAAATAAGGTTTTGTCTTTAACTTTTGCTTTTAGTTCGTTCAAATTTGTAATGACAGCTTCCAACTCACTATAAACAATAGGAAAAACTTGTTTGTTGTAGTTAATATTAGTTTCGAGTTTACTGGTTACTTTTTTCAAACTTTCATATTTCAAACTTTTATTTCTAGCTTTTTGAATAAAGGTGTAATTCCCAATTATTTTTTCATTAATATTTTCAATTAACAAATAATCATTGCCACTCATTTTCATAGCAAAAGCTCGTAGATAATAAACATTTTCATGCTTGTCTGATTCTAACCAAAGGTCTGAGCAGATACTTGATTCCAAATCATTTTCCCAAAAAAGGTAAGCAGTTTCCAAAAAACTTTCTAAAAATGGGAAAAACTTACTATAGTCAATATTTTTATCAAAATCAAAATCAAAATCTAAATCATCTAGTATCTCCTTTAACCACAATGGAGTCTCATTTAATAATTTAAATTTATTTTGCTTAACTCTTAATAAAATTGCAAATTCCAATTTAGAAAATAGACTATATATGTCTGAATTATTTCCCATTTCTTTAATTACTGATTTTTCAATATATCTCTACTTAGTTCAAGGAAAGCCAATTCCACTGCTTCGCCGGTTTTTGCACTGGTAAAATAATATTTCCAACCTTTTTGTTTAATTTTTTCGATTATGTTATCGTCAATTTCCCATTCGTCTTTCATATCTACTTTGTTTATTAGCAAATAAAATGGGATTTTACCGACTGTAATATTTATCATTTGATTCAGATATTCGGCTACTTCGAGAGTGTTTTTCCGAGTGCCGTCAATTACAAGAAAATAACCTGCCGAACCGACGAGGTATGATGATTGAACTTTCTGATAATCGTCTTCGCCATGAATATCCCAAAGTATCAAATCTAATTTGGTTCCATCTATGTTTAATGATTTTTTGTCTATTTTTACTCCTATTGTGGTTAAATATTTTTCAGAGAAAATACTCTTAACAAATCTTTGCACCAAACTAGTTTTGCCGACTGCATATGCACCAATCATGCATATTTTCTTCTTAACCATAACTATTTATTATTTATCTGATATTATTACTTTAAATGAAACTCTTCGGTTGAATCTTTTTGCTTTTTTCGTATGCCCTTTCATAAGTGGCTGAGACGAGCCCATACCATAAATGGTGAACATATATTCAGGCAAATTTCTGTCCAAAAATATTTCTAAAAATCCTTCGGCTCTAAGTTTGCTAAGCCATAAATTTCCGTCTTTATATCCTGTGTCATCAGTATGTCCTAAAATCTCAAGATGAACAGACTTTCCATCGGCTTTTGCACTCTCTATCAATTTCCAAATATTGTCAATCAAATTGTCTATTTTGTCCGACTGTCTGCTGTTAGCTTCCGAATTTCCTAAATCGAAACTAAAATTTTGTTCTTCAATTATAGTTTTCAGTTCCAGAATACTTTTGGAAGTTTTTGAAGCGATTTTTTTTACTCCAATACTAAGCTGTTCGGTATTGTATGAATTAATTCCTGAAATTTGTGATGACTTTTTTTTCGATTTCTCAATCCAATCTGTCGGAGCTGATCCACTTGCTATTAGAATATCATTGTTTAGGTCGAGTTTTATTGTTTCCGGAGGGTCTAAAATCACTTTTGCCCTATACAAAACAAATTCCTTTGACAATGCTTGATAGATTTCCCAATTGAAAATTACTGAACCGGAATCGAAATTGTGCTTTTGCATTAAAAGATAAGGATCAACGGACAGGAAATCTTTTAAGCCTGAAATATAATGTTTCCCGCCATGTTTTTCATGTTTTGTAATTACAATTCCCGGGGCGGATTCAAGCTCACTTATAAAATTTGACCACTGATAGTTGCTTCTTATTTTAAAAAACAAGAGTGTAAAAATTAAAACAGCCACAATTCCTAAAGCTACAAAAGGGGCATATGATTTTTTCTTTTTTTGTTTTTCGCGAACTTGTTCGAGCAAACAGGGTTCCAAAATATCTGAAGTGTCTTCAAGTGGCTCAGTATCACCTTCAAATGACTCTAATTCGCGAGCAAAATCTTTATGTAATTGCTCTTGTGTAGTTTCCAACAAAGTTCGCAAATCTTCCGGCGCATTTCCACGCACTACGGCAGCCAGTATTGCATATGGGCCTTCTTCTATCCAAACTGTCAGTTCTCCAACTTGAATAGTGTTTAGAGTCTCCTGGCTATCAACTTTGAACGAGTCGTGAACAAAATCTTGTATTGCTCTTAGCATTCCCGAAACCATGTCTCCATCTTGTGAGGCAAAACCCGATTTGTCAACCTGTTTTATTAATAGGCTAGTTTTTTTATGAATAAGAAAAATCTGTTCGACACGAAATAATATACCTTTGATCATTACAATTTCTGCAAATGATTTTCCGGTAATGGCGGCTTGTATTCTCCATTTGACACTATCGAATGACAGGCTTGATTCAAGTGTCTTATTGAACGATTGTATCATTTTCCTGATGGTTTCGGAAATAGATTTTCTTATTGCCGGACCCATAATTGGGAAAAGTGCATCGGCTAACGATTTTGGATTTTCTCGAACGTTTTTTTCCAAAATCTGTGTAACAATCGGCGATAACGAATTTGTTAATGGTGAAGAATCATTTTTCGACAGATTGATTGCTTTTGGTAGAATTTTGCTTACATCATTTGCGAATAGGTTATCAGATGTATTTTCCTCATCACTATTGTCATTTTCTGCATCGACACCTATAATGAGCGAACGTAACTCTTCCCACTGCGAATTTGATATCGAGCTTTTGTTACTTTTTGAACTATCAATATTTCTTATTGATTGATTCATTAACTATCCTTTGTTTCCAGTTTTTTAGAAGTTTCTCCTCTCAATTGAAGTGCCATGTCGGTTAGGAGTGCAGCAAGATTCATTCTATCGGTTTTTTTGTCTCTGAGGTTATCTACTTCACTACTCACAACGTTTCTGATATCGGCACTTTGTTTTTGAATATCTTCTGAAAGACCTTTGAATTGTTCTAATAATTGTTGCCTAATTTCGCGTGTAGAATTGTGAGATTCTTCTTTGTGCTTGTTCAGTTTTGTTGAAAGCTTATCTACCTCAGTGCTTATCTTAGTTTCTTTGTCTTCTCTTTCTTCTGATAGGATATCTATTTTTGAATATATGTCTTTAATTTCATTTTTAACATAAACTTCTAATGAATCGAACATTTTTTTTGTTTCGCTTCTAATTTCTTCAATTGCTATTTGATTTTTCTTTTCGATATCGGAAAAACGCTTTTCGAATTCATTTATATTATTGCCAAAAAGTATGTCTCTAATTTTGTCAACTTTTTCGTTATCGTTAATTGCAATATTGCTATTTGCAGGTTTTTTTTCTTCTTTTTTCATTTTAAATTATTATTTATTAAACATATTTTTTTAGTCTTTCACTTAAATCATTTGGCTTGAAAGGTTTTGAAACTAGCTCGTCAAAACCGGCATCTAAATACACTTCGTCGTTGCCTTCCGTAGATTTCGCTGTTAAGGCTATTATTGGTATTCTTTTCCTGTTTTCTGTTCTTTCAAGCTCACGAATTATTTTTGTTGCCTCGATACCGTCCATTTCAGGCATCTGGATATCCATTAAAATAAAGTCGTATTTGTTTTCTTTAAATTTCTCTACACTAATTTTACCATTTGTTGCTTCGTCATACGAAAATTTCATTTTCTTCAGAGCCAATCCACCCACTTTTAAATTTATACTATTATCGTCAACTAATAAAACATGAGCTTGATTGGCTGGATCTTTTTCTTGGCTTATTATTTCGGATTTAGAGGATTTATCATCAAAATTTTCGGATAAAACTACAGGTTTTGAAATTTTCCTCATTTTTTTGATATCAGACAACTTCTTTTTCAGTAGAGTAAAATCTATTGGTTTATCTAATAAGGCATAATAACCTGCCAGCTTAAAGTCTTTTTCGCTTATTGTGGTTGAGGTATTTATCAAAATTAGTTTTGTGTCGCGAATGTATTTATTGCTCCTGATTGTTCGGGCAAAAATCATTCCATCTGCATCTGGCAAAACACTATCAACAATAGCTATATCAAACATTCTTTTTGAGATACCGGCTACGGTATTTAAAAGTTTAAATCCTTCTTCGGCAGAATTTGCTTCGGTTGGAACGCAACCCCATTCTGAAAGAGATGAAGTAATTAATTTCCTGGAGTTTTCTCTTGGATCAACAACAAGAATTCTTAAACCTGTACAATCTACAGTTGACTTTTCAATTATTTTCGGTTCATTCGGATCAATTTCCAGTTCTGCTGTAAAAGTAAATGTTGAGCCACGATTTTCTTCACTTTCTACCACAATGTTTCCGTTCATCAATGAAATAAGTCTTTTCGACAAAACAAGTCCTAATCCCATTCCATCGTGATGACGCATGTCTGTATCATCTCCTCCTACATAAGCTTTAAACAGTTTGTCCATTGCAACTTTGGAAATTCCTACTCCGGTATCCTTTACTTTTACTTTTATTTTAGCAATATTGTCGCTGATTTCGTCCAATTTTGCAGAAATTAGTATTTCGCCAAATTTGGTGAATTTCACAGCATTAGACATTAAATTTCTAATAATCTGCCCAAGTCGCAATTTATCGCCAATGACAGACTCCGGTATGGTTTTATCTATTTGAGTTTGAAGCCGTAATCCTTTTTCTTTTATTTCTTTATCGAAATTCGAAATAACATTGTTAATACATTTTGGAAGATTGAAAGGCGACTTTTCAAGATTAATATTATTGTCCTCAAGTTCAGAGACATCGAATATGTCTTTTAGTTTGAGGATTAATTCTTCTGATGAATTTTTAATAATTTCTGTGTATTCTTTCTGCTCTTCAGACTGTTCGGTGTTTTCCAAAAACTCTATAGAAGAAACCACTCCGTTCATTGGAGTACGAATTTCGTGAGACATTTTTGACAAAAACTGGGATTTGATTAGGTTCGCATTTTCTGCAGTAACTTTAGCTTTTAATAACTCCTCAGCTTGTTTTTTCTTAATTGAGACATCTTCTTTGGTTGCAATATAATTGACAATTTCTCCTGATTCGCCAAAAATAGGGCTAATTACAGTATAATCCCAATATAGCAAATCGTCTTTCTTTTTGTTAAACAGCTCTCCGCTCCATGTTTTACCTTTCGAAATAGTATCCCATAGATTTTTATATGTGCTATTGGTTACTTTTCCAGATTTTAAAATTCTTAGATTTTTACCAATTATTTCGTCCGGAGAATATCCTGTCATTTTTTCAAACATCGGATTAACATAATCTACATTTCCAGAAACATCGGTAATTATGATTGATACCGGGCTTTGCTCAACAGCATGAGATAGTTTTACAATTTTCTCTTCGGCTTGTTTCATGGCAGTCATATCTCTCGAAATTGATATTATTCCGAGAATTTCGCCATCAGGAGAATAAAACGGTGTTTTTAGAGCATCCAACAAGAGTCTTTGTCCATATGAATTTCTTTCCCAGTCTTTGTTTCTCCAAGGTCTGCCTGTGCTTAATATTTGCTTTTCCTTTTCAGTAAATACATCGGCTTTTTCTTTAGGAAACAGATTATAATCTGTTTTTCCTTTTAGTTCATCTACACTTTTTCCTGAAAAAATTGAATACGACTTATTACAGCCTAAATATGTACCACCGTTGTCTTTATATGAAATAAGATCGGGAATAGAATCTAATAAACTACTTAAAAATGCTTTTTCCTGAATTATAGTTTCTTCAATGTTATGTCTCTTTTTTATTTCATTACGCAATAAAAAATTCGTGTCTCTAAGTTTTTTTGTATCAGAGTTATGCTTTTTAGTAAGGCTATCTTCATAGTTGTGATATCTGCTTTTTATCCAATAAGCAAAATATCCTAATCCGAAAACTAATACAATTAGGAAACCTATAATTCCATATAACATTGAATTATTGCCCCCTCCTTCTGTTTGAGGAACATCTTTTTGGTAGGAACGTACGTTTCGTGGATTTTTCTTTGTCTGTGATTTTGTTTTTTTTTGTTCCTGATTTTTTTGAGGTTCTTCTGAATATGTTTCTTCTTTGTTCGAGCTCGATTTTTTATATTTGATTCCTTGATTTATATTAAGATTAGTTTCGTTTGAAAGAGCATTAAATTCGTCTGCTTTTGTATAATCTCCTAAGTATGAGTATGAGTTTGATATATTTGCAGCTATTTTTTTTATATAATAATTGTCTCTATCAGAATTTGCTTGCTTCAATCCTTTTTTAAAATATGATAAAGCTTTTTCATGTTTTTTTTGCTTGACATACATTTCACCAAAGCTATTTAATAAGGCAGAATTCTCTATCCCCAATTTTGCAAACAAGCTTTCTGCTTCCTGATAGCAGCCCAGTGCCTCTGTATTCCAATTCCTTTGTAAATAAACATCGCCAATATTTGTCCAATTTATTGCTACCTCTGCTTTTTCATTAGCTTTCATGGCAGATTTCATTGCACTATTGAAGTTCTGATTTGCTTTGTCGGGTTCTTTTTCTTTTAAAAAGATAAATCCCAATAGTTTATATGCTAAAGCTTCTTGCTTTGGGTTTGAAATTTCTTTTGCTAAAATTAATGCCTTCTGCCCATAGTCTCGTGATTTATCTAAATCAAAATGAATATATTGAGCAGCAAGTATATTTAACACTTCTGCTTTTTCATTTCCTCTCAAACTTTCGACAATATATTCTAAACTATCTATCGAAACTTCAGCTTTACTGTTTTGGAAAAAAAATATTGAGAATATAGTTAATAATACATATTTATTTATTATCTTCATACTAACCTTTTTAAAATTCATTTCAAAATTACTACTCATTTTTTGTATTCACAATTAATTTATATAGATATATAAAATTACTACACGAATTGATTATTTTTTTTAACAAAAAAATAATCAATAAATATATCGAACTAATTAATAAGTTGTGGTCATATTTTCAGGAATACATAAAATGAAATCGGCTAAGTCTTTAAAATCCTCCGATAAGGAATCAATATCGGATTGCTGAACTGTTGCAATCGTAACTATACTAAGGTTTTCGCTTTTTTGTTTTAAATACCAAACTATTCCTTCGTAATTGTCTGAATGATATGTCCCATTATAATGTAACAACATTCTGTCTGGGCTAAGGTTTTTATAAATAAAATGTGCCATAGTAGCATCTTTTATTGCTTGAGCTTTGGGCAAATTATCATTTGAGTGCATTCCGCCGGTTCCCATACTTAGCATTTTTTTGTAGCATTCTACATTAGGATCATAATCTATTGGAAGCGGTGCAATATAAGTTTTGGCTTCATTGCTTAGTTCGTCTATTCCTTCAAATCCCTTTGAAAATACTACAGAGGCATACCTACGAGGAATATTTGAAGCTATAAATTTCAAATTATTTTCTTTTGCAAACTGAACAAGTGGCTTATAATCAGTTTTATAATTGGACCACAATCGCATCTCATCTTCAAACTTGCTTTGCTTAATTAAACCGCTCAAATATTCGTCCATAATTATCTGATTATCGGACTCGAACATTTCTGCAGCAAGAATCAAATTTTCTTTTTTTATTTCAAATAAATCCTGTGTTAGCTCTATCTGAAGCCAATGAGCAATAGGATTGTTATGCAATTCTCCGAAAAATACCACATCTGCATTCTCAAGTTTCTTTAGCATTTTAGAATATTTTACTTCTTTTCCTGATTTTGTATAAATTTTATAAGCAGGTTTATCGCTCTTAAATGCGACCATAGTTATAAAAATGAATAAAATAAATATCTTGAATTTCATAGTATTTTGTATTTATTATTGAATATTTTCGATTTCTAATTTCTATTTATAGTTGCATGATAGGCTTTTATTTCAACAGATGAATGAAATGTCTTTTTGGCATTTTTAGCCAATGTGCTTTTTGACGATTCATTAAAAGCATTTTTAGACTCCCAAAGTACAAAAACTGCCTTTAAATTATCTGTTGATGAATTGAAATTTCGATTAACAATAAAACCGCTCTGCTTTGAAATCTCTGAAAGATAATTTTCAAATTTAGATTTTATCTCATTTTCATTGCCTCTTTTTTCTTTATAAACCAAAATCTCCAAAACCCTATCAGAACTTAACTCTTCAATATCAAATTCTTCGTTGTCTATTGTGCTAAGCTGGGAATATAATGTAAACCTGAAAGATGAAAAATAGTTTTCTGCAACGGGAGTTTTCATCAAACTTTCTCCGGATTTTCCAGATTGTTCCAAAGATTCCCATTGTGTTATTCCAACAAATACATCGCTTTTTTCATCTTCAGTAGTTGGATAAAAAGCTGAAAATTCTTTATTTTTCACAAATCCATCATGATTTTGAATTTCTTTGAAATAGTCATTGCGAGCTTTTTGATACACTTTTTTGTTATTTGTTTTAACTTTTCTGACAACAATTTCATAAATGCCATTTTTGCCATCAATATTTTGTTGTTCTTGTAAAAACCCAAATCCCGATAATAAGACAATTCCAAAAAAACCTGCAAATAGGAAAAGTACATTTTTCAATTTCATAACTAATGTTTTAACTATCATTCTTTAATAAAAAATAAATTTTTAATAATCTGTAAATTAACAAAAAATAAATCAGATTGTAAATCTATTCCAGTTTGTATTTTCCAGCCCTAATTTTTTCATATTTCAACTTTAATGAAAATTAAATAAAATCAATAAATTTTTAATAAAAAAAACCAAAATGTCAAACTAAAAATTATTAGTTTTGTTTTTTTTATAATATTTTGAAACTGCTTAATAAATAGATACTTATGGAAAAGATTTTAATTATTGGATGTTCAGGACAAATAGGCTCTGAGCTAACTTTAGGGCTAAGAAAAATTCATGGAGACTCTAACGTAATTGCAACAGACATAAAAGAACCAGCAGCAGAGGTAAAAGACTCGGGACCATTCGAATTTGTTGATGTCCTAAATATACATCAATTATATGGAGTTGCCAACCGTTACAAAATCACACAAATTTATCATTTGGCGGCTGTCCTTTCCGGAAATGCCGAAAAACGACCAATCTTTTCATGGGATATAAACATGAATAGTTTGTTCAATATTCTTGAATTATCTCGCGAATTGAAAATAAAAAAGGTTTTTTGGCCAAGCTCAATAGCTGTTTTCGGACCAACAACCCCTCGCATCGACACACCGCAATTTACAACTATGGAACCTAATACGGTTTATGGAATAAGCAAACTCGCAGGCGAAAGATGGATAGAATATTATTTTTATAAATATGGTGTTGACATTCGCAGCATTAGATATCCCGGATTAATTAGCTATAAAACTGAAGCAGGTGGCGGAACAACCGATTATGCTGTAGAAATATTTTATGAATCAATAAGAAATGGCAAATACGAATGCTTTTTAAAAGAAGACACCACCTTGCCAATGATGTTTATGGCAGATGCACTTAAAGCTACCATTGATTTAATGGAGTTGGAGGCTGACAAAATTTCATTACGTTCGAGCTATAATGTTGCTGCTATAAGTTTCAGTCCAAAAGATCTTTCCGAAGAAATTAAAAAGTATATTCCAGAATTCAAAATTTCATATAAACCCGATTTCCGACAATCAATTGCAGAAACCTGGCCACAAAGCATCGACGACAGTATTGCTCGACAAAACAAAGGCTGGGCTCATAGCTACGATTTGCCAAAAATGACTGAAATTATGATTAAAGAAATCAGAGCCAAACTCATTCAAAATGGCGAAAAACTATTTTATTAATTTATTGAAATTTACAAGTTGACACAAAATGTCAGGAAAGATAGTTTGGCACAATTTAAGTATGTGCCCAATTTAAACTATAGTAAAATAAAATTAAAAATCATGATAAGTTTTTCAAAATCTTCGAACCCTGCTTTTAGCGACAAATTCTTAAAAAATACAAGCTCAATAAGTCAAAGTGCCGGCACAATGACCATTCAAGGTACAGTAAATAAAACTGCAATTATGTTACTTCTTGTAGTTTTATCGGCTACCTATACATGGAAAATATATTTTGAAGCTACTGAACCCTCAGCAGCTATGCCTTGGATGATAGGTGGAATGATTGGCGGATTAATTGCTGCAATTATTACAATTTTCAAGAAAGAATGGTCGGCATATACTGCTCCGCTCTATGCAATTCTCGAAGGATTATTTCTCGGTGGCATTTCGGCTTTTTTCGAAGCAATGTACCCGGGCTTAGTTATGCAAGCTGTTGGCTTAACTTTTTCGGTATTTTTTGCTTTGCTGTTTTTTTACAAAACAGGAATAATAAAAGCAACTAATAAATTTAAAATGGGAGTAGTTGCTGCAACCGGAGGTATTGGTGTTATATATCTACTATCGTGGATACTTGGAATGTTTGGAATTTTCATGCCAATGATTCACGGAAATGGCATTTTTGGAATTGGGTTTAGCATTTTTGTTGTCATTATTGCCGCACTAAACCTTGTTTTAGATTTTGATTTTATTGAAAAAGGTTCACAATCTGGTTTGCCAAAATATATGGAATGGTATGGAGCATTTGGACTAATGGTAACTCTGGTTTGGCTTTACATAGAAATTTTGAGATTGTTGTCGAAGCTGGCTAGTAGAGATTAGGATTTGGTGTTGGCCTTTAGCTGTTTGCCTTTAGCCAAAAGCCATCAAATCACTCATCCGAGAATTTTTTAAGAAGCTGGCGGTATTTCGAAAATACATTTGCACGCGAAACAAAACCTTTATATTTTCCATCATCAATTACTGGCAAATTATATTTTCCACTCAATTGAAACTTTTGTGCAACTTCTTCCATTGTATCGTTTCTATAAACTATTGTAGAAGGCATAAACATTAAATTCCGAACAAAAGTTTCGTCATATAGTTCATGTTTGAACATTATATGTCTTATATCGTCAAGAAAGACAATTCCATAAAAATTACTTTCGCTATCAGTTACCGGATATACATTTCGTGTCGAATCTGAAACAATATGCACCAAATCCCTTAAACTAGCCTCCACATTAATTTCCAAAAAATTCTTTTCAATAAGTTTTTCAACTTTCATTAAAGAAAGTACATTTTTATCCTTATGGTGGGTCATCAATTCACCGCGTTTAGCCAATTGTATTGTATAAACAGAATTACTTTCAAAAATTTTGGTAGTAGCATATGAGATTGTAGAAACTATCATTAGAGGGATAAACAAATCGTAACCATTCGTAATTTCTGCAATGAGGAAAATTGCTGTAAGTGGAGCATGAATTACACCGGCAATAGTTCCAGCCATACCTACAAGGGCAAAATTACTTGTCGAAATTTCTGCTCCAAACTGGTTGAAAAATAAAGCAAACATTAAACCTGCATTTGCTCCAAGAAAAAGTGTTGGTGCGAAAATACCACCTACTCCTCCTGCTCCGAAGGTTATTGATGTAGCAAAAACTTTAAATAAAATAATGGCAGTCAGTAGAATAATTATTGCAAAGATGTTGTCCCGAAAAGAATAATATAAACTGTGGTCAAACAAATAGCTATAATCACCTTTTAAACACGAATTAATTTCTTCGTAGCCTTCACCAAAAAGAGAAGGGAAGAAAAAAATCAGAACACCAAGAAAAAATCCACCGAGTAGAAGTTTTATATACCATTTATTTATTTTTTCAAACAAAGCCCCAACAAACATGTAAATACGGGTAAAATATACTGAAATGAAACCCGACAGAATGCCAATGCCAATATAAAATGGCAAATCTCTCATTTTGAAAAATTCCTTGATTTCAAATGTATATAAAACATCCTGCCCAAGAAACAGATAGGATGTAAGCACCGCCGTAGAAGAAGCAATTAAAAGCGGAACAAGCGAAGTCATTGTCAAGTCGAGCATAATTACTTCCATTGCAAAAACAATTGCGGCAATTGGCGCCTTAAAAATTGCAGCCATAGCTCCAGCACAAGCACATCCAAGCAGCAAAATTACTTGCTTATATTCCAGATGCATGACTCTTCCAATATTTGAACCAAGGGCAGCGCCTGTAGCTACAGTTGGACCCTCAAGCCCTACCGAGCCACCGAAACCAACCGTCAAGGAACTTGTAATTATTGACGAAAACATATTGTGTCTTTTCAAAATCCCATTGTTTTTGGATATCGAAAATAAAACACTCGGAATACCATGCCCAACTCTTTGCCTTATTATGAATCTTGCAAAAATAACCGCAATAAAAATCCCGATTGCAGGGTAAACAAAAAACAAATAATTTTCATATTCTTTAGTAAATCCGTGGGTTAAAAACGACTGTATAAAATGCACCGAATTTTTTATAACTACAGCCGACAAACCAACTGCCAAACCAACAACACCGCTTAAAAACAACACAAACTGCTTATTGCTTATGTGTTTTACACGCCACATTAAAAACCTACCTAATAAATTTGTTTTCTGCATAATGGCGGCAAAATTATAAAAAGATTATCAAAATGAAATTAGAAATTAGAAATTAGAAAAAAGTCAATTTATTAGTCTAATTTCCTATTTCTTAATTTTCAAATATGAAATTGCCAAATCCAAAATATTATATACTTTTATCGCATAAAAAAATTTTAATAAATAAGTTATAAATATGAGTAAAGAGATAATAAATTTAGAGCCAAAAGGTTTATGGAAAAGTTTTTATGACATAACACAAATTCCTCACCCATCGAAACATGAAAAAAAACTTGCCGATTTTGTGAAAAAATTTGGTGAAGACTTAGAGCTCGAAACCACAGTCGATGAAATTGGTAATATAATAATTAAAAAACCTGCTACCGAAGGATTTGAAGCTATGAAAGGAGTAATTCTTCAAGCTCATCTCGACATGGTTCCTCAAAAAAACAACGATACGGCTCACGATTTTGAAAACGATCCAATTGATGCCTATATAGATGGCGATTGGGTTACAGCAAAAGGCACAACACTTGGTGCCGACAACGGAATAGGAGCTGCCGCAGCAATGGCAATTTTAGAATCGAACGAAATCAAACATGGACCTGTAGAAGCACTTTTTACAATTGATGAAGAAACAGGAATGACCGGTGCTTTTGGGCTAAAGGCAGGATATCTTGACGGCGATATTTTAATAAATATGGATTCGGAAGACGAAGGAGAACTTTATGTTGGTTGTGCCGGTGGTATAGATGCCGAGGCTCAGTTTTCATATGAAGAAGAAAAACCTCCTAAAAGCGTAAAAGCTTTTAAATTAAACGTTTCGGGGCTTAAAGGCGGACATTCGGGGCTTGATATTGCTCTTGGCAGAGGAAATTCAAACAAAATTCTGTTCAGATATTTACATCATGCCATCGGAAAATGGGGAATGCGCCTGGCTTCTGTCGATGGTGGAAGTTTGCGAAATGCCATACCGAGAGAATCGTTTGCGATAGTTACAGTACCTGACGAAAATGCAGATAAAATTGAAGATTGTGTTGCAAAATTTGTTGAAGTAGTGAAAAACGAAATCTCAGCAGCAGAACCAAACTTTGAAATGACTGCGACTTCCGTTGATATACCGGATTTTATAATCGAAGAAGAAATTCAAAATAAATTGGTAGCAGCTATTTATGCTTGCCCAAATGGTGTGATTCGCATGAGCGACACTATGGAAGGAGTAGTTGAAACTTCAACCAATATGGCAATTGTGAAATCTGAAAACGGGAAAATTGATGTCAATTGTTTGCTTCGTAGCTCAGTAGATTCTGCAAAGCACGACCTTACAAAAATGATAGAAAGTGTGTTTGTGTTGGCTGGAGCAGAAATAGGATTTAGCGGCGAATATCCAGGTTGGAAACCAAATAAAGATTCCGATATTCTCAGAACAATGAGCAATGTTTACGAAACTAAATTTGGCAAAACACCGGAAATAAAAGTTATTCATGCCGGGCTGGAATGCGGAATTTTGGGAGCAGTATATCCACACTGGGACATGATTTCCTTTGGACCAACTATTCGTTTTCCACACTCACCAGACGAAAAAGTTAATATCGAAACTGTGAAAATGTTTTGGGACTTTTTGCTTGAAACTTTAAAAAATATCCCGACAAAATAAAATTTTGAATATGCAGCTAAAAAAAGCCATAAAATTATTTTGTGGCTTTTTTTGTATCAAATGAAATCTTCGTAATTTTGAATAAAATGAACTTGATTTATTGAAACATTCTGTTTTGTTGAAGTATGACAGATTTAAAATTGCAAAACATATGAGTAGGAATCTACTTTTTCTAATATTTCTTGTATTAAGTAAGTTCGGTTTTTCGCAGACATACATTATGAATGTTGATTTCAGTACAGCTTCCGATACTATACCTCCAAGTGGCTGGACACAGAATCAGGTTCAGGGAATTAGTAGCGACCTTTGGCATTTCAACAATCCAGGAAATCAAACTATAAGTTATCCGTTTACTGGAAATTTTGCAATTTTCGATAGTCAAAACTATTCATCATCGGGAGGAAACGAAATGGTAAGCCTGCAATCGCCTGCTTTCGACGCTTCTATTGGAAATAATGTTTTTCTATTTTTCGACCAGATTTTTACCGGATTTGGCAGTGATACTGCACGGGTAGAGGTTTACGATGGTAATAGCTGGAATACTATTGCAGAATATCTAAACCCTACATCAGGTGTAGTTTCAGAAATGTTAGATATTTCGGCATATGCCGGAGGAGTTACGAATGCAGGTCTGAGATTCACATGGATTGGAAACGGCATGAATTTTTGGGCGATAGATAATATTAGTATATATTCTCCTCTGAGCTTAGATTTGGGATTGATTCATTTTCATAGCCCAACTATGCCGTTTTTGTCTGGTCCTAATGATATAAGGGTTTCTATAAAAAACTTTGGTGCAAACACTATTACCAGTGCCACAATAAACTGGAAAGTAGATGGGATTTTGCAAACAACTTTTTCATGGACAGGCAATTTGACATTTCTTGCTACTGATGACACAATTATTTTAGGTTCATATGATTTTACGTCAGGAGACGTAGTAGATATTCAAATTTGGGTCGAAAATCCTAATTTGGGTTTCGATTCAAATTCGCTGAACGATACCATTTCAACTAGTATTGCTTCGAGTCTTTGCGGTAATTTCACAATTGGAGGTTCAAATCCGGATTATTCCAGCTTTTCTGAGGCTGTTTATATATTAAACAATGCCGGTGTGAGTTGTCCAGTTCGGTTTTTGGTGCGCGATGGCGATTATTCAGAGCAAATAGAAATTGGACAGATTGCAGGTGCAGATTCTATAAATACTGTTACTTTTATTAGCGAAAGCGAAGATAGTAGTTTGGTGTCATTACAATATCTGGAAAGCAACAATATTATAGACTACACTGTAAAACTTGATAATTCGAAATATGTATATTTTCAGCACATTGGTGTTAAACGTAACCCTGGAAATTTCCCTTTTCTTATTCAGGAAAGCAAGCATATTTCAATTTCGAACTGTTTACTACTGGGCAATAACTCAATAAAAATTGAAGAGGGTTGTGAAAATATTGACATTCTGAACAATCATTTCGAAGGAAACTATAGTAGGCGAATTTTTGTCAATGGAAATTCTGGCAATCTTGTGAAGCACATAAATGTCAGAAATAATATTCTGCCAAATTCTTCGGGCTATTGTATAGATTTCACAAATGCTAAATATGTTGAGTTTTCGGAAAATCAGATTAGTAATTTTTATCGGGGAATACAGGTGAAATATTCCGATAATATTCTGATTAATAATAATATTCTGGAAAATGGCATCGATTTTGGCATTGATGTTTATACTAATCAGTTTCAGGATAGCATTTTTATTAATGGCAATAGAATATCAGGTATTTCAAATGCATACGGGATAAAGGTTCGTTGCAAAAACGTTCGTATTTTGAACAACTTTATTCATGTTGAAGGTATGGCGGCAAATAATGGAATTTATGTTGGCAGCAGCAGCGATAGTTGCAAGATCAATTTCAATTCTATAAGCATAACAAGCGCAAATCTTGCCAGTAGTGCAATTTTTCTGGAAGATGCTGAAAACCTCGACATTCGAAACAATATTTTTTCGAATTACGGTGGAGGATATGCTGCTATTATCAGCAATAATCCTCCTGATTTAATGATTGACCATAACAATTACTTCAGCTCTGGTGTGCTAACATGGAAACTTGCTGGTGCAGACATCCTGTATCTTCCGGCATGGCAATCAGGAATTTCTGACGATGCAAATTCATTAAATCAGAATCCATTTTATTCGGGCACTCACGACTTAAGCGTAAACCAGTCGTTGCTTGATGGAACAGGAATTGTTATCCCAGAAATTACATTTGATATTGATTCTGTAATTCGCTCGAATCCACCCGATGTAGGAGCAAAAGAATTTGATCCTTGTGGTATTGATGCAGGTATAAACTTGGTGGGCGGAATTACAAACCCTATAACTCCCGGATTGCAGAATATTGATGCAGAGCTACAAAATCAAGGCACTGCTACATTAACAAACTGTATAATAAACTGGAGTGTAAACGGACAAACACAAACTCCATATTTTTGGAGTGGAAATCTTTTAAGCGCAGAAAATCAGATTATTCAGATTGGAACTTATATTTTTACGACTGGCTCGAATTATATAATTTCTATTTGGACATCGCAGCCAAACAACCAAACAGATTGTAACAATTTGAACGATACAATCAATACTAACGATATGTCAACTCCTATGTGCGGAGATTATACAATAGGTGGGCTAAACCCGGATTTTGCTAATTTTTCTGAAGCAGCTACTATTCTGAACAATGCGGGTATTAGTTGCCCTGTGCGATTTTTTGTTCGCGATGGAGTGTATTCAGAGCAAATAGAAATTGGACAAATTGAAGGAACTAATTCTACAAATACGGTTACTTTTATTAGCGAAAGCGAAGACAGCAGTTTGGTAACATTACAATATCTTCAGTACAATATTATTTTAGACTATACTGTAAAATTGAATAATGCAGAATATGTTTATTTTCAGCATCTTGGTGTGAAACGTAGCTATGGGGATAATCCTTTTATAATTAAAGAAAGTAATAATATTTCAGTTTTGAATTGCATGCTAAGTGGCGATATTTCTATAAAAATTGAATCGGAGAGTGAAAATATTGATATTAATAATAATTATTTTGAAGGAAACTATGATAAACGAATTTGTATAGTTGGAAGTGCTGGAAGTCTTAATAGAAAAATTGAAATTCGACACAATATATTCCCCGCGTCAACAAATTATTGTATAGAAATATCATACGCAGAAAATGTAGAAATTTTGCAAAATCAGATAAGCAATTTCTATCAGGCAATAAAAATTGAGTACTGCGATAATGTTTTGGTCGGATACAATACTATCGAGAATAGTGAGAATTACTGTATTGAAATAAATTCTGACGTTTCGCAGGATAGCATCCAAATCATTGGGAATAGAATTTCGGGAATAATGAACTCTGATGGAATTAGAATCTTTTGCGAAAATGTAGAAATAATAAACAATTTCATTCATATCAATGGATTAGCTGAAAATTATGGTGTCTATCTTAGCAGCTTAGCAAACAATTGCAAGCTATACCATAATGCCATAAGCGTAACAAGTTCAAACTCTGTGAGTGGGGCAGTATATCTTGAAGATGCTGAATATTTGGATATTCGTAACAATATTTTCACGAATTGTGGTGGAGGATATTCTGTAAAAGTTGAATATAGTCCGCTAAATTTGATTATCGATTACAATAATTATTATTCATTTGGTGAAAATGCCTGGCAAATTGCTGATAGTTCTTTTCAGATATTGAGTGCGTGGCAGGCAGCAATAGGAGATGATGTAAATTCTCTAAACAAAAATCCTTTTTATGCTCTTTCGACTAATTTAAGTTCGAATCAAATTATGCTTGACGGTGCAGGCGTTTCCATTCCCGAAATCATAATAGATATTGATTCAATTATTCGTACAAATCCGCCAGATATTGGGGCAAAAGAATTTGCTCCTTGCGGAACAGATGCCGGAATAAATGCAATCGTTGGAATATCAAACCCTTTAAATCCCGGCATTCAAAATATTGATGTAGAGCTTCAAAATCAGGGAACCAGCACATTAACAACTTGCATTATTGAATGGAGTGTTAATGGATTAATGCAAGCTCCTTATAGCTGGACTGGGAGTCTTTTAAGTGCTCAAAATCAGATAGTTCAAATTGGATCCTATAATTTTTCATATGGAGCAAATTATGTTATTTCAGTCTGGACCTCGCAAGCCAACAACCAAACCGATTGCAATAATTTTAACGATACTATCATCACACACAATTTGTCAACTCCTTTGTGTGGCGATTATACTATCGGTGGACAAAATCCGGACTTTTCTAGTTTTTTGCAAGCTGTAACAATTTTAAATAATGCAGGAATTAGTTGTCCTGTGAGATTTTTGGTGAGGGATGGAGTATATTCAGAACAAATAGAAATAGAAAAAATTGACGGAACAGATTCTATAAATACGGTAACTTTCGTTAGCGAAAGCGAAGATAGCAGCCTCGTAAGTTTGCAATATTTCCAGAGCAACAGCATATTAGATTTTACAGTTAAGCTCAGTAATTCGGAATATGTTTGTTTTCAGCATATTGGAATAAAACGAGACACAGGAAATTGCCCCTTTTTTATTGAGCAAAGCAATAATATTTCAATTTCAAATTGTGTGCTAAGTGGCAATAATTCTGTGAAAATTGAATCAGGTAGTGAGCATATTGTAATATCGAACAACTATTTTGAAGAAAACTATAGCGACCTGATCTGTATTGAAGGTGGAATTGGAGAAATGATTCAACATATTGAAATTCATAATAATGTGCTGCCCGGCTCATCGGGGAAAAGTATTGAGCTATCATATGTAAATAATGTTGAAATTTCTAACAATCATATAAACAATTTTGCTCAGGCAATAGATATTGAACACTCAAACAATGTTCTTATAGAATACAATACCATAGAAAATGGCTATGGTTTTGGCCTTGAAATATCGTCGAATTTTCCTCAGACTAACATGTTTATTGTAGGAAACAAAATTACAGGAGTTTCAAATGCCGATGGAATCAGAATTTTAGGTGAAAATGTTCAAGTTGTGAACAATTTTATTCAAACCGAAGGAATAGCAGACAAAAGCGGAATATTTATAAGCGACAATTCAGATAATTGTAAACTATATTATAATTCGATAAATGTTATAAGTACTAATTCGGTTAGTAGTGCTGTTTGCCTCGACAATGCTGAAAATATGGACATTAGAAACAATATTTTCTCGAACAGTGGCAACGGATATTCTGCAATTCTGGAAAATATTCCAACAAATATTATTATTGATTACAATAACTATTATAGCTTTAGTGTAAATGGCTTTCAGATTTCAGGAAACGATTATCAATTGCTTAACAGCTGGCAAACTGCAATAGGAAACGACGCAAATTCTATAAATATTAATCCTTTCTTTGAAACTATTTCAAACCTTCGGCCATTTCAGCGAGAGCTGAACGGTGCCGGGATTACTATACCATCAATAATTTACGACATCGACAAAGAATTGCGCTATCAATCAGCTCCAGACATTGGTGCCGATGAATTTATGGTAGATTTCGGAATTACTGATTTGTTAAGTCCAACACTTGATTGTTATTTGACAATGGCTGAAAATATTACTATCTATCTCAAACAATTTGGAGATATTCCATTCATCAATTTAATTGTTGCTTATCAAGTCAATGGTGGTCAGATTTCTGCAGAAACAATTCCAGGCAGCCTTGCAAACGATTATGCTTTTACTTTTTCGGGCTCTCAAAACTTATTGGCATATGATACTTATACTTTCAAAATATGGATAGTTAACTCTCTCGATGACAATATTAATAACGACACACTTATTGCTGTTCGTCATAGTCATGTTCCTCCATATGTTGATTTTACTCACAATATAGTTTGTGAAGGAGATACTACTGACTTTAATTCGTTGTCAAGCGTATCATCTGGATGGATTGAAGGATATCATTGGGATTTCGGAGATTTATCAACAAGTACTTTTCAACACCCACATCATATATTCGACTCATCAGGGTTTTATGCTGTCACTTTTCAGGCATTAACCGAAGTAGGATGTTTTAGCGACACCACCGTAGATGTTCTGGTTTGGCCTACACCTACAGCCGATTTTTCATTCAATGATATCTGTTTAGCCGATACTGCTCATTTTCAGAATTTGTCATCAATTTCGTATGGCTCAATTACTTATTTCTGGGATTTTGGCAACAACTCTTCTTCAACAGAATTATCACCATCGCATTTTTATTCGGTGGTTGATACTTTTTCGGTTTCTTTAATTTCAGTATCAAACAATGCATGTTCTGATACAATAATACACAGCATTATTGTGCATGAATTGCCAGTTTTAAGCTTACCAAATTTCGATACACTTTTTTGTGAAAATGATGCTCCTATGCAACTAATATCTTATCCAACTGGTGGGATATTCATCGGTAGCGGAATTGTTGAAGATACGCTTTACCCACCTTTGGCAAATATTGGACAAAATACAGTTACATACTCATATGCTGATATAAACGGCTGTTCCGCTACAATTTCAGACGATTTTACAATCTTGCCAGTACCTGAAATCAGTATAAATGGTATTGACAGCAACTATTGTATAACTGGTTCTTCAGACACAGTCATAATTGTGCCAGCTGGGGGAGTCTTGTCTGGTTCAGGAATAAATGGAGAAATCTTTTTTCCACCAGTGGCAGGAAATGGGAACCATACAATTACATATACACATATTGTGTCAAATGGATGCATAGCAACGAGCCAGTTCACGACAATTGTTTCTGAACCAAATATTATGAATTTACAGTTTGATATTGATAGCATAAGCTGTTATGGCGAAACTGACGCAGCTATTAATCTTAGTGTGAATTTTTCAAATCAAAGCTATTCTGAGATATTATGGTCGAATGGAGCAACTGTTGAAGATATTTCAAATTTAGGAATTGGGAATTACTCACTTACTGTTACTGATAGTTTTGGTTGTAGAAGCTTCGACTACATTGAAATTACTCAGCCAAACCAACTTTTTATTTCCTTAATAGCTCAGGATGCAATTTGTTTTGCGGAAGCAAGCGGACAGATTTTTACAAATATTATTGGAGGGACACAACCTTATAATTTTCAATGGTCTGATGGTTCAACAGTGCAAAACCCTACCAACCTTATGGCTGCTACTTATTGGTTAGAACTTGTCGATGCTAATTTTTGCACGGAATATGATTCTATCGAAATATTTGAAGGTGCGGAAATCCTTCTTAGTCCAACAATTGAAGATATCCTTTGTTTTGGTTTAGGAAATGGAAGTATCGACATGACAGTTTCCGGCGGCAGTCCTCCATATACTACCATGTGGTCGAACGCAGCAACAACAGAAGATATCTCAAACCTTCAGGCCGGAATTTATCATTTTTTAGTAACTGACTCCTTAGGTTGCACAGATAGCATAGAACTTGGAATTACTCAACCCCTACAAACCTTAAGTGCCATTTTGTCGGCAGATAGCCTGAATTGTTTTGGTCAACAAAATGGTTCGGTAAATCTGGTTGTATCTGGCGGAACAACTCCATACCAGCAGTTTTTATGGAGCAATGGAATGACTACACAAAATATTTCGGGCATCAATGCAGGATTCTATTATGTTAGTGTATTGGATGCAAATGCTTGCTTTGTAGAAGACTCAATTACAATTTTTGAACCGGACGAATTAGGTGTCTTTATAATCGCTCAGGATGCAATTTGTTTTGAGGAGGCAAGCGGACAAATTTTCACAAATATTATTGGAGGTACACAACCTTATAGTTTTCAGTGGTCCGATGGTTCAACAGTGCAAAACCCAACCAACCTTTTGGCTTCTACTTATTGGTTAGAACTTGTCGATGCTAATTTTTGCACGGAATATGATTCTATCGAAATATTTGAAGGTGCGGAAATCCTTCTTAGTCCAACAATTGAAGATATCCTTTGTTTTGGTTTAGGAAA
>Ga0233431_1001581_pt1 | contig 38272 bp, 35 predicted proteins | sample SI_118_April2016_FD_179867 | JGI IMG/M metagenome (GOLD analysis project Ga0233431, IMG submission 179867) | Seawater microbial communities from Saanich Inlet, British Columbia, Canada - SI_118_April2016_200_MG | ecosystem: Environmental > Aquatic > Marine > Inlet | place: Canada: British... | reverse complement strand
TCATGGTGAGCCGTAGGTTTTCCTGGTGAAATGGTTTTGGTCTGGACAACATAAAACTACTATATTTCAACAGGTTAGTCTACGCTCACCGCTTAATTTCTGAGCTGCTGTGAATAATTCAGGCTAGCTAACGTAATCATCGGATTTCCGCACGAAACCGATGAATTCCTAGCGGAGAACATTCCCTTCGTCAGAAGGCTCAAAACAGCTGGCTGCGAGGATCTGGCCGTCGTTTACTATATGGCGCTTCCGGGTACGGAGATTTTCCATAGCCTGTTTGATGCGGGGAAACTTCGCATCGACGGCGCCTACTTCCGCCATATTCTGCATGGTGTCAGCCTTTGGCCGAGTATGACTTTCAATGGGGGAAAAATCAGCAAGCTCATGCTTCTGTGGTGGAAAGTAAAGATCAGCCTGGAATTCTACAGAACCAAGGGTCTGAGGGTGCGCCAAGGGGGGCTTGTTCAAACAATCCACAAGGTCTTTGCTGGAATTTTTTCGCGCAAGCACGATTCACGGTTACAGTCCGCAGTTGGTCATGCGTTGAAGAGTTCCTTCAACACCATCAAGGTGCAGTTGGGACGGGGATGGATGGCCCGGAGCGAAGAAGAAGAATTTTTCCACGGTTGGCATGGAATATACGCTGACATCCGCCGCCAACTTAAAGACAAGAACGTTTGCGTGCCAACGCCCGAGGACACGATGCTCATCCATACGAATAACGTTGTCAACAAGGTACGTCGCGATCACGAGACAAACCGCGTATTAGTTAATCCGAGCTCATTGAGAAACTGAAACTTACACTCAGAAACGATGGCGCAAACAAGTTGTTGCAGGCGAATGCCTCCCTAACACATCCGCCACGCAAGGGACTACTAACTCGGTTATCTGGGCGGAAACTTGAAAGCGATAATACTCGATTCCAATGGATCGTGGACAATCGCCAATATCTTGTCGTTTTTCATGATGTCGTCGGGCGGGCTACCGATAAACAGTGTGGACGTGTCGCAATGTTCCGGGCCCGGACATGCTTTTGCGTAATTTTTCGCATAACGAATGCGCCCGTTTCGCACCGTCAGCTTTTGAAAAGCGGCCTTGCTTTTGCCCAACCGGTAATTGTTGATACCGTAAAGAGTGGCGCAAGGCCTCGGTTGAACGGTGCGCAGGCAAGTGATGTTGTTTCCTGGATCTTGCGCCAGATGTGTATCAACGGCTTGCTGCAGCTGCTCCTCTATTTCATTGTACACCGGCATGACCGATCTGGCAGCGAATACATAGTCGCCAAACGAAAGGGCGACAATCGCCAAAACCGTGGCCACGCCGCCCCTCCTAAGGAATTTACTCGATGAGCGCTCGATCATCACGAGAATGTAAGCAACAACGATAAGACTCATGATGATCATGCGCGATGTTTGGCCATAAGCCGTGATTACGTTCGGTTCGACCAAAATGGCGTTTCCTGCCATAAAGAAGGTCAGAAGCAGTGAAACTCCAATAAAAATCAGGGCAAATACCGCTCGCGTAGTGACTCCCTCTCGTCTGGTGCTTTCGGCGATCGCCAAAAATGCCAGAACGACGCTGACAATGGGCAGCCAATGCCATGACCAGGCTGTCAAGAAGCCCCAATAATCGGGTGTCACCACGATGTTAGGATGGGTCGAATCCGGGTCGGTGAACAAGGCCGCCGTCTTCCTCATTTTTTCGGCTGCGGTCGCTCCCCAGAAGCGGACGAGAAAATTGCACGAAAGCACCCAACCGATTGCCATGGGGGCTACCCACGCCCACCAGAACCGCCAGGCAACAGCTTTTCTGAGAATAAAATACAGAGCGGCGATGGCAATCACTGCAGTTACGCCCCAGGCAAAATCGCTGCTAAGCTTGATAATGCCGCTGTGGCGCAGAATATCGCGCGGAATATCCAGCATGTTTCTTATCAAAAAAACGAGAACAGCCAAAATTCCAGCAATAACCGGCCAGGATCGGGTCTCGGGTACCGTGGAAAGGCGCGATAGAAAGGAGTCCAACCCCTCCTTGTAGGCCAACCAGACGAAACCGACCATGGCACCCAATACGATGGGAACAACAAGAAACAGGTTAGCCAGGAAAAAACCGAACAGCGCCAGTACGACCGTTATTACCCAACGCTTTCGTGTTGCGGACACGACAACGATATAAAGGCCCAGCGCCAAAGCTGGCGAAAGGAAACCCAATGGGGCATATATGACAAGCAGAGGTGCATAGAGGGCTACGGTCGGCATGCTTATTGCTACCAAAGACAGCAACGCCGGGATGTAGAGCGGCAGGCGAAGAATATTCGAAAAAAGTGCGACCAGCACGGAGGCGATGATAGCAAACACAATGTTCAAGCCAAAACCCATCCAATAGAATGCGTCAAGGGTCTCATCACCCTGGACCGGCAAAACCAAAAGGCTTTCCAGGAAGATTAAGGAATAGGCCGGATGGCCAAATCGGATTTGGAACTCGCCATAGAGGAGGTTCTGGGCTAACCCGAATTGGCCGGGAATATTGTCGTTGGGAAAACTGTAATACTCGCGTCCCAGGGATTGGTCGATAATCAGAAAAATAATAATGGGAAGGAAATACGCCAGAACGTATTTTTGGGGCATTAACTGATCCAATTTGCTCATACGATCATGGCCCCCTTGTCGTTGGCATTGTCGCTGACCCCGTATCGCCAACAATACGGATGGTTCTTCCATCATTGGCGGGCACGCTGTCATATTTCCAGAGTTTCCGTCAAGACCCACAGCGCGCAAATGCAATTCACCAGGTTGTGCGATGGTTAGGTGGGGAGTTGTAGTTCTTAAGGGGGGCGGCGTTGGCCTTGACGGATCACGAAATGGTCAACACTTCTTAACCAGTGTTCTCTCGATTCCCCTTCGTCAGGTACCTGGACTCTTGACCCTGCGTCCCCCCAACTGTATGTTCGTGGCGTGAACATGTTCGTGAAATGAACAGGGGGAACGCGGGGAGTTTAGAGCCCTCCGGTCGGATCGGATGCCCGAAGAACAACGCGAAATCACACTGGGGCTGCTGAACGCGGTCCACGAAAACAGCAATGTGACGCAACGCAATGTGGCGCAGGATTTGGGCGTCGCGTTGGGGTTGGTCAACGCGTATCTCAAACGTAGCGTAAAAAAGGGTTTTATAAAGGTTCGTCAGGCCCCGGCAAACCGTTTTGCTTATTATTTGACGCCCGCTGGTTTCGCAGAAAAAAGCCGCCTGACGGCTGCATATCTTTCACACTCGTTTACTTTTTTTCGCAATGCCCGGCGCGAAGGATCCGAAATCCTGGGATTTTGCGAAAAACGCAATTGGCTAAAGGTTGCGCTCGCAGGAACCAGTGATTTGGCCGAGATCATCATCCTGTGCGCGGGAGAAAGCAAAGTCTCACTGGCCGGTATCCTTGATACAAACGTATCGGATGAACCGTTCATGGGACTTCCGGTAACCAATCTTTTGAAAAAACTGGGCTCGGTGGACGCGGTCGTCATCACAGATTTGACCGATCCTCAGTCCGCCTTCAACGTGCTTTCCGAGTACTTTCCATCGGAGCGCATTTTGGCCCCCGATATTCTTGGCATCGTCCGCAATGAACGCAACGGTCGGAAGCGGGAGGCTGGCTGATGCTCCGGTGGTATGTCGTCCATACGAAGCCCCGCGGAGAAGAGACCGCATTATTCCATTTGCGCCGCCAGGATTTCGAAGCCTACCTGCCGTGCCACTTGAAGAAACGCGTGCACGCGCGGCGCACCGATTGGGTGCCGAGCCCGCTATTTCCAAATTATATGTTCGTGGCCATGGATAAGGATCACGCCAGATGGCGCTCCATTCGGGGAACCATCGGCGTCAAGGGACTGGTTTGCAATGGCGATCAGCCGTTGCCTGTGCCCGAGGGCATTGTGGAGGCCATTCGCGCGCAGGAAAATGGAAACGGTTACGTCGATTTTCACCGCGACGAAGTCTTCAATAAAGGTGAGCGCGTTGAAATTGCCAAAGGCCCGTTTGCTGAGACCTGCGGAATTTTTGAATGTGTTGATTCAAAAGACCGTGTGATTGTGCTTCTCAGCCTGCTGGGCCGAGAAGTGCGCACGCGGGTTCGAACCGACTGGGTTCAGGCCGCCGCCTGACTGGCCGGGTTTGAGAGAAATTCTACCCAACGGGTGAAACCTGTTTTTCACCCGAATGGCGGTAGCGTGAAGAATTGGTGGGTGAAACGCCAAACCCATCGGAGATGCAACTGGAACAATCGATGCCCTCCAGAAACGACAAATTGTTCAAATCACTCCTCCGCACGGCCCTACTGATCCGCAAAGTCGAAGAACGGATCATTGAGGTCTATCCCGATGATAAGGTCCAAAGCCCTGTTCATCTTTCTATCGGGCAAGAGGCGGTGGCGGCGGGGGTTTGCCATGCGCTTCGCCGCGAAGATTGGCTCTATTCATCGTACCGCAGCCACGCATTTTATTTGGCCAAGGGCGGAGACCTGAAAGCGATGTTTGCTGAGCTGTACGGCAAGGTTACAGGCGGTGCGAAGGGCAAAGCCGGATCCATGCACCTGACCGCGCCTGAGGTTGGCTTAATGGGGTCGTCGGCCGTTGTTGCCAGTGCTATTCCCCACGCCCTGGGCGCGGCATATGCCAGCAAGCTCAAGAACGACGGCAAGGTTCACTTGATTGCTTTCGGCGACGGCGCCACGGAAGAGGGTGTTTACCATGAGTCCCTCAACTTCGCTGCACTCCATGAGCTTCCGATTGTTTTTCTATGTGAAAACAATGGATTAGCTGTTCATTCGCGACCGAAGGCACGTCAGAAATTCTCGATTCAAAGCCACGCCGCGACATATCAAATCCCGGTTCACCACGTTTCTGAAGGCTACGATTTTATTGCGGTCTTCGAGGCCGTATCGCTATTGGTTGAACGCGCCCGGCATGGCGATGGCCCGCAATTCATCGAGATCGACACCTGTCGCTACATGGAGCATGTGGGCCCGGGAGAGGATTTCAACGCGGGTTATCGGTCCCGCAGCGAGATCGAACCGTGGATGGCCAGAGACGTATTGATTCAGGAACCCGATCTTTGTGAAAAACTGTTGCCGGAAATCCTTGACGAGATTGATGAGGCCGTCGCGTTTGCCGAGAACAGCCCATGGCCGGATCGCGATGAACTTTTGACCGATGTTGATCATCCGGACCCGCAAAAAACGGCGACGCCGGTCCTGTCAGTTCCCAGCGACGAGGATGCCTCCGATCCTGTTTCCTACCGCTCGGCGTTGTTTACAACCATGCGCGAGGGAATGAAAAACCATCAAAACACCATCATATTCGGGCAAGGCGTTGATGATTACAAAGGTATCTTCGGAACGACGACGGACCTGCACAAAGAATTCGGAAGCGATCGGGTGTTCGACACGCCCCTGGCCGAGGAAGCTATGGCGGGTGCGGCCCTTGGTGCTGCATTAAACGGCCTTTATCCCATCCAAACACATATCCGCTCTGATTTCATGCTTCTATGCACGAACCAGATTATCAACCTGATTGCCAAATACCGCTATATGTTCGGCGGGCGTTTTGAAACGCCGATGCTAATCCGAACGGTTGTCGGGCGTAGTTGGGGGCAGGGGGCGCAGCATTCGCAAAGTCTTCAATCTCTATTCGCCCACATCCCCGGCCTAACCGTGATTATGCCGTCGAGCCCACAATCCATTCTGGAAACCTATCCTTACCTCATTAGAGATTATAAGGGGCCGGTCATTTCGTTCGAACATCGGCTTCTTTACGATCTGGAATTCAACGTAGATTGGGTGGCTGTCCAGAAAGAGAAAATGCCATTAACGTCGCGAAAAATCCGCGAAGGGCGGGACGTTACCATTGTCGCCACGTCGATCATGGTTCTGGAAGCCGAGCGAGCGGCCAAATTATTGGCGGAGGAAGCCGGGATTGACTGCGAGATCATCGATTTGCACTGCGTATCCCATCCAGACCGAGAGATGATTCTTGATAGCGTAAAGAAAACGGGGCGGCTTTTGGTGGCTGACACAAGCTGGCTCCCCTACGGTGTCTCTGCCGAAATTTGCCGATTGGTTTGCGAGCGGTTCCCACAGGCGTTGAAGGCACCCGTCGTTACCATGGGAATGGCCTTGGCTCCGTGTCCCACCGCCAAATCGCTCGAGGATATTTATTACCCAAATTTGGCCGATCTGGTCGACGCCACGGCGAAACTGGTTACTGGAAAAGAAGACCACGCAGTACCGCTTCCCGACGAAAAATCCATGGCTGATTTCTACAAACGATTTAAAGGGCCGTTTTGATACGGGTTGTCGAATTATGAAGGCACTGATTACGGGCATTACCGGGATGGTCGGAAGCCATTTGGCCGACCACATCCTTGAAAGTCATTCCGGGGTCGAAATTCACGGCATCATCCGATGGCGCAGTCCGTTGGACAATATCCGCCGGATACAAAACCGGGTCACATTGCACCATGCCGATCTTCATGACCTTAATTCGCTTGTTGAGGTTATGAAGTCCGTAAAGCCGGATCGAATTTTCCATCTTGCAGCGCAATCATATGTCGTGGACAGTTTCAGCGCGCCAGCCGATACGTTGGCCGTCAACGTGATTGGCACCACTAATCTGCTGGACGCGGTTCGTCAGGCCAAGATCGACCCGTTGGTACACATTTGTTCGTCGTCGGAGGTCTATGGGCAGGTGCGCGAGGACGAGGTCCCGATCCGCGAGCACAATCCGTTCCGCCCGGCAAGTCCCTATGCCGTTTCCAAAGTTGGTGAGGATATGATTGCTTTGCAGTATTTCCTCTCCTACGGCGTCAAAACCATACGGACACGGATGTTTACGCATACCGGCCCCAGGCGCGGCGACGTTTTTGCGGAAAGCTCGTTTGCAAAACAAATTGCCATGATCGAAGCCGGGCTGACTTCCGGCAACGTTGTTCGGGTGGGCAATCTTGATAGCGTTCGAACGTTTGCTGATGTTCGCGACGCGGTTCGCGCCTATTGGCTGCTGCTCGAAAAATGTGAACCCGGCGAGGTCTATAACATCGGTGGCAACCAAACCATGACCATCGGTGAAATGCTCGAAGTGTTGATAAAATCCGCAACCTGCGAGATTCGTCATCAGGTTGATCCCGGTCTTCTTCGTCCATCCGACGTTACGCTACAAATTCCGGATATCTCGAAGTTTCAGGCGGCAACAGGCTGGCAGCCTAAAATCCCGGTGGAAACAACCATGAAAGACCTCCTCGATTACCACCGCAGGCTGATCGAGTCGCAAAAGGCCTTCGTCTGATGATTATATCCCGAACCCCCTTTCGCATTTCCTTTTTTGGTGGTGGAACCGATTACCCCGCCTGGTATCTGCGCGAAGGCGGGGCGGTGCTATCGACGACAATCGATAAATACCTCTATATGGCGTGCCGCTACCTGCCGCCCTTTTTTGAAATGCGTCACCGGATTGTTTGGTCGAAAATCGAGAACGTTTGGAAAATCGAAGACATCCAGCATCCAGCCATTCGCGAGGGACTGCGTTTTCTCGGTTTCGACGATTCGCGGGGGCTGGATATCCATTATCATGCGGACCTGCCGGCGCGTAGCGGCATGGCCTCCAGTTCGGCATTCGCTGTGGGTTTGATTAACGCGCTACACGCGCTTCGGGGGCATCGCGTCAGCAAGCAGGAAATGGCTTTAAAGGCGATTGAGCTTGAACGCGATGTCTTGCATGAAACGGTCGGATCGCAAGATCAAACAGCCGTCGCTAATGGCGGCTTGAACAGAATTGATTTTCTGCAAACGGGTGAAATCAGGGTTGAGCCAATAACCATTGCCGGGGCGCGAATTTCGGATTTTGAGAGCCATTTGATGTTGTTTTACACGGGGATCAGCCGTCACGCATCTCAGGTTGCTGCTGACGTCGTGGCGAATATTCCGAAGAAAGAGGCGACGCTACGCGAAATGCTGCAAATGGTGGACACGGCGGAAGGCATTCTGACAGGGACAGGATCGCTTGACGAATTAGGCCATCTTCTCCACGAATCCTGGCAGTTGAAACGCAGCCTCAGCCGACGCATCACAAATTCGAATATAGACGGAATATACGAAAGTGCCCGTAAAGCTGGCGCTCTCGGCGGAAAGCTGTTGGGCGCGGGAGAATCCGGTTTTTTGTTGTTCTTTGTCCCCCCTGATGGTCGGGCCGCGATAAAAATGGCCCTCGAGTCCTTGCTTCACGTTCCTTTCGGGTTTTCGCGGCAGGGAAGTACCATAATTCACTATGATCCCGAGGAATATAATGCCGGGACGACCAGGTAGATCGCCGCTGACCATAATCGAAATCCGTAGTAACCCTGATAGCGAACTAATGAAAAAAGAAACCGTCTTTTCGTCGGAATGGTTTAGTGTCGAAGCGCAATATGGCGATGACCGCGGGAAAGAAGGCGTCGGCAAACCGTTTTACAAGGTTCAAATCCCCGACGGTGTTGTCATCCTGCCGGTTACCCCCGACAATCATTTCGTGCTGATTCACCAGTATCGCCCGGCACTTGGCCGTGTAACGTTGGAAATCCCTGCGGGGGCTGTCAACGAAGGGGAATCGCCCGAAGACGCGGCAGCCCGTGAGGTCTATGAAGAAACGGGATTCCATTGCGCCGATATTAAGCTTGTAGGCCGAGGTATACTGCGGGTGGACCGCGAGGACGCCTGCAATCACTATTTTATTGCGACTGGCGCAATCAAGGATACTGATTTTGAACCCAAGGAAGATATCTCGACGTCTCTGCTAACCCCCGATGAGTTCAGAAATATCGTAATTGCGGGACATTTCGATCACATTGCGGCATTGCCGCTCTTCGTAATGGGAGGTTGGGCGCACGAAATGGATTTTGGCTTTTCCAACCCAATGGCTTGAAACAGATGAATCTGATTAGTGATCTAGAGAAAAAAGCCGCCGAGGTTAGGCTTACGGCACTCGAAACGGCGCTGAAGGCTGGAAAGGGCCACGTTCCACCCGCCTTTTCGTGGACTGAAATAGCAGTGGCCCTGTACTACGGCGGCGTGTTGCGGTTCCGCCCGGATCAGCCCGATTGGCCGGATCGCGACCGATTTATCCTCAGCAAGGGGCATGCCTGCCTGACCCTGTATGCCGTTCTTGCCGACTGCGGGTTTTTCGATGCTAGCGAGCTGGAAAAATTTGCCGGCGATGGCTCATTGTTGCCCGGACATCCGGATTTTCTTATTCCTGGCGTCGACGTGATGTCGGGGTCCCTTGGTCATGGTCTTGGCGTGGCCGCGGGATTGGCGATGGCCGCTAAACTTGATGGCAAGGATTGGCGGACTTTTGTTGTTCTCGGCGACGGCGAATGCCACGAAGGTTCTGTCTGGGAAGCAGCAATGTTCGCTGGCCACAATAATCTTGGCCAGCTTGTCGCTATTGTCGATTGCAACGGTCTCGCGGCAACGAATTTTACCGACAACATTGTGACCCTGAAGCCCTTTCAAGAGCGATGGTCGGCTTTCGGATGGGAGTGCGTTTCCATTGACGGTCACTCGTTTGACGAAATTCTCGACGTCCTTTCTCCGGCGGACCTGAAAAGCAGATCCCGTCCGTTGGCGGTGATTAGCAACAGCGTCAAGGGAAAAGGGGTCTCGTTCATGGAGGATTCACCGAATTGGCACCATCAATTGCCAAAAGGGGAAAGGATCGATGACGCTCTGTCTCAATTGAGGCAGCAGCTAGCTAGATAGCGCAAGACGATTTGGAAAAAACGTGGTGAATACTATGTCTGAACAATACCCTCTTTCCCTTAATCAAGATGATTTTGCCCGTTTGTTCGGAGAAACCGGCGAATTGCCTGATGAATGTAAGGCCATTATTGAGAAATATGATTTTTCTTACCGTATTTTGGAGGGCGAAGAGCGAGATCAGGTCGTTTTGAATCTTGTAAAAGCGCTAGACACGCCCCTTCCGGTTTCTGGTCCGAAGCGGCTTCCCAAGTGGGAGGAGGGGTGGGGAGAAAACCTGCTAAATTTCCGGTCCTCGGGCTTTGACCCCGAGGCCCTCATTCCCGGTTACTACCGTCGTGGTCCGTCTGTCATGCGGATAGATGATCAACTAGGTTTTCCTAACAATCCGATGTTTGAGTATCACTTCTTTGAAGTTTTGCAAGCCTGGTTGGCCAACAAATTCCTACCGAACGTTGATACGGCCTATGAATTTGGGTGCGGTCCCGCCCACAATTTATTGGCATTTGGTTCGCTCTACCCAAAAAAGAAGTACGTCGGATTGGATTGGGCGCGGGCTTCGCAAGAAATTATTTTGGAAATTAACAACAATTTTGGGATTAATGTATCGGGTCAAAGATTCGATATGCTCAAAGACAATGAATTTCCTAAGATCGAGAAAAACAGCGTTGTTTTTACGATTGGCGCGATGGAACAACTTGGAAATAAATACGATAAGTTCTTTGATTACCTGTATAGCCAGGGTGCAGATACATATATTCATGTGGAGCCGATAATAGAAATGCACGAAATAGAAACCCTTCTTGGTTATTTGGGAAGAAGATATTTCGAAAAAAGAAACTATTTGAACGGTTACCTTGATCATCTTCGGTCATATGCCGACACCGGGGCTATTAAAATCAATGAATGTCGAAGAATTCTTGGGAACGTCTCCTATTTCGGATGGTGTTTGATAGTTTGGCAAAAGACGTAAAGTAAGGGTGATCATGCAACTTATTCCTTTATCGGAAATGGTTTAGTTCTTATGGATTTTCGAGACGCGGTATTTGATACGATACGGTCCATCATGCGTGAGGACGCGGATGTCGTCGTCGCAACAAACGACATGGGGGCGATGATCCTAGATGAAATTCGCGCCGAGATGCCCGAACGGGTCATTAATGTCGGTATCGCTGAACAAAACCTGATGGCCGTGTCCGGCGGGCTCGCGCTTGCTGGCAAAAAGGTTTACGTCTTCGGCATTTCAGCCCATCTGGTGGGGCGATCGCTCGAGCATATCAAACTAGACATTTGCGTTGGGAACCTGCCCGTGGTGATTCTTGGGGTTGGACCGGGCTTGGCTTACGGTGCCGACGGACCAACCCATCACGGGACCGAGGACGTTGCGATTATGCGGGCCCTTCCCAACATGACCATCTTCAACCCGTGTGATGGCATTTCAACGGCCGCATTGGTTCGGGCCGCCTATGATTTGGGTTCGCCGGCCTATGTTCGTGTCGATAAAGAAAACATCCAGCCCATTTACAGTCCCACCGACGACTTCGATTGCGGGTTCAAGATTTGGCAGGAAGGAACGGATGTGACGGTCCTTTCGACCGGCGTGTTGACGTTTCAGGCCCTGGCGGCGGCGGAAACCTTGGCCAGTGAAGGGGTTTCGGTGCGGGTTGTCGATGTCTTTCGTCTTAAACCGCTTGACGAAGGCAAGCTCATTGACGTGATGAAAGAGAGCGGGGCGGTACTTGTTTGTGAAGAACACACCCCCAATGGCGGACTGGCCTCGGCGATTGGCAATATTATCGCCCAATCGAGGCTGAACCCAAAGTTCCGCGCCGCTACGCTGCCCGATGTTTACCTGTTGGGATCGGCCAGCCGGGCGTGGGCACATGACAAGTTTGGGCTGACCAGCGGTGATCTGGCCAAACTATTGCGCTCATTGGTATGATTTACAAATCTTTGGGAAAATCGGCCATCAAGGTCTCTGCCATCGGCCTGGGTACCATGGGGTTCGGTGGTCGTTATCAACGTGAAGAACAGGCGGCGGAATCTTGCATCCATCTAATTCGGACTGCTGTTGACCTCGGCCTGAATTTCTTCGACACAGCAGAGGTTTATGGCAAAGGGCACGCCGAAGAAATCCTTGGGAAAGCGGTTTCGGCAATTCGTGACGACGTTGTAATCGCAACCAAATTCGCGCCTGCCAACAGCGGTTATGCCGATGTAATGGGTGCCGCCGAAGGTAGTTTAAAGCGGCTGAATACGGATTTTATCGACCTCTATCAAATGCATTGGCCAGCGCCCCAAATCCCGATTGAGGAAACTTTCGGGGGATTGGCGGACCTTGTTGAACAAGGAAAAGTCCGCGCCGTCGGGCTAAGTAACGTTACCGTCTCGCATGCCCGAAAGATACTGGCGTTTTTGCCGCAGGACTTTCCCCTCGTATCGATGCAGCAGGATTTCAGCTTGCTGGAACGGTTTGTTGAACCGCGTATTTTGCCATTCTGTACTGCCAGTGGGCTGTCTTTGATCGCGTACAGTCCTCTGGGCCAGGGCCGGTTGACGAAGCACGACGACAGATATGAAATTCTGCAAGACGTAGCCGAACGCTACGCGATGACCACCTCGCAGGTCGCGCTTCAATGGGTGGCGCGCAAGGAAAACACTGTCGCCATACCCATGACCTCGCGCGACGCAAATCTGCGAAGTAATGCGACGGCCCTTGATCGAACGATTGATGACATCGATATGAGTGCGATAACGCGTGCGTATTCAGCGGATATCCGACCGATCAACGTTGATGCGATCGAGGTGATGGAGTCACACACTGGCAAGGTGTTTTCGTCGCTTGAACAGGCTAAGGCGAACACCTTGGGTATGTCCCCCAGCCCCCGGCAACTGGCCGAGGAAATGCGGGAGGGTGAAATGCTCAAACCGATTAAGGTTCGTCAGAAGCCGGGAACGCTCGATAAATTCGAATTGTACGAGGGGCAGTTACGCTATTGGGCGTGGGTAATCGCCCACGACGGCTGCGAACCGATCATTGCGATGGTCGAGCACGGAACTAAATCGTGACAGGCACAATCCCTCCCAAAGGGTGCTATTGCGTGCTTGGTGCCAGTGGATTGGCGGGGTCTCATGCTCTAAAGGCTTTGTGCGATGTTCCAGGGGTTGAAGTCCGCGCTGTCTGTCACAGCCGTCCGCCCCGAATTGCAGGGAAAAACATCCAAGTGTTTCAGGCGGATTTGTCGGTTCCTTATCCATGCCCGGAAGCCTTCGAAGGTGCGGATTATGCTCTAATTTTTGCTGGGGTATTATCTACTTCTCCGGTCTTGGCGAGCGATCCCGTCAGCCCCGTGCTGGCCAACCTGCGTATCGCGGTAAATTGCCTGGAAGCCGCGTATCGGGCAGGTGTGGCGAAGTGCGTTTGGCTCAGTAGTACGACCGGATATCCCGCTGGGGACGAGACTCATTCAGAGGACCGCATGTTCCACGGTGATCCACCGGGAAATTGGTACGCGCTGGGTTGGATGACGCGATATGTGGAAACCGTTTGCCGGGCTTTTTCCGAACGGTTTCCCCGCAAAATGCCGGTTATTGCTCTTCGTCCGACCATGATGTACGGCGAATTTGATCATTTCGATGAGGAAACTGCGCATTTCCTGCCCTCTTTGGTGCGCCGCGTGGTAAATCGCGAAAGGCCAATCGAGGTGTGGGGAACGGGCGAACAAACCAGGGATTTGATTTACGCGGGTGACGTAGTTGACGCGGCCTTTGCCGCAGTTGAGAAGCTGGACAGGCATGCCGCATTTAACGTTGCCTCCGGGAAAAGCCACTCGGTCAACGAGATTCTCAGGATGGTTTTAGAACTCGATCAGTATTCGGACTCCCAAGTCGTTCGCCGGGCCGACAAACCTACCTCGATTTCCCAGTGCAGCTTTTCGAACACCAAGGCGATGGTTGAAATTGACTTCAAACCATCGATATCCATCAGCGAAGGTCTGCGCAAGACTATCGAGTGGTATCGCAACGATGTTGTAACGTGAAGCAAACGGCCGTCATCAGACGGTTTTTGGATATTTGGAAAACTGAATGACTTCTATCGGTATTGTTGTTCCGTCCTGGCACTATTGGGTTGATCCCCTAAAGCTCCAACCTCTTTGGGAACTCTATTACGCTACTCATTTGCGCAGGAACCTGTCGGATGTTGCTGTCGATGTTATTGATCTTCGGGAGCCTGAGTGCCGTGCCGAGAATTTCAAAATTCCACAGCGGAATATTTACGTCTACTGGGTCATGAAATCTGCAGATGCATTTGAGGTATATGGAATTATCCAGCAGTTGCGTAACCTCTACCCGGACAGCGTTCACGTCGCAGGCGGTACCCATGTGGATCACATGCAGGCCGAATGCGCCGAGGTTTTTGACTGCATCATGACTGGGACGGCCGAGGATATACTCATTCGGGCTATTAAGGATGTCGATGCGGGCAAACTTCGGCAAAGGTACATGTCCGACAATCGGCCCCATTTCAGCGATTTCGGCCACGCTGAGCGTGATTTTATCGAGCCGCATCGGGTGGTCAACGAAAAGCACTTCCAGAAATACGGGGGCGTTCCCGGGACAGGCGTTTACTTCTCACGCGGCTGTAGTTTTCGCTGCAATTTCTGCGTTTACAACAATCCGCCAAAGTTTGAATATCGCCGCCCAGCGCAAATCACCGCCGAGATCGAATACCTGAAGCGGGAATACGGGGTTCAGGGCGTTAATCTGCGTGACGAGGTGTGCATCCCCGTCAATGCCAAAGAGGCGGTCGCATATATCGAGGCGATTGGAAATGCGGGCGTCATTTGGCGCGGCCAATCCGTACCCCTGGGGATCGAGGAAATGGTCCGCTTGGCGGCCGAAAGCGGTCTCAAGGAAGTGGCATTGGGCTTGGAAAGCGTGGACTCTGACGATGTTATTACGCTGGCCAACAAACCGTCAAAAAGCATCGAAAACAACAAACGCTATATCGAACTTCTCAAAAAACACGGGATCAAGGTGAAGGTCTGTCTGATTTTCGGGCTCCCCGGGGAATCAGTGCATGTCCTAGATAGGACGGTCCAGTTCCTTGAAGAGGTTCGACCCGATTTCGTTGCCGTGTCTGGTTTCGATCCGGTTCCCGGATCCCCATTTTTCCGCGACCAAAAGAAATATGGCATTAAACACATTGATGATGACCTTTCAAAACACGCCCATCTGCTGTATCGGTTCGGCGATGACGAGGATGTCGGCTTGCCCTTCGAATACGAAAAAAACGCGCCCTGGGGCAAAAGCCTTTCACGCGAGGAAATCGCGGACAATATCCGGGCAATTCAAACCTACCTGCGCAACCACGATATGAGCTACTGACCAAGCCGAAATGCGATTGCGGCTGGAATTGACAGAGGACCAACCAAGATGGAACCCACCGGCATCATTACTTATGCCTCAAAATCTGAAGACGACAACAGGGGAAAAATGGCGGAACTCTTGAAAAGAGCGCCAATCCCTCAAGAACAATTACTTTCCAATATCGGTCTTTTCATTGAGTCAAAAAATCTTGCGCGGATATTGTTGATGGATCATCTGTTCCGCCAGATTGTCGATGTCCACGGTTGCGTGATGGAGTTCGGGACCCGTTGGGGTCAAAACGTCGCGCTGTTTTCAGCACTAAGGGGGATTTACGACCCCTTCAACCGCCATCGCCCAATCGTCGCTTTTGATACGTTTGCTGGCTTCCCCAGGGTCGTTCCCGAGGATGGTGACCATGAAATGATGGAAGTTGGCAGCTTAAGCGTTTCGGAAGATTATGAAGAATTTCTGGGCGAAGTTCTGACCACCCACGAAGCGTTGAATCCGCTTAGTCACATCAAAAAATTCGAAATCAGAAAGGGTGATGCCTCGATCGAAGTACCGAAATATATCGAAGATCATCCCGAAACGATAATCGCGCTCGCTTTTCTCGATTTCGATATTTTCGAACCGACGAAGAATATTCTTGAAGCAATAGCCCCGCGGTTAACCAAGGGCAGCGTCGTCGCCTTCGACGAATTGAACGACCCGGACGCGCCGGGCGAGACCCTGGCGGTGATGGAAACACTGGGCTTGCGCAATATTCGATTGAAGAAGTACCCGCATGCGTCGCGGGTCTCGTATTTCGTTGTTGAATAGATGGATCGTGGCTGCTCCTAATTCATGACAGTAAACGTTTGAACCGAGAATGAACTCTTCGCCGCAACACATCATTGGCCTTGCCCAAATCAACAACAGCTTCTCCGGCGCAACCTATTTGCCATATGCCGCAGGACTGATGGAGGCTTATGTCGAAAAACATGCTGCGGCCCCGGAGCGCTATCGTTTTCTTCCTCCGCTTTTCAAAAGAATTCCATTGGAAGAAGGGATCGAGAAGTTCGGCGAAGCGGATGTCGTTGGGTTCAGCCTCTATGTATGGAATGAGCGAATTTCTCTTGCCATACTTGAGGGGATAAAGGCGCAAAACCCGAATGTTCTGACAATTTGTGGCGGGCCGCAGGTTCCGGACCGCGCCGAAAAATTTCTGCGGGACAACCCGTTTGTTGATGTTGTTGTCCATGGGGAGGGCGAACGGGTTTTTTTGGAAATCCTTGAAAACCTGGATGAGCAGGATTGGAGCGGTGTTTGCGGAGTTAGTTTTCTTGATGACGAAGGATCATTTGTTACCCATCCAAAGGGTGAGCGTATCCGGACCCTGGAAGAAATCCCGTCTCCTTACCTAACCGGGGTATTTGATGAATTGATGGCTGCCAACGCGGATGGTGAGTGGTTGATTCTGTGGGAAACCAACCGTGGATGTCCATTTCAATGCACGTTTTGCGACTGGGGGTCGGCAACCCAAACAAAGGTCTTTCAGTTCGGAATGGATCGTCTGCAGGCCGAGATGAATTGGTTTTCAGATCACCGGATAGAGTTCATCTTTTGTTGTGATGCCAATTTCGGCATCCTTGCCCGCGATATCGAAATTACCCAATTTGCCGTGGAGACGAAGGAGCGAACTGGGTATCCCCATGCGTTGTCGGTTCAGAACACCAAAAACGCTACCGACAGGGCCTATACAGTCCAGAAGATATTGGCGGACGCGGGCCTGAACAAGGGTGTGACGCTTTCCATGCAGACATTGGATCCGGTCACGCTGGAAAATATCAAGCGCCAGAACATATCGCTCGACACCTACGAAATCCTGCAATCCAGGTTCACCGAAAATGGGGTTCCAACCTATTCGGACCTTATCTTGGGTCTTCCCGGCGAGACCTATGATTCTTTCGCCGATGCCGTTTCAACCCTTATTGAAAATGGTCAGCACAACCGTATTCAATTCAATAATTTGTCGGTTCTCCCCAATGCCGAAATGGGCGACCCCGCGTACTTAAGAAAATACGGTATGGTGCTTGTCGAAACCAAAATTCTGAATATGCACGGGGCGCGGGATATCGCAAAATGGGATGTCGATGAAACCCAGCAATTAGTTGTGGCGACAACGGCGATGCCGATGCCTGATTGGCGGCGTTCAAGGGCGTTTGGGTGGATGACAGCGCTTCTCCACTTCAACAAATTGATACAGATACCGCTTATCCTTCTACATGAGATTGCCGGCGTCTCCTACCGCGATGCGATTGAAGCATTTATGTCTGTCAACGGCGAACGCTTCCCCGTAACCGCCGAAATTCGCGACTATTTTCTTGATCGGGCACAAGTCATTCAGGAAGGCGGTCCAGAGTATGAGTTCTCGGAGGAGTGGTTGGGAATTTGGTGGCCGCACGACGAGTTTATTTTCATCCAACTGGCCGTGAATAATCGCCTCGAAGCCTTCTTCGATGAGGCATTTGAGATTATGGAAGAAATGGTTGAGCAAGGTAACAATCAGTTTGTGACCTCCATCCTGGGCGAGGCACTCTTGTTAAATCGTGAATTTTTGAAACTGCCATATCAGCCTGAGGATATGGAAATTGACCTGCACCACAATATCCTCGATCTTTATCAAGGCGTGCTTCGCGGAAAGAGGGAACCGTTAAAGGAGGCTCGTTCGCAGATTCGGATCGAAAGGTCTAAAGAAGCCTGGAACTCATGGGAAGAATGGTGTCGCCAGGTTGTCTGGTTCGGCAACAAAAAGGGAGCCTATCTTTACGGTAGTCACGCCCTGAAAAAATACTACGCGGGTCATCACTGACCTGCAAGTTCCAGCCGACCCTCTAAACACCCTTCAATAAAGCGAAGTCTGATCAATGAACTACCGTCGACTTGGTCAATCGGGACTATCTGTCTCGGAGATCGGTTTTGGGGCCTGGGGAATTGGGGGGCTGACCCCGGGTGCAACGTCTTATGGCCAGACGGATGACGACGAATCGCGTCGTACACTGCTGATGGCTATGGATGAGGGAATTAACTTCTTCGATACATCACCCGCATATGGCGCGGGCCACAGCGAAACCCTTATTGGCCAAACCCTGGCAAGTAGGCGAGAAAAGATCGTTGTCGCCACAAAAGGCGGATGCGAGAACTTCAGCCAAGGGATTGATTTCTCGTCGGCTGCATTGAAGCGCTCGTTGGAGCGAAGCTTGTGGCGCCTACGAACCGATTACGTGGATTTGTTTCAACTGCACAGCCCGCCTGTGCAGGTTATTCGTGAATCGGATGAATTGAAGCGGCTGGTTGAAGACTGGCTGAGCGAAGGCCAAATTCGAGCCTTCGGAGTTTCCGTAGAATCTCCGGAAGATGGTTTGCTGGCGCTGCAGCACTTGAGCGTCGATGCTTTACAGGTGAATTTTAATTTGGTCGATCAAAGGGCGCTTGAATGTGGCTTGTTCGAGGCGGCAGCGGAGAAGGGCGTATCGATCATTGCCCGCACACCGCTTTGTTTTGGTTTTCTTTCGGGAAACATCGGCGAGGATCAGAAGTTCGATCACTCGGACCAGCGTAGTCGCTGGTCGCGCGAACAAGTTACCGTTTGGGCTAGGGCTATAGAAACTTTTTCGACGGGGACGGATGATCAAGAGGCACGATCATCGGCCCAACTCGCACTGGCCTTTTGCCTGGCATTTGATCAGGTTGCGACAGTAATTCCGGGAATGATGAATGAAACTGAAGTGTGCGAAAATGCCGCCGCCGCTAGGCTGGGCAAACTTTCCGCCCATCACATGACCGAATTGCGCCGGATATACACTAAAAACGAGTTCTTCGTCGCATCGGATAAACCCAAGGCCGAAATGCAGTGAGTGCTATGTCATTGAATGTCAGCGAGTCAAAATTAAGTCAGGTTTGGATAGTTAATCCGCCGACCAATTTCGAGGATTTTCGCGGATCCTACGTAGAGCTCTACAACGAGTCCCTATATCGGGAGGCCGGAATTGAGGTCGATTTCATCCAGGACGATATTTCAACCTCCAGCCGCCACGTTCTTCGTGGAATTCATGGCGATAGAGAAACCTGGAAACTAATCTCTTGCCTTTACGGTAAATTCTATCTTGTCGTTGTCGATATGGATGAGGCATCACCAACTTACCGACAATGGGAAGGTTTCACGTTGTCGGACACCAATCGCCTGCAGGTTTTGGTCCCACCCAAGCATGGAAATGGCCATGTTGTCTTGAGCGATACGGCAATTTTTCATTACAAGCAAAACACGCTTTATGACCGTTCCGGTCAGTTCACGATTTTGTGGAACGATCCCGCTTTTGGCATATGGTGGCCCGTCAAAAATCCTATATTGTCGCAGCGTGACGACGGCACCGAAGATGCTTGACGGTTCAAAAATCCTGGTTGCCGGTGGCAGCGGTTTCATCGGACAGAACCTTGTCCGTCGGCTCTCCGCGGATGGACATTCGGTTCGCGCGACATTCAATTCCCACCGACCGCACGACCCGCCGAAAGGGGTGGAATTTATACAGGCGGATTTGCGCAATTCCGCAGAATGCGAAAAAGCGGTTGCGGGCATGGACATCGTATTCATGTGCGCGGCGGTCACATCGGGTGCAGCGGTCATTCGCGGAACACCGCTCGCCCATGTTACGCCGAACGTTGTGATGAATACTCAAATCCTTGAAGCCGCTCACCGGGCCAGCATTCAGAGATTTGTTTTTCTGAGTACCGGATGCGTCTACCCGCAGGGTGGCGATCATGAATTTTGTGAGTCTGAAGTATTGGATGGGCCGCCGCCTGATTGCTACTTCGCCGCCGGGTGGATGAAGCGTTACGGGGAAATCCTCTGTCGCACTTATGCGGAAAAAGTCTCGCACGGAATGAACTGCACGGTGGTTCGGCCCGCCAATATATACGGTCCCGGCGATAAATTTAATTTCCAGACTTCCCACGTAACAGCAGCCCTGATCCGAAAAGTCTTGGAACGCAAGGTGCCTGTCGAGGTATGGGGAAACGGGGAGGATATTCGAGATGTCATCTATATAGATGACTTCATTGACGGTCTTATCGCGGCGGCCAGACACCCGGCATCATATTTCGAGGTGAATATCGCCAGCGGACGCGGGTATTCGGTTGACGAAATTCTTCGAACCGCGATCGAAGTCGATCGCTTCACCGACGTGGATATCCGTTTTTGCCCGGACAAGCCGAGCACCGTTTCGTCATTACGTTTTGATACAACGATTGCAAAACGTGAACTTGGCTTCGAGGCCCGCGTTTCTCTTGACGACGGCATTGGCCGAACGCTCGCCTGGTTGCGCCGAACGCCCAAAGCCGTATGGGATCGATAAACCCGTTAATTGCCAATTTGGGCGAAGAAGTTTTCGGCGGCGGCCAGCGATTCCGGGGTTCCGATATCAATGAACGGCCCGGGCATTTTTGATCCGCCAAGAATATTGCCAACCAGTTTCGGTAGGATGTCATGTTCGAATGATAGATTGACGCCGTCAGGAAGGCTCTCGATTACGCTACGCTTGATGATATAGATTCCGGCATTGATCATTCCTTCCCTTGGAATGTCCCTCTTTTCAACAAAACCTCGGACGCGACCATCGTCCAACAGATTCACCGCGCCATATCTTGAAACGTCCGATACCTTGAACAAAGCCATGGTAACTTTGGACCGTAGTTTCCGGTGTGCGCCGAGAAGCTTGGCAAAATCTACTCCGCAATAGGAGTCGCCGTTCAACACGACGAAACTATCTCCGCTCAGTTGGGGGAGTGCAAAACGCATGGCCCCGGCAGTTCCCAGCGGTTTAGATTCGCGAGCGTAGGCGATCGGCAATTGCTTCCATAAGGTGCCGAAATGCGCTTCGATTATCTCGCCCTTGTATCCCGTACCGAGAACGACCCGCTCGATCCCCCATTCGCGCACCTGATCGATAAGCGTTTCGAGAAATGGACGCCCAGCCACATGGACCATCGGTTTGGGAATGTCGGGAAGTACGGATTTTAGCCGTGTTCCCATACCCCCACAGAGAATAAGCGCCACTTTCGGGGATTCAGGTGTCATGTGTTCTTTTCCACGCATTTGGTTTCTGCCAGTACGTCGGGTTATGGCGAATAAAGTATTCTTGCGCCGGAGAACTTAAGGCCAGGTGCCTCAACCGCGAAGGCGTTTAACGATCTTTATATTATCTGTCAGCTTATCAAAGCAGGGCATGAAGTCCATGTCCTTCATGCGACACATGAAAACGCCGCCCGCAATAGAAACCAGGTCAGTCCTAACTGGCATATGCGACACGTGACTTGAATTCGGATAGACAAATTTTGGAAATAATCTTCATTAATCCAACGCCGCCGCTGCCTGGTGGCCATGATGGCGGCACAAATATGGTATTCTGGATTTTGGAATATCTGCGCAACCTTGGTCACACGATCCGGGTCATCTATTTGGAAAATACTGGATTTGACGGTATACCCTATTGCGACGAGGACCGAAAACGTGACTACCAAGCGCTTCGCGAAATCGGGGTCGAAGAAATCCGCAGTGTTCCTATTCCTGCCAAATTTCAGACGGCAATTTCGTGCGGCGCGATCAAACCATCCGATATCGGGTTCCTGTTTCGCCTGCGTCGGTCTATCGCCTATCGACTGGCTCGCCTGCGTACTGAAGGCGCCCGAAGCAATCATATCGCCGATCACCTGAAAACCATGGCAGACGAGATGCGAGGTGATGTTTGTTTTTCGTTTGTCGAGATTCTCAAGGACATTCGCAATAAACCGACCAAGCCCTTGGTGTCTTGGATGTTCCAGACCGGCGAGCCGTTTCTAGAACTCAATATCGAATTCGGTTTTCGCAAGGTGTTAGGATCGCAAGGATTGGCCAGACTATTGTTGCCGCTTCACTTGGCTGCCCATCACAGGTCCCTTGGCCGCCTTTGTGACAACGCCGATCATATGATCGTTCCGAGTGTTTATTACGCGAGGATCTGGCGTAGAATCATGAAGGGGCGGTCGTGCATTCACCACTTATCGCACCCGGCGAAAGACGAATCCGACGAATTGACGCGCCAAAACCCAACCCAGCCACCGGAAGGAAAACCGTATCGAATTGTTCTTTTCGGTCATCTTCGCGCCGGGCTGACGACTGCTGGCTTGGTTCATTTTGCTGATCATATTCTGACGGCTATTGATCGGAGCGGACGTCAGGAGGAGTTTGAATTCCATATTGTTGGAAAGTTCGAACCCTATCCCTTCGTCGCCCGAAAACTGCAACGCGCGAATATTCATTTCAAGGGGTTCGTTGAGAATTTGGCAGATACATTGAATGGCGCACACGCGGTTTTGGTTCCCATTCCCGTGCTTCCGGGTCCGGGTATGCGGCTGTCGTCTGCCTGCGCGGTTTCGGCTTGTATCGTCACCCACCATGTCACGGCAATAGGATCCCCAGAGTATGTGAATGGCGAAAATTGCCTGATGGCATCCAGCGGCGAAGAATTCGTGGATGCTCTTGTGCGGGTTTGCGAAAACCGTGATTTAAGCCGGCGCCTTCGCGCCGCTGCACGACGCACCTATGATGAGAATTATCGTATGGAAGATTGCGGTCGCGCCGTCGAAAAAATTCTGGAAGAGGCAATCAGCGCCTGACTTCGGCGTCCAAACAATATGCTGTTTAATTCCTACGAGTTCATATTTTTGTTTCTTCCCGTGGTGGTGGCCGGGTATTGGCTGCTGGGCGCACGGATGGGCAAGGAAGCTGCCATCGCCTGGCTGGTTGGCATGTCGCTGGTCTACTACGGGTGGTGGAATGTCCATTTCCTGACGCTCATCGCGCTGTCGGTATTTTCCAATTATTTCATCGGTCAAAAGATCAGCGCGCTGACAACGACGGGTTCTTCGCGGTATTTTGCTCTGATCTCGGGCGTGGTCCTTAACCTGTCGTTGCTTGGGTATTTCAAATACAGCAATTTCTTTGTGCACACCGTCGAGAGCGCGGCGAAGGTCGATTTCAACTGGCAGGATGTGGTGCTGCCCATCGCCATTTCGTTTTTCACCTTTCAGCAGATTGCCTATCTGGTCGACGCCTATCGACGCGAGGCACAAGAGTACAAGTTCTTAAACTATTGCCTGTTTGTCACCTTTTTTCCGCAGCTCATCGCCGGCCCGATTGTTCACCACAAGGAAATGATGCCGCAGTTCGAGCGCCTTAAATCCTGGCGTTCCTCGCCGGCGCGTCACCTGGCGATTGGTTTGTCCATTTTCTCGATCGGACTTTTCAAGAAAATTGTTATCGCCGATGGGATTTCAATTTACGTGCAACCCGTGTTCGCCGCCGCAGCCACTGACGTTCCGCTGTCATTTTTCGAAGCGTGGAGCGGTGCTCTGGCATTCACGTTCCAGCTTTATTTTGATTTTTCGGGCTATTCCGATATGGCCATCGGATTGGCGCGGATGTTTGGTATCCGGTTGCCGCTCAACTTCAATTCGCCTTACAAGGCGAACAACATGATCGATTTCTGGCGGCGCTGGCACATGACTCTGTCCCGCTTTTTGCGTGACTATCTGTATTTTCCTTTGGGTGGCAACCGCCGCGGTCCGATGAGGCGATACATTAATATTCTGGTAACCATGGTTTTGGGCGGGTTGTGGCATGGCGCCGGGTGGACGTTTGTTGCATGGGGTGCCATGCACGGCACGTTCCTGATCGTCAATCACGCTTGGCGGTCTGTGGTCGGCGTATCGGCTGAGCCATCTTCGTGGCTCTCCCGGGCGGCCTCCCGTCTTCTGACATTTACTGCCGTGGTGTTTGCCTGGGCGATGTTCCGCGCTGACGACCTGATGGCCGCCCAAAACATGTTTGAGGCGATGGTCGGTATCAACGGTGTCGCCTTGCGGGCTCATTATTTTGGGCTGCTTGGGCCGCTTGGGCCAGTTCTGGCCGATATCGGGGTGCGTTTTGAAGAGGACCTCATGATGGTCGGCAACCGGGCCAGTATAGCCATGATTGCCATGCTGGTGGTTGTGTGGTTCATGCCGAACACGCAGCAAATCATGGGCCGCTATCGCCCCGCTTTGGAAACCTACTTCAACGAAATCAATCGCTCGAGATTGCGCCTTTTTGCGTGGCGGCCGACGGTGGCCTGGGGGGTGATTGTCGGCGGCATGGCCGTCGTCTCAGTCCTGTTTGCGAGCCGCGTCAATGAATTCCTCTACTACCAGTTTTAATCATGGCCTTTAAGAAATACCTTCGATCCCTTGGCTTAATTGTTGTGACGTTGCTTGGCGTCAACGCCATGTTCAATTGGTTTATTGATCCTTACGGCATTTATGACAGCCCTCGGATCGAAGGGTTTAATGCCAACAAGTCTCAACGCCACGAATATTTGCAACGCGCCTTGTCTATTTATGACGGGGAAGCCGAAGCGGTGATCATCGGAACCAGCCGTTCTCTGGCAGGGTTGGATGCAGAGCACCCCCTGTTGACCCCGCTGAAAGCCGAAAATCTGTCGATTGGTGGTAGCTCCGCTTATGAGGAGATGCGCTATTATCAAAATGCGCTGGCCTTTCTTCCTCTGAAGAAAGCGGTGTTAGCGATGGATTTTTATAGCTTCAACGCTTACAGAAATTCGCTGCCAGCATTTGATGAGAGGGTATTAAAAATCAAGCCAGGTGGCGGTCGGAATCTTGCCGCTTCGCTGCAGATCATTGGCACCGCTTTATCTATCGATACGACCTTCAATTCTTTCTACACGATCCAGCGTCAGGGAATGACCAAACTTAATGCCGAGTCCATAAAGGAAAAGTTCCTGTGGTCCGAGCGGCATATGATGAACAAGGTGTATTTTTCCCAGCCGCATTTCAGAAATGCGACGATTTCCCAAGACGGAAAGATCGACACCACGTCATATTTTCGGCAGATGATCCGCATGAGTTTTGATCATGGCGTTGACGTTTCCGTGGTGCTAAGTCCGGCACATGCACGCCAGCAGGCGGTGATCTCGGAACTGGGATTGTGGGAAAATTACGAACAATGGAAGCGGGCTCTTGTGCGCATCATTTCGGAAGAAACGAAGAAAACCGAATCAGAGGCCAGAGTTCAATTTTTTGATTTTAGCGGATTTAATGAATTCACGACCGAACCCGTGCCGCCTTCCGGCAGCAACGGCGGCAGTCCGAAGATGCGCTGGTATATAGATTCGTCTCATTACAACAGGGCGCTTGGAAACAAAATATTGGACCGGGTGATTGGGCCAAAAACTGACGAAAGGGCCACGGCCAAGCCATTCGGGGTCTTGTTAACAGAAGACAACATTGATGCCCACCTTGGCGATATTCGGGCCAGGAAAAAACGGTGGTACGCAGCCCACCCGGAAGACGTGATGGAAATTCGCGCCATCGCCAACGAATTATTTGCTCGCAAGGTCATAAAGCAATGACCGTTCAATCGAGTGAGGGAACGGATGAGCAGCATGAGTGATGGCTTTCTCAAGGCATTCGCCGTTAGACATTTTCCGTGGGTGCTAGGGCTGACGTTCTGGGCGCGGTATGCGCTTAGTTCTTCATTCCGTCACCAGTTTAGGTCCGATATCACAGCCTATCGGAAGCTCCGGTCGGAGATAGGCGATAATTTTCGCGCCAGTGCGGCCAACAAAGATGCCGACTGCGCCTTGTTGTTCGGTTTTGGAAGAATTGGGTCGTGCTTGCTGGAAAAGGCAATGGCTACCGGTTTCGAGTTGGCTGGGTATTTTCCCGTCATTGTCGCCCCGCGGTTTTGGTATGCGCTCAAGGCATACAAACTTTTAGGGTTGAGAAATGTCATCTCCACGGCCGATTATCAAACTTCCCTTTCGGATGGTAAAGTTGATGGCATTTTAGGTCAGATTGAAACTTGTGCTGACCTGTTAAACTTTGTCGACAACGGTGTGAAGGTCGGGAAATACGCGGCCTCTACGTCGATGCGTCGATTGCGAAAAAGCGGCGTTCTCGACCTGCAAGACGGCGAAACGCGCCAAGTTGTTCGCGAGCAATTGAAACTTTCTCTCGAAGCCGCCGAATGTGGCCGCCAGATGTTTCAACGGTTCAATCCAAAAATCATGTTGATGTCCGATCGCGGTTATTCGCCCTATGGCGAGCTATTCGATTTATGTCTGCAACGTGGCATACCGGTTGTCGTCTTGAATGCCTCGCACCGAAGCGGCCAGGTCGTATTCAAGTCATACGGGCGACACAATCAGGAAGACCATTTTTTGGCGCTTTCCGACAAGACATGGGATCAACTAAAGAAAATTCCTTGGACCGCTGATCGGGCTAAGGCCCTACAAGACGAAATTTTCGACACTTATGAACAAGGCGACTGGTATTCCGAGGTGGGAACGCAAACCAACACGAAAATTGTCGACAACGCCCGCTTATCTGAAAGCCTTGGCCTTGATCCAAACAAAAAAACGGCTGTCATATTCCCTCATATTTTTTGGGACGCTACCTTCTTCTGGGGCAAGGATTTGTTTCAGGATTACGAAGAATGGTTTTGCGAGGTTATAAAGCTTGCGGCGAGCAATGAATATCTGAACTGGATTATCAAAATTCATCCAGCCAACACTGTAAAAGACCACCGGGACAATGTTTTCGGAGAACATTCCGAAGTGCTCGCGATCCGCAAGACTCTCGGTGAATTGCCTGATCACATCAAATTGCTTCCCTCGGCAACAGATATCAGCACGTATTCGGTATTCGACGTGGCCGATTATTGCCTGACGGTGCGCGGAACAGTTGGCATTGAAGCCGCCTGTCGCGGCATCCGGACGCTGACCGCAGGCACAGGCCGATATGATCGCCAGGGCTTCACAACAGACTCCGATACCCGCGGGGAATACCTGATGAGATTGGGCTCGCTGGATAGCATTCCGCCAATGTCTGATGCAGAGATCGAACTGGCGCGCAGATATGCGTATGGGACTTTTCTGGTCCGCCCGACACCTCTTTCGAGTATTGACTTTGAATACGGCAAAGACGACAAAGCGACGCTTTCCACCGGCATGAATTGCGTCAATTTCGATGAATTACGCTCGGCCCAAGACATCGTTTCTATGGCCGTTTGGTTAAGGTCAGGAGATGACGATTTCTGTCGGTGGCCTCAATGAAAGTTCTCCGTATAATTGCGCCGTCGTGTTTTTATGGAACGCGGGATCCAATTTTTTCTGAACTGGTTTAACGTATGAATGAACGCTCCCCAATTCAGCCCCTTGAATGGACCGATGAGCTTGTCGCTTCGCTTTGGGAGTATTTTGGCGATTTCAAACCAGAGGCGTTTTTCACGGCCAATTGCGGCGACCGTATTCTCCAACTGACCGAGCGATTCCTGCCGGCATCCGCGACAATTTGTGATTACGGATGCGGTAAGGGGTTTTTGCTGAAAAAAATTCTCGCCTCGCACAAAGCTGCCGGTGTTGACTTTTCAAGAAATAACCTGGAATCGGTACAGGCCGACAACGCGGAAAATAGTAACTTCGTGGGCGCTTATTCAATTGATCAACTAGCGGAAATAAAGCTGAAATTCGACGTCGTATATTTCATCGAGACCGTGGAACATCTTCTAGATCATCATGTGGCGCCCACGTTTCAGGCGATCGAAAAATTGCTTAAACCGGGCGGCGTGGTGATATGCACAACTCCCAACGAAGAAAACCTCGCTGACACGGAAGTCTATTGCCCCGTGACTCGCAGGACGTTTCACCAATACCAACATGTCCGGTCTTTTTCAGGGGAAACCTTGGCGGCACTATTTGCGGAACACCATTTTTCATGTATTGCTACATTTACCACGGACTTTTTCGCAAATTCACTTCGTGATCGGCTCAAAATTCGGCTACGCCCTTACTTCAGGAAACGAAATCCCCACCTTGTATATGTTGGTTCTCCGCAAGTCCGCTGACCAAACACCCAAACGGACTTTTCGGGCGCCAACTCAGTACGCCGGTTTGCAGAAATGAACATTGCCAATTTTGCCCCCCTGTCACCCCGCTTCCTGACCGCTTGCGTTACCTTGGCGGCGAACCTATTGTTCGGGCGGGTGTTAAACCGGTCCGTGCCGCGCGGGCCTTTGTTCGTAACTTGGTTGCTAACCTTTGATTGCAACGCGTTTTGTGGATTTTGCGGCACCCATACATTGAAGAATAAGTATCCGGAAGCGCTTTCGCTTGAGCGCGCTATGGAAATCGCCGACGAGATCGCTGATTCAGGAACCTGGGTAGTCGGTTTTACCGGTGGTGAAGTGTTCATGAGCCCCTTGCTGTTTCCTCTTATCGAGCGTTTGAAGCAACGGGGATTGATCGTTTATGTTGTTACCAACGGCCTCGATCTGGAAGACTACGCACCGCGGCTGGTCGACCTGAAGGTTGATTTTGTGCAGATCAGCATTGATTTCGCGGACCCGGACCTGCATGACGATAACCGCAAGGTCAAAGGACTTTTCAGATCCGCCTTTGCGGGTATTGATAAAATAATTGAGTTACGGAAATCGGCTATCCCGGCAGTAAAAACGAACACCGTGATTATGCAAGACAACCTGGAGACGATGGATTCGATCCTTGATCATCTTGATTCCAAAGTTGATTCCGTGCACGTCCAGCCCATTAGTTATGAGTATGAAAACAGCCCCCATCACCGAGACAAAGATCGAATTCACAAGTACATTTTCGATCCAAACAACCGCGATGAGATCGAACGTAAGCTGCGCGACAAGGTGTTTTCCCGTCCCGGATTCGGCGGCAGTTATTTCAAACTGATCTCGGCTTACTGGTTTGATCCAGCCACCCTAGTTGAAAAAGTTCCCTGCTGGGCTCCTTTTCTTCGCCTGATGATTCAACCGAACGGCGATATACTGCATTGCGCCGCCAACAGCCGGTTTGGCGCGGTCGGAAATTTGGTCAATCAAAGTTTGATGTCGGTATGGAACGGGTTGGCTATTCGCGAACATCGCTCCGTCATTGGCGCCAAGAAAAACGGCTGCATCTGCTGGACCCGCGATACTGCGTTCAATGCCATGATGAAAGACGTGCCGCTGGTCAACCGGTTGCCCTATCTTGGCACGGGATTTAGAAAAAGAAACGTCCCGCTGCCCGACGAACCCTCGTCCACTTAAACATTTTTTTCTGAGGCATTTGAATGGCAATTCCGCGCGCCCAAATTGGCCTTGGCTATGGCGAGCTGTTCAGGTTCATTGGACAAACGATCTCGCCGACAACCGAGTCCGTTGCTGAGGATAAGATAACGGCCTTTGAAAAAGCGTTTGCCCAACGATATGGCGATGACTATCGGGGTATTGTTTGCTGTAAGGCGCGAATGGCGTTTTATCATTTGCTGAAAGCAATGGATTTAAGGCCGCACAGCGAAATCATGATCTCGGCGATCCACGTGGCGGATTTCGTCAATATCATTCGTCTGGCAGGCCATACACCGGTAGCCATCGACTTGCAGGTTAATGGCTACGACATCGATCCGAATGATTTGAAGGCTAAACTGAGCGAACGAACCGGCCTTATCCTAGTGACACACTTGTCGGGATATCCTTCGGATATGCCGACGATCTGCCAAATCGCAGACGCCCACGGCGTTCCAGTTGTGGAAGATTGCTCGCAGGCACTATCGGCGACGTTGGGTGACAAAAGAATAGGAACTTTCGGCAAAGCGGCAATATTCAGCCTCAGTCTGCTGAAGTCGGTCTGCACTCTCAATGGTGGTATGATCGTCACTCGCAACGAAGCGCTGCACGAGAAATTGGCGACGCAGATCAAGCCACTGCCAGCCCCGGCCCGCCTTCCACTTATTCAGGAGGCGATCAAGAATCTTGTCCTGAAGACGTTGTTGTCAAGATTGGTGTTTTCGATCGGGGTGTTTCCGCTGCTCAAACTTGCCCAAGGGGGATATGACCGTCTGTCGTCTTATCAGAAAACCAACAAGACGGTGATTTTGCGGGATCGTCTGCCGGACGATTTTATGACACGATTTTTGGCCCCTCAGGCAATCCTCGGCCTTTCTCAACTCGACACCCTGGAAGAACGAGAGACGCAGAGAATCATCGCAGGACGCGCCGTCCGGGCGAGCATCAAGCGCGCGCACGAAACCATTCTGCCCAAAACCATTGCCGAAGACGGAAGCGGTTATTGGTTGTTTCCGCTGTTAATTGATCGAACCACGGCTCTACAGCGCGAGCTCGCGAATCAGGGAATTGATAGCTCAAAATTGTTACTTTCCGTCCTGAGTTTGGAGGAGGCTTTTTCGGAACTCGGGTTTTCCTGCCCCAATGCCGAAAATCTACGCCGCGACACACTGTTCATACCCATGTACGCCGACCTCGACGGCAAAGATGTGGAGAGGATCGCTCGCGTTGTTCCGGAACTTGTCAAAAACATCAATTCCCAAGAAGGCTAACCTGCCAATGTCATTGAGCGATATTCAACAAGCTGTTTTACAAAAGGTCTTGGTCCCACAATCCAAAATTAGCGACGAAGGGATTGCGCTGGGCGGCAAGTGGACAACCCTTGATCGGGGTGTTCTGAAATTTATTGACGACAGCGGCTACAACTCGTCGTTTGAGCTTCAGTGGAAGGAATTTCAGCTCAATCAGTATGATTCGCTGAACGGAACGTCCATCTACGAAGACCGTTACTTGAAGGAAACTGGATGGCCAAAAAACGGCCTAGATGGAGAGGTCATTCTGGAAGCCGGATGTGGGGCCGGAGCCTTCACGTGTCATTTGCTGAAGACCGGCGCCGATTTGGTTTCATTCGATTATAGCGGTGCCGTTGAGGTGTCGGCCGAACACAATGCCAATGGAAAAGTTGTTTTCGCGCAAGCCGATATAATGGATATGCCGTTCGCTGATGACGCATTCGATAGGATTTTCTGTCATGGCGTTTTGCAGCATACCCCCGACCCGCGGTGCTCATTTATTGAGCTAAACCGCAAACTGAAACCGGGTGGGCGTATGTCATTTGATGTCTATCACGCGGATGGAAAAATCCGTCCGTGGAAGTCCAAGTACATCTGGCGGCCCATTACCACAAAAATGGACGCTGACAAGCTTATGGCGTTTCTCAGGTGGTTCATCCCGAAATGGTTGCCATTTGATACGGTGATCAAGAAAATACCACACTTGGCCAACTATCTGGGCGCGATCATCCCGTGCTGGAACTATCATTTTACGAACCTTTCCAAAGAACAGCAAAGGGAATGGGCCATATTCTGCACCTTCGATGCCCTTGCCCCGGTGTACGATAATCCGGTCACCCGCGGCGACGTCGTTTCGTGGTTCAAGGAATGCGGCTACGAAGATTTCGAGGTGCACGAAGGCGGAACGGGGCTTGTTGGGAATGGGGTTAAGCCGGCGGAAGACGCCTAATTTGTTTTTTCAATTCGGGGGACTCCTCGTGCGCTTCAAAGCGTAAGTCACTGCCGGTTTCAATACGCCAACCGTGTGAAACTAGTAAAATATGCTTGAGCATAACGGCTGAGCGTCCTTAGGAACATTGTGGGAAACTAGAATCTAGTGACCTCCTCAATCAAGAAAATATCCTGGTTCGCGGTGTCACCGGTGGTGACGTCGGCGATTTCGTTTATCAGCCTGCCTATCCTTACTTATCGTCTTGACGCAGAGGACTACGGAGCGTTCGGGCTTGGCATCGTCTTCGCGTCGTTAATAGCCGGCGTTGGTAGTCTCGGTGTTATGGTTTATCTGGGTGGTCAGCAATTAAGCGACGAGCAACGCGGAGACGGCGTGAAAACGGCGGTTTTCGGGGCGATATCGGGTGGGCTTGTTGTCACGGTTTCCGTAGCCATCATTTGGTGGGCGGTGCGGAACTGGTTCCCTGATCTGATATCCGTCCAGGTGGAAATGCTGACTTTAATCGCGATCATCGGATTGTGTGGCGCGTTCAATGCGGTTGCGTCGGATACCATGGTTCATTTTGGTTCGGCACGAGCCTATTCCGTTTGCACAATTGCCCAGGCTCTGACCTTCGCCCTGACCGCCTATTTCGTAGCCTTTCACTGGCGGGCGGATGCCACGGCTCTGTACGCGGGGGCGGCTGCGGGGGCGATTGCTCAAAGCGTTTTGGGTATGGTTTCGCTACGGCGTCACTTGCACGGGCGAGTATCGCGCGAAGCGGCGATAGCCTTGTGGAGTGTGGCGAAACCAACGGTGGCGATCAATTATCTAGATCACCTCAAGACACTGATGGAGAGATGGATTATCAGTCTGACGACCAATATGCATGTTTTGGGGTTGTTTTTCCATTCCCAGCAGTATCGCTCGATCATCAATTTAGTCACTAAGGTCCCTGTCCGCGGGCTCTGGCAGACGGCCCTGTCCGAAGCTGCGGAACCGAGGCCAAAATTTCGCGACATGCGGGCCGCGTGGGTCGGGATCGATGGTCTGATTTTTTTGGCCGGGATTATGTTTGTCCTAGTCGGCGGCGAATTGATCGGTTTATTGACTCACGGAAAATTCTCCGATGCAGCGCCTTATGCTGCCGTCTGGATGGCGATTACCTTAGCTCAAAATACGGGCCGACCGTACGTATTCGTACTCATCGCGCGAGGGAAGGCGGCTACGTTCAGTAATCTTTCCTTGAAATCGAATTTGGTAGTATTTTTCGGCGTTCCGATGGCCTTGTTTGTCTTCGGTGTATGGGGTGTTTTTGTTGCTATCGGCGCCGGAGCGCTAGTGACCTGGATATTGTCACGCCGCGAAGCTTTGAAAGTGGCAGAGGTTGAGTTTGCGGATGTCCGCCCCGCGTTTCTTGCAGCAGCGGTAATCGCCTCACAGTTGATGATCTCTCATTTTCAACCCGATCTCTCGGCAAGAGCGACCCTCCTGTTCGTCGCTTTGGTCGGTTTCCTGGTTGGAATAGTTCGAAACGATGCTATTCGCCGCTTCCTGAGTGAACGCATAACCAACAGGAAGCCATTGAAGGACCGTCAGGTCAGCAAAAAAGGAGTTTAAACTCGTAAATGTCGAAAAAAATATTCTTGACCGGCGCGGCCGGCCTTATTGGGCGTAACCTGACGGCAAAGCTGGTGGCCAACGGATACGAAATCGTGTGCTTCGACCTTGGTGAACAGCTCGTTCGGCAAAAGACGTTTTTCAAGCCGATGCAGGATACCGGTCGTGTCCGGGTAATTCCCGGAACGATCTTAGATAAAGTCGCTATGACCACGGCCATGGCGGGATCCGATGCGGTCTTTCATCTGGCGGCAATGTTGGGTGTCAAGCGTACGGAGGATCACCTCTTGCGGTGCCTTGATATCAATATCAACGGCACTGACAACATGCTGGATTCCTGCGTGCGTAACCGGGTTGAACGGGTGATTTTTGCCTCTTCCTCGGAGGTCTACGGCGAGCCTAGTGAAAACCCCATCAAAGAGACTGCAGAAACCAAGGGAAAGACAGTCTATGCCGTTTCCAAGCTGGCCGGCGAGGAATTGATCAAAGGGTATAGTCAGGTCTATCCGTGGCTTAAGAATACCATTGTCCGTTTTTTTAATACCTACGGCGAAGGGCAGGTTGCTCAGTTCGTTATGACCAAATGGATCCGATTGGTTCTTGCTGGAAAAAATCCCGTGGTCTATGGCTCGGGAGACCAGTTGCGCTCTTACGGTCATGTCGACGACGTTACCGACGGGTTGGTTGCGGTTCTTGAAAGTGAAAAAACGCACGGCGGGACATATAACATCGGCAATTCCAGCCAGATTTATTCGCTTCGTGATTTAGCCCAGAAAATCATTGATGTGCTGGCCCCCGATAGTGGGCTTGAGGTCGAAATTCTGGATGGATTTGCGGGTAGCGATCGGATCGAAAATCGTGAAATCTTTACTCGTTATTGTGATACATCCCGGGTCGAACGCGTTCTTGGATATAGCCCCAAGATTTCCGTAGAGGAGGGAATTCGACGGATTGCGGCGCAGGATGAAATCCACGCCGACTGGCCGTTCGACCCCTGAAATCAATCGAAAAAAGCTCATGTACAAAGGATTAAGAACCCTGGCCGTGATCCCGGCGCGCGGCGGCTCGAAGGAAATCCCGGGGAAGAATATCCGACCGCTGGCCGGGCGACCGTTGCTTGCCTATACCATTGAGCAGGCTCTGGCGGTCCCGGAGTTGGATGTCACCGTAGTTTCCACCGACGACGGCGAAATCGCTGACGTTGCTTTGCGGTTCGGCGGGCGGGTGGTCGAACGCCCAGCAGAGTTAGCGGGTGACGAAGCGCCAACCGAATGGGCTTTGATTCATGCCTTGGACCATTTGGAGCAGACCGCTGAGGAGGTATTCGACCTCGTCGTGGTGCTAGAACCAACTTCGCCTTTCCGCCGTCCCGAGACGATCAGCCGGTGTATCCGTGAGCTCGCAGACTCGATGGCTAATTCCCTTCTGACCTTGGAAGAGACGTACAAAAATATTGGAACTCGAGAAAACGGGCTTTTTCGCCCGGTAATTCCAGGGCAGCCGCGCCGCCGTCAGGATCGCCAGCCCTTATTCGTTGAAAGCAGCACGGTCTATGTTTGCCGGGTTCCTCACCTGCGCGATACCGGGTGGCTAGTTAGCGACGACTGGCTTAGCGTTGTCGTCAGAGGGAATGAGGCAGTTGACATTAATGAGCTGGCAGACTTCGTCCTTGCTGAATCTCTAATGAAAGATCAAGGGAGATAAAATGACTGTAACCTTGAATATCGGGGATAGGGTCATAGGCGGGGGGTGTGCCCCATACGTTATTGCCGAGGCGTGCATTAATCATGAAGGCGATATAGCGATAGCCCGAGAGATGGTTCACGTTGCGCGGGCAGCTAAATGCGACGCGATTAAATTTCAATTCCATGTGCTTGATGACGAAATGCTGCGTCAGGCGCCGCAATCAGCCAATTTCGAAGAGCCGTTATACGACACCCTCAATCGCACCAATCTGACGGTTGCTGAACACAAGGAACTGAAGGCACTTTGCCGGAACATTGGCATTGATTATTTGTGCACACCCTTTTCACGAAAGTCGGCCGATATTCTGTACGATGAAATCGGCGTCGATGTCTTCAAGGTTGGCTCCGGGGAATTGACGAATATCCCGCTGCAGCGCCACATTGCCTCGAAGGGCAAGCCGATGATTGTCTCAACCGGCATGACCGAGCTGGGCGAGGTTGAAGAAACGGTTGCGGCACTTCGCGAGACGGGCGTGGCGTTCGCTCTTACCCATTGCGTTTCCGCCTATCCTTGCCCTTATGACCGCGTCAACCTGGGCGTTATTCCGAAATACCGCGAATTGTTCGGTGTGCCGGTCGGTCTGTCCGATCACAGTATTGGAATTTACACATCGCTGGGCGCGGTGGCGTTCGGCGCATGTATCATCGAAAAGCACTTCACCCTGGACCGTACCGCACCGGGGCCGGATCACCAGTCGTCAATCGAGCCGTTCGAGTTGGGCGAACTCGTAAAGGGATGCCGGGCCGTTTTCGAAGCTTGCGGCGATAAGCGCGAAATTTTCCCGGAAGAAAAAGAAATCGTCGCTTGGGCCCGCGAAAGCGTGGTTTCAACAGCTGACATCACCGCTGGCACCGTTATCACTGCCGATATGGTGTCGGTCAAACGTCCCGGTCCGGGGCATGGCGCAATTGCCGCAAAGCATCTGGATGATGTAATCGGTATGTCGGCCAAGGCGAACATTTCCGCCGACCGACAGGTTTTATGGTCTGAAGTCAAATAATTTTGGGATCAGCAAATATGACGTCACGACGCATCGCACTAACTCTTGAATCGCGCGCCACGTATGGTTATTCGGCCAACGTCATGCAGGCGATGAAGGCGTATAAGGAGCTAATCCCGCTAACCGTGGTTACGGGCACCCATTTGATGTCTGAGTTTGGGAATACGGTCGATCTTATTCGCGCCGACGGGTTTCCGGTTTCCGAGGAAGTGGCATTTTCTCCCAACGAGAAAGGGAAGTCGTCGTGGGCCCGTGCGCTCGGTACGGCGTTGTCGGGATATGCCGAGGCGTTCGAGCGGTTACAGCCCGACATCGTGCTGCTGTCGGGCGATCGCGCCGAAACTCTGGCGTTCTGCGTCGCCGCCGCCTACATGGGCATTCCCGTTGCCCACATTCAGGCTGGCGACAAATCCGGCCATATCGATGATGCGGCGCGTTACGCAATAGGGAAATTGGCGCATATCCATTTTGCCTCCTGTGAGGATTCGGCAAATCGTCTAATCCGCATGGGTGAGCAACCCGACCGGGTTTTCAACGTCGGTGCTCCACAACTCGATGACATCGTTGATAACGATTTCAGCGCCAGCGCGATTGAATTTGAAGGGCGCAGGATCGACCTGACCCAACCCTACATTTTACTGGTTCAGCACCCGGTAATGGCCGAACAGGACGACGCGGCGGAACAGATGAAAGCAACCGTGACGGCGTGCTTCGATAGCGGCCTGAGGGTAATCTGGATTTATCCCAACTCCGACCAGGGATATCGCGCAATCCTTGATGTGATTGCCGAGAAGAGCAAGGACGAGGGGGTCGTCGCGTTGCAGAATGTGGATAGAGACGACTACCTGAAGCTACTTGCCAATGCGGCGGTACTGGTTGGAAATTCATCCAGCGGCATTCTCGAAGCGCCTTCGTTTTGTGTCCCGGTGGTAAATATCGGAACCCGCCAACGCGGTCGACCGCAGGCGGCAAATATATTGAACTGTTCGAACGGGCAAAGCGATATCGCCGAGACGATTGATCAGGCGTTAAACGACAGCGAATTTCACGAACGCTGCGCGGGTGCGCTCAACCCGTATGGCGATGGTAAAAGCGCCGATAGAATTTGCGAAATTCTGCGCGATATTCCGCTTGATCGGAAATTATTGGACAAGGAAAGCACTTACTGATGGCACAAACCTGGCTAGTCACCGGTGCTGCCGGTTTTATCGGCTGTAATCTGAGCGCGCACCTGCTGGAGCGCGGCGCGTCGGTTGTCGGTTTTGATAATTTCATGACCGGTAAGCACGAAAATATTGATCGCCTGCTAGCTGGTTATCCCGAGGGGTTTAGCTTTATCAAGGGCGATATACTAAACCCGAACGAAATCTGCGAGGCCGCCGCGGGATGCGAAAATGCGGTCCATCTGGCCGCCCAGGTTTCGGTCCAGCGTTCCGTCGACGATATGGTTGAAACCAATGCCATCAATGTCGATGGTTTTCTGAATACCTACGATGCGGCCCTGAAAGCCGGGGCAAAGCGGTTTATTTACGCCTCTTCCTGTGCGGTGTACGGTGATAACCCCGATCTGCCGTTGCGAGAGAACTCAGCAACAGGGCCATTAAGTCCGTATGCCGTCTCGAAACTGACCAACGAGCTTTACGCCGACGTATTGGCTCGGTTGCACCCACAAATGACCGCCACGGGACTGCGGTTCTTCAATATCTACGGCCCGTGGCAGGATCATAACGGTGGATATGCGGCCGTCATCCCCAAGTGGATCGCGTCGTTGATGAGGGGCGAGCGCCCAACCATATTCGGCGATGGCTCGGCAAGCCGCGATTTTTGCTTCGTGGACGATCTTTGCTCGGTAGTAACCGCTGCCGCGCGACGCGAAGGTGGCCCGGATCACGCCGTCTACAACGTAGCCTCCGGCAGCCATGTTTCGATATTAGAATTGTGTGAGGAAATCGCCCGTGAGGTAACCAGGTCGGGCATCAACATTCCTTTTGATGGCCCCTTGTTCCAACCCCACCGCGATGGCGACATCCTTCACTCTTACGCCGATATAGCAGCCATCCGAAAGACCTTCGCATATAGCCCCGAATTCGGCCTGTCCGATGGGCTGCGGGCGATCATCGGCAGGCAGTGGGGCCGTGCTTGATCTGCGTATTCAATGAAATTTTACCAATATCGGAAAATAAATTTGGCTGATTTCTTTGTCCCAGAAAAAGCAATGCTAGATTCCGAAACGAAGTGCAACACTCAGCTATGCTGGGTATGCAATGGAACAGACTTACAACCACCTCGATTTAACCGAGAGATGTGAGATATACCGTCTGCGAGCAGACGGTATATCTTG
>Ga0233431_1001579_pt1 | contig 38291 bp, 33 predicted proteins | sample SI_118_April2016_FD_179867 | JGI IMG/M metagenome (GOLD analysis project Ga0233431, IMG submission 179867) | Seawater microbial communities from Saanich Inlet, British Columbia, Canada - SI_118_April2016_200_MG | ecosystem: Environmental > Aquatic > Marine > Inlet | place: Canada: British... | reverse complement strand
TTTGGCCACTCTGGAATCCGAGCTTCCGAGTAGGAGCGGCACTTTCATACCACCCCCCTCACAGACCCGTACGTGAACAATTCGCTCATACGGTTCCTCAGTTCCTATTCGCATTGCTGCGAAAAATCAACCAAAGGGGACCTTCCCCCTCTGGCGCATAACTATTACTACCCCATCAGGATCAGATGTTGTGCACAATTCTGGGTTTTGGTAAAGGGAGAAGAAGTCTCATACGATCAAAGTCAGCCCAACTTATAGAACTCTTGCGACTACGTCGACTTAGCCAATATCGCCAGGATTGCTCTGTACGCTTAAAAACCTGTTCCAATAATCGGTAATTCGATATTATACCGTAATACTGATAATGACCTTTCAGTTTCAGACATAACATCTTGTATTGGAATGCGACGTCTTTATGTCGATTGTTGCGGCACCAGATCCTTAAACTGATCATCGCTCGTCTGAGGCGTTTCTTCGATGTTTTCCTTTTGATTACCCAGCCCCCTTTTAGAGATTTCGCCCAAAAATGAGTGAAAGCCAAAAAGTCAAAACTACCATTATCTTTGTCGGACGTATCTGAAGCTTTTGGTCTGCCAAAGCGGATTAGTTTTGTTTTTTTCGGGTGGAGTGCTAGACCGAATCGAGCAAAGCGTTTAAATAGTACTTCTTTTACTCTAACAGCATCCTCTTCTTTCTCAAAACCGATGATAAAATCATCAGCAAATCTGAGTAAGAAGCTTTTACCTTTCAGTCTTGGTTTTACTTCTTTAACATACCAATCATCAAGGACATCATGTAGGAAAATATTTGCTAACATGGGTGAAATAACACCGCCCTGCGGTGTCCCTTTATCGGAATACGATAAGATATCGTTTTCCAGAACACCAGCATTTAGCCATTTTCCGATATAGCGAATTAATCCGCCATCATTGATGCGTTTCTTGATAACCTGCCGGAGCAGTTCACGGTCTATATTATCGAAGCAACCGCTAACATCTGCATCAAGTATCCAGTTGATGTTATTTCCTTTATAAGTACACTGTTCCCATAATGCTTTTATTACTTGGTGCGGATTTCGCTTTGGACGAAATCCATATGAGAAATCATAAAAATCTTGCTCATACACCGCTTCCAGCAGCATCGATACCGCTCTTTGAACAATTTTATCTTCAAAGGTGGAGATACCGATGGGGCGTTTACTTTTATCCTCCTTTTCAATCCAGACACGTTTTACCGGAGGAGCTTTATACTTACCGCTCTTCATGGTTTCTAGCAGATTGATAAGGTTGGGTTCAAGGTTTTCAGCATACTCCTTAGCTGTCACCTTATCCACCCCCGGAGCTTTCTTCTTCGGAGTGCGATAGTAGGCTTCCCGAAGAAAGTCGACGTCCATATGGTGTGCAAGTGTGGAAAATACCATCTTTGGATTGTTTGATGCCTGATTAGCAATTTGCTGAAGTTTTATTGATACAGTTTGTGATCGCAAGGTACCTCCTGTAATTCGATTCAGAAAACGTTATGCCCGGCTTCACCTTCCCTACAGTGGGTCTCTTGGGTGACGATTCCCCACCTTCTCAGCCACCTACTGCGTGACCATCGGTACTATGATCTGCTAAGACTGCCAAAAGCCCTTCTCAAATCGCTCTGCTTTCGCTCGCTTTTCGATACCTGGTGCGGGTGCCGTTCGTTTTGTAATCCTTTGCAGGCTCATTGCCAGGTGGACACTACCTAACAATGCCAGGTATTTGTTCATCCGGTGTACCTCGGCTATCCGGAATTTACCGCCCAGGAGACAGTTGGCTCTCCCAAGTTCCCGTGTTATCCTTGTAAATACATGCCCCGTTCTTAGACCCCGGTGGTATCTTATATACTAACCATTACATCTATAAGATTGCTGCCTTCCGGTATACTCAGACCGTCGGCGTTTCCTCTGGTATTTTGAGGTTATCCAATGACCACGATAATGCATATTTCGGAGCTCAATAGCACAGCCTGTATTCTTGATCCATCCGGCTTCGGACCTCCATTACTGGTTTGATCCTCGGACTTCACTACTGATCTGTTGGCTAGACTTTGATCAGGTGGGACTTGGGATTTACTCCTCACCCACTGGGTAACGATAACCAATTTCAAGGTGACATCACCTATCCCAAGGTTACGGATTTAACTTGGCACAAGAGTATCAGATGCTTCTTGGTAATCACGATATCAATCATATGGAATTTCTTGGAAAGGACTATTATATTTCAGCCCGAAATCTACGAATGATGGATAAGCGGATGTCTGGCTCTATGTTACTATCCTATTCAATGGAAGAGATGAAAATGATAAGGAGGAACCTGGCATGGGAATTCGGGATACTTTTTATGTCCAGCTTTTTTTTAATTGTCATCATTGGGAGTTACATATCTGGAAAGGTGACCTCTCCCATTAACAAACTAATTGATCAGATGAAAAATATCGCTGCGGACAAGCCGTCCAGTAATGTTGACGTGAAGACAAACGATGAAATTGGCGTTTTGGCAAATCACTTTAACGAGATGATCAATGCAATAACACGTAAAAATGAATCTCTGCAGGCGTACAGTGAAAATTTGGAACGGAAAGTTGCTGAAAGAACAAAAATGTTAAATCAAGCGGTACAAGAAATCGATGCATCATTAAAAGAGAAAGAAATTCTTCTCAAGGAAGTCCATCATCGAATTAGAAACAACATGGCCATAATTAAAGGGTTACTTACCTTACAATCTAAAACCTTGGAAAATAACCCAGAAGCAGTAACCGCGCTCAAAGAAGCAGAAAATCGCGTTAAAAGTATGCTGTTGCTGTACGACAAGCTTTTCCTTTCATCTGATTATGTAAATGTCTCAACTAAAAAATATTTCGAATCCCTTATTGACGAAATAGTACAAAACTTTCCCAATAAGGATATTGTAAAAGTTGAATTTGATATCGCGGATATTATACTAGATGCAAAAATAATATTCAACCTTGGTATTATTATAAATGAGTTAATAACGAACACCATGAAATATGCCTTTGTGGGCAAAGAGCAGGGCAAAATCAAAACATCACTGTCTATTGACGAAGGACATGCCATTATAGATATTCAGGATGACGGAATAGAAATACCTGAATCAATATCATTTGGAAATCCGGCAGCGGGATTCGGTTTTAAGCTTGTGTCCATGCTCATAAATCAACTAAACGGAAGCATAAAAATTGAACGAGGAAACGGTACGAAATTCACTGTCAAATTCAACATCGAAACCTAATCATGACAAAAGCTAAAATACTCATCGTAGAAGACGAAGCCATTATCGCAATGGAGATTGAAAATCAGTTGCAGAGCTTGGGATATCAAGTGACTTCATTGGTCGATACCGGAGAGAAAGCAATTAAGAAAGCAGAAGAAGATAAACCTGTACATCCTCAAAATTGCATCTGATACAAAAAACTACTTTTTTGTTGATAATAATTTGAAAATTTGTAACCAAATTAGGATTATTTTTAAAATATATGTTGGGGGAGGTTAGAAGAATATCGGTTAAAAACCGAATTTTAGACACAGTTGCACAATAAGATCAGATAACACAGGATATTGAAGCGGCAAAGGAAACAATCAGACTACTTATTGCCACTGATATCGATGCTGTAACCCACTTAATTTTGAAACAGAAATTACTTTGCTGGATTTAGATGGCTTCTGTTGAACTGCTCGACCCAATGGCGAATCTCGATTTAAAGTATTTAGGGACGTATTTAGGTAGAGTAGGGAACTAGCGGACCAATCCCCCCTCATCAAACCGTTTTTGGGTCTAAAACCATAAGAATGGTCTACAAAATCTGCTTCAAAGATCGGTTCGATAACAATCTTGGTGGCCATTTGCACCACTCTGTCACGAATCGTGGGCACGGAATCACCGAATACTTACCCAATCAATAATCTAAACATTTGAAATCATACTATGATGTAATTTTGAGGAGGCACACGTCTGGGAGGCGTACTGAAATATTACACGGGAAGGTTGCTTGACAATAGTGGATGGAAAATCAATAAAAAACCGGCTTCAGTTATACAGTACAAAGGGATTTACATTGTTTTTATTTTTTTTACCCTACGCCATTATATTCCTATTGTAAAAGAATATTATCAACGACTGTTATTGAACATCAAACACCCTATTCATAAATGAACTCAGACTTAAAAACGAACTTGACCAAAGTTGATCTGGTTTCCATCTTCCTTTTTTAAAAAACTTAGTCTTACTTTTTATATCAAAAAGATAAAGGATAAACCTACCTCCCTTTTTTCCTGGGAAAGGTTCCATTACAAAAGTAAAAACATAGTCAGTTCCTATTTTATCTCCCAATTCAAAAATTAGAGAATCATTAGTTTCGAAATTAAAGGAATTTTTCCATATTTTCTTTTTTATATCTCCATACCTACCTATGTCCTCTGAGGACTTATGAATATAAATGTAATTGGAATGTGTAATAGTAATCTTATCAGATATACTTTCAAAATATCTATTCCAGCTTTCGATTACCCGATGTTCTTTATCCTTTTTTATAAATCCACTTTTCTTTTTTGTCTTAATATATCCGGGGAAAAAAGAAAGAGTAGCAGTCTTTTTCGTAATATTTAAAGAATGAGACGATTTGTAGTTGATACATTCCTTGTTTAATAGTTCTTGAAATTCTCGACAGACTTCTTCACGTTTTAATTCTTCTTGAATACCTTTAAATATTGATCGTAATAACGATTGTTTAAGTCCTTTTTCTGAACGTAGTTCAGAAGTCCCATGGTCAGTGATTTTATCCCCAAAGATGTATACTGATACTCCTGTTACTTTTTCGGTCACATTAATTCGATACTGACACGTTTTTTCAGATATTCCTGACATAGGAATTAATTTTATGGTAGGGTCGATATATTTTTTTAGTAGATTAACAGATAGAGAGGAAACAACCAATTCTTCATAACTTCCAGTACTTTCTATTACAACATAACAAGGTTCCCCTTTAACATAGGTCGTTAAAGACATAAAGGAAACTAACAAGGTTAGAAAGACGAATCTTATCATTGTTACCCTCTTCAATAATACGACATTCTGCGGGATAATTGAATCTGAGTTTTGTTTAAGATTGAACAATTTTAGGAACTTCTACATGAATAGTAAAGAAATACTTTATCCTTTTTATACATATACCCCTTTGAACTGATCATTATTATCGTTGAATATAATAATCTGTGAAGAATATTTTTCTCTTGAAATTTAGTTACCAGGGTTAACTCAATAGTAGAACTGTAGATCTTTAAAATACTATTGGGATAGTAAATGACACATTTTCCTCATAATTCCCATCAAACAGTTCAGATATTCCGGCTAAATTCTGAATGAATAGTTCACCAATGGAAAAAGATATACTGATTTGTGAGGTTAGAAGGAGTGGCTATCCACCCGAAGACGATCACAACAAAACTGGTAAAGAAAAATGCTGTATTTAGGTGGCTTCCTGCCACTACTGTTAATTCTATAGACCGTTGAGTTTGGGTATTGTGTGTTGAATTTGGGAATTGAACCCACATCCCAGTTATGAAAAACTGAGATAGGACCAATTTGCACTTGATGTTTTCGTGTGATAATATGGAATTTTATCAATAACATATGCGTTTTTTGAAAAAGTACACTCCAAGTCACATTTTTGCTTCATTTTTTAAATGTTTTATGCTAAAGTATTTAAAAAACAGTATGATACACCCTTGTATGTTCAATTCCCGCCACCTCCAACATACCATCAAGGGTGCCTACGGGCAGTAACCACCGGTCTTTGCGTCTATATTACCTATTTCTATAAATACTGTTTTTGCATATTTACGTACACTCTATACCAGATGGTCCCATTATTGCCACTAGGGACACCTGGTTCACAAGTGCAAAAGAATATTCGAAGAACAAAGTAATCTCCAAACTAGAAAATGCTAAAAGAACAAAAAAACGTAAGGCAAATCAAAAATGAAAATCACCGTCGTTTATTCCAAGATGAAAACTTTGATTTATTTGTTTGGACAAATTCAAAAAACGAGTTTTCGGGTTTTCAATTATGTTACCAGAAGTCTCATTTAGAAAAAGCACTAAGCTGGTTTCAAGACACTGGGTTTTCACATACGAATGTTGACCAAGGTGAAGATTCAAGCAATATAAACAGATCACCTCTGCTTACTGCTGACGGTACATTTCCTTTCTCAATAATATTTACATTATTTGTGAAGAACTCTAGAAGTATTGATCAAGATGTTGCTATTTTTGTAAAACAGAAAATGGAAGAGTATGTCCATGTCTCGCATTAATGGGACCATTAAAAACCTGAAATCCTAGCGCAAGAGATTCTAATCCAGATCAACCAAGCGATAAATAAAATTAATCAAAGATTCAAAATCAAAGGCTTAAGCAACTTTTCTTTTTTAAAAACCTCGACTATAACGTCCCTAAATATTATACTTATTTAATTTGAATTGCAAAATTACAACTACGCCTTCCAATAATTAAAGAGATTTCCTATGACACATCGTAAAAATCTAATAAGTGATTTTAATTGGGAAAATCGAATTCTTTTAATATTTGGGATCACTTTTTTGGCATTTCTGCTATTATTAATAGATATAGTATTTGACTATTTTGAATGGTATCACCCTATTCATTATGTTAGTGAGGTCATTCCCTTAATCTCTTTAACATTACTGCTCTTATATTTGTCTCAGTTATTGCTCCAATTAAAAATTGAAGCGACTATTTGGCAAAAGAGAGCCTTTTCTGCAGAAGAAAATGTTAAGAAAAGAAAACAGGAAATTAAAGAGATTATAGACGGCTTGTCTAAAGTCATCGATCATCAATTTGATATTTGGAAACTTACAATAGCAGAAAAAGAAATTGGAATGTTAATTTTAAAAGGAATGAGTTTTAAGGAAATCTCACAAATTCGTTTTACCAGCGAAAGGACTGTTAGACAGCAAACAGTGGAAATCTATAAAAAATCTCATACCTCAGGTAGAGCACAATTTTCAGCCTTTTTTCTTGAAGATTTGCTTGTTCCCATAGAAATAAAATAAATGCTTTCATCCCTCCGCAAATACCTTCTCCTAACTTTATGTCATTTGTTCGATAAAAGAATTGTACCTGTTTGATTTTATTTAATTAAGGATAACAAGTCATATGACGGATTGAACAAGCCTTTATTATGGTATCAAATATAGTAGGTGGATTATTGTTTCTAAGAATCAATGCTGGGAAATATGATTGGAAGTCTTTCTTTTTAATTCTAAACAGTTAAAATTCCTTGATTGTACTTCGTAATTGATTAGCCATAAATTTATTTCATACTGCTTTAATTCATGAATGTTCTAAAAGTAATCTTTCGACCAGAAGATAAATTAATTAGTTAAAGGAAATACAGGTTCAAGTTTAGTATTGAACTAAAAGGTAAAAAATAGAAACTGTGATGGGGGGAAGTGTGGCGATGATTTTTACGACCTATCTGAGTTGTAACAATAGATGCCGATTTGTGATTGTTGGATTAGCTAAGTATATTGCTATGTTTGATTTCAGAATAATCGAATATTAAACCAAGTGATAATAATAACGGGGATAATCGTGAAAAAACTCATTACCTTTTTACTGATTTATATATTAGCATTTTTACTAATAAGTTGCTCAGATGCATCCTCAGACGAGACCGACACAACACAAACTAATACCAATTCTTGTTACCTTAATCAATCAAATCTGGACTGTCTCCTTCACTAACAAATATCATGAGGTTGGGCCATGAAAATTAAATTAATTGATTCATTTGTAAAATCTATTATCATAGGGTCTGGTTTTGGAATTGGTTTAATTACCACTCTGGCAATAGGAGTAACTGTTTCAACCACCTTTACTTCAGGTGATGCCTTAACTGCTGATGCCATGAATATTATAAAATCTGCGATTGAAAGCATTCCCAATTGGACAAAAGGAAGCAATGGCTATGATGCTGCTTTTGATGGCAAGATTGAAATCAATTTAGGGACCGCCCTTACCGGTACTGCAAGTACAGTCAGTGGTACGAAAACTGTCACAGGATCCAGTACTAATTTTGATACAGCTCTAACAGTTGGAGATTACATTGCAATCAATGAGGAAGTAAGAATGGTAACAACTATTACCGATGCGTCGAACATTGAGGTCGATATTGCATTTGAGAAGACTTCCACAAATGATTTTATCTCCAGTGTTGGGATGATTGTTAAAAATGGGAATCTAGGCATTGGTAGTTCAAAACCTTCAGAAAAGCTTTTTATTGCTGATGATGGGGACGCTGATTTAGATTTATGGACTGCCAATGATAATACTACATCTCAATCTGATTATTCGACGATCCATTTTAAATATTCAGGAGGCAGTTTGAGTACGCCGTCAGATGTTAAGGATGGCAATAATCTTGGAAAAATAGAAGGACAGGGGTATTACAATACAAGGTTTTATGATGCCGCAGCCGTTTATTTTGAAATAGATGGGGTACCCGGTATTGATGATATGCCAGGTAGAATAGAATTTCACACAACGCCGGATGGCGCTAGCGCCAAAAGCGAAAGAATGCGGATTACGAATGAAGGTTTTGTGGGGATTGGAAGTACAAGTCCTTCTTCGGCCTTATATGTTGACACTGATCCTGGTGATAATAGAGATGCTTTAAAAATCAGACAGGAAGATACTTCATCCACTCAAGATGCTATTGATATCATAAATACAAGTGCAGGAAACTCGATTGTAATAAATAGTGATCAATTCGTTGTTGATACTGATGGTAAGGTTGGCATTGGATCTTTACCTAATGCAAGACTAGAGGTGGATACTGATCCAGGGGAGAATGTTGATGCACTCTGGGTTGATCAGGGGGATACTACTAACAATCCTGCTGCAATTCGTGTTACAAATGCCGGAACAGGAAATTCAATTGAGATCGGTACAAACGATTTTGTAGTGACAAGCACCGGTAGCGTCGGAATCGGAACATTAACACCTACTACATCCCTTGATATCAGCGGGGATGCTATTAGAATTAAAACATCAAAAACTCCGGCATCAATAGCAGCCTCTTGCAATACGGGTGAAATATCCTGGGATATCAATATGATTTACGTATGTGTTAGTAACAATTCCTGGAAAGGAGCATCTTTAGCAACTTGGTAAACGAAACAGGTATTCCACCATCTCGTTCGTTTAACAATAACTCAATTAATCGATCTAACATAACTTTATCACCTCTGGTGTTGGAGACGTTTGTATATAATATCACTCTTGGAGAAAAAATAGCTCACTGGGATACTATGGCCGTTTTCATGTGCTTTGAGCCTTGATTTATGTCCATATTTGTCTATTTAATGTTCCCAGAATACTAAACTTGCTGTTCCCTGAGTGAAGTCGAAGGGTGGCAAATTCAGTGCTCAGCATACAGATAAGGGCAATGAAATTGAAAATTGCTAGCCATAAAAATAGCCGACAAGGAGGATCATTTAGAAGATTGTGAATTCACTACATGCTTGACATATTAAAAGTTAAAGTCACTATAGAACTATCTGGTAATAATTATATAAATTGCCTGTACTGTTCGATACCGCCTTGTGGCAGCAGATAATTGTGATTTCCAAAACTATAAATACACATTCATGGATTAAAGCATATGCTAAATATTGATGTCTTGCGTCGAATACGTTATATCTTCAAATTTAGTGGCTCGAAAATGGTTATAATATTTGGTTTAGCTGAATGTGAGGTTACCCGGAGTTTAATTAATGAATGGCTCAAAAAAAGAGAACGATTCCGATTTCTTGAAATGTAGCGATTATTATTTGGCCGTTTTTCTAAATGGTTTTATTATTGAGCGACGCGGTAAAAAAGAAGGACCGCTTCCAGCGGTAGAGTCCAAACTTACAAATAACATCATTTTTAGAAAATTAAAAATTGCACTAAATCTAAAATCTGAAGATATTCTGGTGATGTTGCACACTGCTAATTTACGGATCAGCAAACACGAATTGAGTGCTTTTTTTCGAAAACCTGATCATAAACATTACAAGGAATGCAAGGATCAGATTCTGCGAAAATTTTTAAATGGTGTTGAGGAACGATACCATAAAAAAGCAAAATAAATAATGTGATTTATTGAATCCTGTACAAAAACTTCTTATTTACCATCCTATACTAGCTCTAAATATTATTCCCTGTTTTGCATAACGTTTGGTCGCTCTTTTAAACTGTGCGTTTACTGACTCATTTGTCTCTAAAATAATTGGCAATTAAATACACTTTGTCAATTTATCTAAAACTTTTTGCCAGACAAAACCCTTTATTCTGAGGAATTTTACATCGAATTTCATTTCTAAAGACAAAACATATCAACCATGCAACGTCCCCTGTGATTTCACAAAAGGTTAGTCCTTTTTTCTCATTGTTTATTCACGATTTAGATAGATGATTCGCAAAAGTTTTAGCTCCTCATAATCGACTTTTTCATTTAGAGTTTCGAAAACAGGCCGTAAAAGCTCAGTCCCAAACCTGTCAAAAAGGCCATATACTTTTTGATGTTCTTTTTTATTAAGTTGTGAGCAGTTTAATAATTCGGAGCAGTTTAGGTGATTCCCCGCTACAGTATATTTAAATAAATGTTCCAGCAAGGTTGGTTTTTTTATATAATATTCCGCCAGCAGATCTTTAACGGTTTTACCTGACACAAATTTTTCCCCTATTATTTCAAATTTCCGCTTTTTCTTTGTTTTGGTTCTTTTATTTAGAAACTGCGTCGTGTATTTTGGTTTTTCTAGGATATCTTTAGCCTGACAAAACTGACTGATTGACTTCAAAAATAAATTGCCGAATTTAGTAAATTTAGCGAACCCAACGCCATGAATTTCCCTCAAGGCCGATTGAGACTGAGGATAAAAAGTCGCCATTTCTATTAGTGTTTTATCCGGAAAGATCACATATGGCGGCACATTCCCTCTATCCGCCAGTTCTTTCCTTTGCGCTCTTAATAACGTAAATAGACCTTCATCATACTCTAGTTTCTCACCATGAACATCTTTAATATTTTTGACCTCTAACCTTCCCAGAAAAGATTTTTGCCCCTTCATAACCAACCAGGCTTCGGGTGTTAATTTGATACTATTAAACTGGAAATCCTGATCCAATAACCCTTTATTCAACAGCTGATGTGCTATATAAATCCACTGCTGACGGGAGTGCTCTTGTCCAATGTCGTAGGTCGAAAGTTTATCGTGGTTGTGAAGCAAAACATTTTTCCTGCTTGAGCCTCTTAAAATATCAATAATATGATTAACACCAAATCTTTCACCCGACCTTATGACGCATGACATAAATTTTTGAGCAGGTATGGTGAGATCAATCGGATGCTCTTTCTCTGATACGCAATTGTCACACATTGAACAATGCTCTTCTACAAGTGTCTCCCCAAAATAATTCAATAAAGGTATTCTTCTACATTCAGTGGATTCGACAAATTTTATCAGAGACTTTAGATGGGCTTTTGCAATACGTTGTTCTTGTTTATTCATATTATTGATAAAATATTTTATCTTATGTGTATCAGAATATCCGTATAGTAAAAGGCATTGAGCCGGTAATCCATTTCGGCCGGCCCTGCCGATTTGTTGATAATAACTCTCAATATTCTTGGGTAGATCGAAATGAACCACGAATCTGATATTTGGTTTATTAATACCCATTCCAAATGCGATAGTGGCAACAACGATTTGTATATCATCCCGAACAAACTGCGCTTGATTGAATTTCCTTTCCTCATCACTTAAACCTGCGTGGTATGGTTTAACCGAATATCCTTTTTCCGCTAATTCGTATGACAACGCATCAACCTGCTTTCTGGAAAGGCAATAAATTAAACCCGATTGATTTGGGAATTTTTTGATAAACCTTAAGGTCTGTGAAATGGGGTCCAGTTTATCTTCAATCTGTAGAAACAAGTTGGTTCGATTAAAGCTGGAGATAAATTCGTTCGATTTTCCAAAGTTAAGACAGTTTTTGATATCCTCACGCACTCTGGGCGTAGCGGTAGCAGTTAAGGCCACACAAACACTACCTGGAAATTTTTTTCTGGCGTCAATCAGCTGGCGATACTCAGGTCTAAAATCATGCCCCCACTCTGAAATACAATGAGCTTCATCAATGATTAAACAGTCCACTTGACAACTGGTCAGCAAGTTAAAGGTCTTAGGTAGCAGCAAAGTTTCCGGAGCCAGGTATAACAGTTTTACGTCACCGTTTTGGATCCGTTGAATGTTATTTTGATATTCTTGATAAGAGATCGCACTATTTAAAACAACCGCGGGAATTCCTAAAGCACTTAGTTGATCAACCTGATCCATCATTAACGAAATTAAAGGCGACACCACCACTGTTACTCCTTTAAATATCAAAGCAGGGAGTTGATAACACAGAGACTTCCCTCCGCCAGTAGGCATAATAACAAGAGAATCCTGCCCATTGAGAATGTTACTCACTACCTCTTTTTGTAATGGTCTAAATTCATCAAAACCAAAAACACTTTTAAGAAGCTCGGTTGCTTTATTCAAAACTCTAACTTTATAAAATATTAATTTGCTTCACTTTTTGGAGGAAATTGATAATAGGAGACTGTTTTTTCTAAGTCAAAATAATTCTTAAAGACCTGTCATTGACAAGGTCCCCGGATCTCTACTATCTAGTTTTCAGAAACTCAATAATTTCATCGGGTTCAGGAGGACATCCGGGTACAAATGAAGCACATTCGGAGAGGCAATCACCCACTCCCAATCCATCTATGGCGTCACCCTCAAATCCCTGTCCAATATGCATCGTTTCGGGCAAGGGGAAACCTTCTTTCTGAAGCTGTTTCAGAGCCTGGATAAGAGAAGCAAAACAAGCACTGCAGGCACCATTCTCATCGATATGTTTTGACAGAGTACTTGCTAGGGACGATTTCTGGAATACACCCAAACCTTCGCCTTTATTCAGAGCCTGTAGAGTATCTGTGGACAATGATGATGCCCCCACATCCAAGCGGACTGCTTTTTCAATATAAGGGACATCTGAAGTTTGCAAACCCAGGAGAGAACAGGCATAACAATCCAGCAAAACAGGGTCCAAAGCCGCCATAAAAAGATTGCGCGTCAAGGGATTCCCCCCTTCTTCAAAACCAGGATCCCCTTCCATGGCATCAACCAGAATTAAATCAGATCGCAGGATTTCATTCAAATCTGCAATTGGTTGATGAAGACCATCCCGATGATAGCGCCGTTTTTCACTGTCGGGAATGCAACCTTTTAGATTTTTGAGCGCACAGGTCATGCCGGTCTGACAATGACCTTTAAGGACTGGGATATTAATCAACCGATCCAATTCCAGAATGGATCGACAGATGCGATATTCGCCATGAGACCCCTTACGTAAAACAGATTTATCTAACTGTAAGTCTACCAGCGGGGTAGAATACTTTTGAGAAATATCAGTAAAGCCACAAACCTCAAAAGCCTTCTGTGTTCGGTCACCCACCCAGGAACCTTCCAGAATGCTGATCTTCTGAAATCCTTTTTCCTGCAGGAAGGAAATGATTCCAGCACAGAATTCGGGGTGAGTGGTGGCACCGGAGGATGCCTTTTTGGAGACGACCAGATTAGGTTTTAATCCGATATGATCTGAAAGTGCCCAGTTTTTCCAGACATCGGAAGCCGTCATCAAGGTTTTCCCTGCTTCAAAAGGATCATTTCCATACCAACACAAGATTTTATTGTCTTTCATCTCTCTCATTCTCTGTTACTTTCCGTTTTAACAACTTTAATCATCCGGGTCATAATAAGCGTTCGTTTTTTTTAAGTCAAAATAATTCCTGGATCAGGGACATCAAAAATTCATATCTCCACTTCCTTTGAAAGCAAATATAGAATGTCCCTTTGACATCCCCTGGATTTTGATGACCATTTGTTTATAAAAATCAATTGATGTAAATATTTCAACATGGTAACGTGACCACACCATTTATTTAGGACTACATATCTCAACCTGGCAATAATGCCTCCAATTACAAATAACAATGGTGAATAGAATGAAACAAATTCAATTATTTTTGTTTACCCTCATAATCTTATTTATGAATGAAAACATTCAGGCATATCATCCGGAAGCGCTGAATCGGCTAATAAATGGTGATAGAAACCTGTATGGCGTAGATTTAAGTGATGCGGATCTGTCACACCAGATATTTCAAAATATTGTACTAACCGGTGCTGACCTCAGGGGGGCAAATTTAAAATTTGCAGATTTAAGCGGTGCCCAATTAAATCTGGCTAACTTTGAAGGAGCTGACCTGGAGAATGCTCGATTAAACTTTACCAATCTGCAATATTCAAACTTAACTTCAACGAACCTCAAGGGAACCCATCTGGCCAACAGCAATTTAGGATTCGTCCAGTTCAATCAGGCCCAACTGAAACATACTGTTTTAACAAACAGCAAATTGCATCATACCACTTTTAAAAACGCTTTAATTTCTTATAGTGATTTGAGTTATACTGAAATAACCCGGGGTGATTTCAGTCAAAGTGAGATTATCCATACCGATTTTACAGGTTCTGATATTAGTAATGCCAATTTCACAGCCGCTATACTAATAAATAATCAAATGGGGAATTGTAGTTTCATTCAAAGTCGGTTTAATGATGCTTTATTGAAACGAATATATTTACAAACCTCTAATTTAGCTGGTGCCAATTTTTCAAGAGCGCTGTTGCTGGATACGAACCTGGTTCGCGTGTACAGTATTGGAGCTAATTTTACTGAAACACAAGTAAGAAATATCAATATGGAAAATGCTTATTGCATTGGTTGTATCTTTAACGGAGCCAAAATAGTCCAATCCAACTTTCAGAAAGCTGATTTTAGAGGAGGCAGTTTTAAAAATGTTCTTTTAAAACTAACAAATTTTAGCTTTGTGTCTTTTCTGGCATCCAATTTTGATGATGAACATCTCCAAAGACTTGAAGAAATTGGTGCTCAACTTACGCCGGAAACAATAAAAAATATTAAATCCCGTGGTGCTGAATTCCAAGGGATTAAAATTTCCGAATCAATATTTGAACAGGCTATGATTAAAACGAAATGGAAACCCACATTTGAACGCTTCAAAGATCTCAATTTGAATACTGTTATTTGGAAAGATTAATGGCAATTTAATACAAAATTATATTTCTCGACAAAACTACTGATAATTGCCTGAACCATACTAATGAAATAAGAGCGCTTTAATTCTGTATACAACATTCCCTTAAACGTCTCCTTATAAAAACTACTAATAATATTCATAATTATCATATAGTTAACAATTTTATTCAACCATTTGGTTGACTATTATTTTTTATTTTTTTATATTATAATTATGGATGAACAAAAAAAAGACCAGCAACTTTCAAATGTATTAAAAGCAGTCAGTGATCCAACCCGACGTTCGATATTGACAACGTTGGTACAGGAAGGACCAACCCGAGTGACTGATTTGGCGAATCATTATGCTATGAGTTTAAATGCTGTTTCCAAACATATTAAAGTTTTGGAGATAGCAAAATTGGTTAACAGGAAAACGTTGGGACGCGTTCATCTTATAGAAGCAAATCTATCACCGGTTTCAGAAATTGATCATTGGTTTAAAAACTTAAAATCAATTTGGGAACTACGATTGGATAAATTGGAAACACTATTTAAAGAGGAAACAAAAAATGGCTGAATTATCATTAACAGTTTCACGTACTATTGATGCACCAATAGAGTCGGTGTATAACGCATGGCTGGATCCTGACACCCTTGCTAAATTTATGTTGCCAGGCCCGGGAATGAGTGTTCCAAGTGCAGAGAACGACGCTCGCGAAGGTGGTCGGTTTTCGATTCTTATGCAAGGGAAAGATGATAGTTATCCCCACGGCGGCGAATATTTAAGTTTGAAGCCATACTCCCAAATAATTTTCACCTGGGAATCCCCCTTTTCTATTGATGGATCAACTGTGACCATTAATTTAAATGACGTATCCGGAGGAACATTGATTGAGCTTACCCATGTCAAATTTGCGGATGAGGAATCTAGAAACAACTATCATGGTGGTTGGACATCAATTTTGGAATGCCTTGAAGATGTATTAAAATAAATTTTACAACTCAATAAGAGCATTAATATAGAAAATTTTTCAACTTTTAATTGGTTGGCTGTTAGTTTGGGAACAATCATTTCATTTTTGATAAGCTGGTTATGGTACAGTCCAAAGCTATTCGGCGTAAAATGGGCTGAAGGATCTGGTGTCAGTCTTGACTCAGCAGACAAAATGCCGATGTTTCCGATGGTTGCTCAGATTGTAGCTTTGTTTTTATTAGCGTTGATTATCGGACTTACGGATCAGGAAGATGCATTAATTACAGCTATCTTAACAATTTTAGCGGTTGCTTCCTTTACAGCATCTATGGGTGGATTTGTAAAAAAAGTGGATATGCCATAACTGTTGATGTTTGCTATATTATCGTTTCCGGAGTGATAATGATAGTTTGCCAGGGATTTTATATCCCGGATTTGAACCAGACGCCAAATTGCGGACAAATCAATCGGAAGAACATCTTTATTGTTTAATGTGAATTTTAACAATAGCCATTGTTAAATTAAACAAATAAAGGGTACTATGGAGAAAAGTCTGCAAACCATTTTAAAAGGAGTCTAATGGGAAGAAAAATTAAAGGTCTGATCTTAAGTTTGGGCACTATGATATTTGTCATCCTGATAACCAGTATGTTTACCACTGTCACTGCCCAGGAAATCCAACGGATTAGTGTTAATGAAGCTAAAACTAAAACTGTATCCGGAAAAGCACTGCTGGTATGTGCATATGAAGATCATTACTGCACTAATTTGATGTTGCCAGGGGCGATCAAAAAAAGTCAGTTCGAATCAAGGATAAATTCTTTACCCAAGGATGCTGAAATCATTTTTTATTGTGCCTGACCAAGCGAAGCGACTTCCGCCAGGTTGGCGGATAAGTATAGAAACAAAGGATATTCTAACGTCAAGGCTTTAAAAGGAGGTTATGACGCCTGGCTTGAAGCTGGAAACTAAAACCAAAATAAGTGGGGACAAACCCCCGCTTCTCAAGCAGTCTGATCTCTTCATTCCTTTTTTAATTTAATTGATTCCCTACTTTCTTTAAAAAAAATCTCCCTGACCAGTAGCGTCCATAACAGTTTGCCAGAGCTTCCCATTTGGATTAATTTTTTTCCTAATCCCCTTTGAGGCTTCCATGGGAACATGAACAAAATTATTATTCCAGTAGCTGATAAGCATTTTGGTTTTCCCTGCAATTCCGGCATGGACGGCATCTCTTCCCAGAATACTGCAAAAGACTCTGTCGTTTCCGTTTGCTCTTACAGACCTTATCATATAGCTGGGATCAATATATTTTATTGATATTTTCTTGTTAAGTTTCTTGAAATGGTTATTAATTGTATTTTTTAAATAGATACCAATATCATTAAAAATAATATTCCCAGAAATATCTCTTTTTTCCTCCCTGTCATTAAAAAAATATTGCCCTGCTCCTTCTGCAACCACAATTACAGCATGTTTTCTCTCTTCAAGTCTTTTTTCAAGCTTGGCTAAAAGGCCATTTTTACCTCCAAATTTAAATTCAACTTCAGGGATCAACACAAAATTTGCATCTTGTTGTGCGAGTGCTGCAGTTGCTGCAATAAAACCTGATTGACGCCCCATGAGCTTAATTATTCCGACACAATTCGGGTAGTCTTTAGCTTCATTATGGGTGCTCTTTATTGCATTTGAGGCAACATCAACCGCAGTGTCAAAACCAAAGGATCTTTCCACCAGAGAGATATCATTATCGATTGTTTTAGGTATCCCAATCACACCGATCTTGAGTCTTCTTCTTGATATTTCATCGCAAATTGCGACACCGGCTTTTAAGGTGCCATCACCCCCAATCATAAAAAGAAGGTTTATGTTCATTCTTTCAAGTGAATCCACAATATCACCGATATCCTGTTCTCCCCTGGAAGAACAAAGAATGCTTCCACCTATTTCAAGAATATTTCCGACGCTTTCAGGCGTAAGGTTAATATAGTCATGACCAAATTCAGGTATAAATCCCTGAAGGCCATACTTTATACCTAAAACGTTTTCTACATGATACCGGTAACTGAGTTCATGAACAACAGACCTGATAACATCGTTTAATCCCGGGCAAAGACCGCCACAAATCACAATTCCACACTTAAGTTTTTTGGTATCAAAATATATGTTTTTTCTGGGTCCAGCCTTTTCAAATGAGGCGGGTGGTTTGCCTTCTGAAATCATTTTTTCAATTTTATTCAGACTAACTTCAAGAAGTACTCTTTCATCATCAGAAATAAAACCATGGCTGGATTTGCCATGCAATAGTAAAGGCGAGGCAATCGTTTGTTTTCCAAGCGTACTAATTTTTGCATTAATTGACTGTAAATTCATTAAATCCATTTCTGGTCTCTACTTTTATACGAGCCCATTATTACTCGATCATGGGTCTTATTTACTAACTTTATCATTCAGGGTAGAAAAATATGGAACGTTTTACTGCTGGTGTTGATAAATTTGTACCCTGATTTATTGATGTACTTCTCTCAAATTTCAAAAAATAGGTGTTGTATCACCGATTTTTTGGTACCGGATATTTCAAAAATCAGGCAGTTGTTTATTAATGATTCATCAGAAAAGAAGGAAGCGTTGATTTTTAGTTAAATCGCTTGAATTGGTGAAGAAGTGAGGTCAAAAAACCTGAAATCAATTCAATTGATTTCAGGTTTTTAGGTTTGATTTAATATAAAAGAATTACTTCACTTTACCGATTACGCCTTCAACAAAAAATGACATACCTAACATGGCACCATCTTGCATTTTGTCACCGGCATTAATAACCACTTTGCCAGATTGATCTTTGATTGGTCCCCAGAAAACATCCCATTCACCATCAACGATCTGTTGATGTTTCATCATGATTTGTTTTTGAACACTTTTAGGAACTTTTGAACTAAAATCAGATAAAGCAACAATGCCTTCTTTTAAACCGCCCCAATATTGGTGTTTTTTCCATGTTCCGTCCATGGCATCTTTGATGGTCTTTGTATAGTACTGACCCCAATTCCAATAGGGACTTACCAAAACTGAATCACCAACGAAAGGTCGCATATCGGTATCATATCCAATACTCACTACACCTCGGTCCCGAGCTGCTTTTTGAGGTTCTGTGGTATCCTGATGTTGGGAAATAACATCCGCACCTTGATTCAACAATGCAACGGCAGCTTCTTTTTCCTTGGTTGGGCTATACCATGTATTACTCCAAACAACCCGAACAACCGCTTTTGGATTTACAGCTTTAACACCCAAAGTGAATGCATTAATTCCCCGAACAACTTCCGGAATTGGGAATGCCGCAACATACCCAATCACATTCGTTTTAGTAGCTTTTCCAGCTACCATTCCTGATAGATATCGTGGTTGATACATACGTCCAAAATAAGTCGACATATTATCATGGGTTTTATAACCGGAGCAGTGCTCAAAATAAACTTTTGGATATTTTTTTGCTACTTTTAACATTCCATCCATGTAACCAAAAGAGGTTGCGATGATCATGTTAAAACCACTTCGGGCATATCTTTCAATAACACGCGCACTATCTGTACCCTCGGCCACATTTTCAATATATTTAGTTTCAATTTTAGCACCCAGTGCATCCAACGCTTGTTTTCTTCCGCGATCATGCTCATATGTCCATCCCAGATCTCCAGGAGGTCCTATATAAATAAAAGCGACTTTAAATTTTGCAAAGGCGGCACCTGTACTGATAAAAAAGGCCAGCATAAAACATAATGCCAGTTTCTTCAGAAAACTTTTTTTATTTTCTGCTTGCATCATAATTTTCCTCCTCAAGAAAATAATACAATTTATGTTAAACTACTTATTTTTCTTCACGCATGAAATTGACACCGAGTGAAGCAGGGGCACCAAATTTACGCTTACTGACGATTTCCCAAATAGTAAGGCAAATTAGTACCAGGACGGTCGCCAAATATGGCAACATGTCCAAAAATGAAGCCGGAATAAACGTAATACCTCCAGCTTGTAAACTCAACTGTAAAGCACTGATTCCCCCAAAAAGCAATGCACCTAGAATCGCTTTTTTGGGATCCCACATGGCAAAAATAACCAGGGCAATAACAATCCATCCTCTTCCATCCGTTTTGTTCTCGTTCCAACCCGACATATAAGAAAGGGTTAAATGGGAACCACCAAGGCTAACCAACATGCCACCGACGATGGTGTAGATGTACCGAAGTCTGATAACATTGATACCCATGGCTTCTGCTGTCCGTGGATTTTCACCCACAGCCTGGAGTTCAAGCCCATATTTGGTTTTATATACAAAAAACCATGATAATGGAATTAGTAAATAAACAATATATGTTAAAAGATCCTGATGGAACACCGGGCCGATAATTGGAATTTCATGTAAAAATGGAATTGCAATCTGTTCAAAACGAGGTGCTTCCAACCCGGTGAGTTGGAAAGAATTGCTTTCAGGTCCCAGTCGCTCTCCTAAAAAGTTGGCAAGACCAACCCCAAAAATGGTTAAACTCAATCCACTAACAACCTGGCTGGCTTTCATCGTAATCGTCAAAAAAGCATGAATGGAGGACATCAAAGCCCCAACAATTAATGCTACGATAACACTTAAAAACAAGCTATGGGTATGATAACATACCGCAAATCCTGAAAGCGCACCCATCATCATCAGGCCTTCCAGACCCAGATTTAATATGCCGGAACGTTCAGTAAGAATTTCACCAATAGTCGCGTAAATTAAAGAAGTTGCCGAAAATAAGATCGCGCCAATGGTTAGTGTTAAAGTATCCATAAATGTGTCTCCTATTTTCTAATAATCTTCAATTTATATTCAGTAAATAAAGCACCTGCCAGTAAGGGAAATAATATTAATCCCTGAAGCACATCAGAGACCGCTGCCGGTAAACCGACAAACATTTGAACCAACTCACCCCCTACTATTAAACCCGCCAGTAACACTGCTACAAATATCGCTGCAATGGCATTTAGTTGTGACATCCAGGCAACAATGATCGCCGTATATCCATAATTCATCACCAAACCATCTTCCAGTCGGTGCATAACGCCTAGAACTTCAAAGGTGCCTGCTAACCCCGCCAGGCCCCCAGAGATGAACATGGCACTGACTATTTTTCTGGGAATATTCACTCCTATATATCTGGCGTTGTTTTGATTTTCGCCTAATATGTTTAACTCAAATCCCCATTTTGTTTTTGCGAGTAAAAACCAAACAAGTATCGCCGCCAACACCGCAAATATAATCCCAATATGGAGATTGCCATCAAGAATCGGTAACCAGGCTGATTCATCAAATTCTTTTGTTCCCCGGTAACCAGAGCCCTGTTCTTTCCAGGGACCAAAATACAAAAAGCTGGCAAAATAAATTGCCACATAATTGAGCATTAGAGTGGTTAATGTTTCATCAACTTTTAAATATGCTTTCAACAAAGCCGGAATTGCAGCCCACAAGGCCCCCCCAATCATACCAGTAATAACTGCCATGGGAATTACAAAGATATGTGGGACAACTGAAGGTAAGAAAAGAGCAGCACCGGAAGCGAAAATCCCGCCAAATATAAGCTGTCCCTCTGCGCCGATATTCCAAAACTTCATCTTAAACGCAACAATAATACCCGTACCTGCCAGAATCAACGGTATCGATTTAACCAAAGTATCAGAAAAATCAATCCAGGTGGCAAATGCTCCGCTGAACATTACATAATAGGTTTCAATGGGATTAACGCCTAAACTGAGCAATAAGACGGTTCCTAATATTAACGAAATTAAAAAGGAAACAATCGGCACAATAACCAATGATTTTTTTGAGAATGATTTTCTTTTTTCAAAAACAATTCGCATATTAAGCTCCCTCTTCAACACCAGCCATCATCAGGCCTAATGCTTCAATGGTTGTATTATTAGCATCAACAATGCCCATGATCTTTCCTTCAAACATAACAGCAATTCGATCGGCGACGGTGAGTAACTCTTCTAACTCTTCTGAAACCAACAGAACGGCTTTATCCTGATCTCTTTGTTCCAATATTCGAGTGCGAACCGCTTCAGTGGCCCCAACATCAAGACCTCTGGACGGATAGGCCGCTATTAATAAATTACGGCAAGAGTCAATTTCTCGTGCCAGAATCGTTTTTTGGATATTACCACCGGATAAAAACTTGACATGTGTTTCCTGGCTGGGGGTGGAAATATTAAATCGATCGATCATCTTTGTGGCAAAGTTCTTAATGGCCCCAACGTTTAATAAACCTTTTCTGGTTGTTGGATACATCCTGTAATTTTTCATAATCAGGTTTTCTGCAACCTGCATTGTACCTGAAACACCGAATTTTAAACGATCTGCCGGGATATGGCTGATACCGGATTTAATAAAACAAATAGGTGATTTGTTGGTATGATCGATTTGGTCAACTTTGATTGTTCCTTCAGTTGTTTTGTGCAAGCCGGTAATTGCTTCAACCAGTTCTTTTTGGCCATTACCAGCGACACCTGCGATACCAAAGACCTCATTTTGATGAACATTAAAGCTCACTTGTTTTAAGGCAAGATGACCTTTGGTATCTAAAGCGCTGAGATTTTTAACGGATAAAACTTCTTTACCTGGATTAAACGGTTTTTTATCCAGTTGAAATAAAACCTCTTTACCAACCATTAAACAGGCGAGTTCTCTGGGATTTGTCTCACTGGTCGCTTTAGTTGCAATTAACTTCCCCTGCTGAAGGACACATACTTTATCTGAAAAATTCATGACTTCATCCATTTTATGGGTAATAAAAATGGCTGATTTTCCTTCTCCGGTCATTTGTTGAATTACCCGATTTAACTCTTTTGACTCCTGAGGGGTTAAAACAGCAGTAGGTTCATCCAGAATTAATATTTCAGCACCTCTGTAAATCAGTTTTAATATCTCAACGCGTTGTCGTTCACCGACACTTAATTGCCATATATTGGCATTAGGATCGACTTTCAAATTATAACGATCAGATATTTCGACAATTCGTTTTGATATTTTACTGAGATCCGGTACCGATGGTAATGCTTTCATTCCCAAAATGATGTTTTCTGCAACAGACATTGTTTCAACCAGCATGAACTCCTGGTGAATCATACCGATACCGAGAACATCAGCATCTGCCGGAGAATGGATGGCTGTCTGTTGTCCCCGGACTTCAATGGTGCCTTCGTCGGGGCGATACAGTCCTACCAACACATTCATTAATGAACTTTTCCCCGCGCCATTTTCACCTAATAAAGCCAGTACTTCACCTGCTTTTAAATCCAGATTGACATTGTCATTTGCGGTAACACCAGGGAAGCGTTTTGTGATACCTTTCATCCTTAAAATAGGAATTTGAGGGTCTTGTGAGGTTTGATTTGATTCTATTTCCATAGCACCTGTGGATTTGGGTATCGATAATAATGAAGCATCATTTTTACCAAGGGTTCATAAATCCTGAAAAGTATATCAACCAATTTTTGATCTGATCATTCTAATATCTGCACCTAATTCCGTATAGTTATTTAATTGTTAAAACCCATAGAAGTCCTGAAGGTTTTAATATCACATTAATCATTAGAAGAAACAGGTCTAACCCATCAATCATTAAATCGGACTCAGAAAATTTATTTTTTATCTTTTAGAGATTTTGATTGATGATAATGAACAGAAAATAGACCATAAAATTAGTATTCATATTAGCGAGAGAAGTAACAACTATACCTCTAATTGTCAAATTATTTTATAAAAACAAAATTAATAATTATGGTGTCAATAATTGATGAAATCCTTTAAATATACTATATTACTGTGTTTGACGTTTTTAATAAGTGTCTTTATTTTATCGATGGAAGAAATATTTTATTAAAAAAAATAGGTAAGCGGTACAAATTTTTTGAAATTTAAAAAGTACCTATATCAGTATTCGCACCTGCGAATGGACTCACAGCTAGATCCAATCCTACCAGTTTTAATAGCCGTCGACTATTTTCAAAACAGTTAGAATCACCGATTGCCACTAAGATCATTGCTGCGATAGTTGGGCCAAGCCCTGGAATGCTTACCAGGTATTCATAATCAGTGAATTTACATCGTTCCTTGAAATTCATCAATATTCTTTATAAGATTCCTTTTTAAGACACTCATATTCTAATGATTTATTCAAATTTTTCGGTTAAATATTTATATAGTGTTTAAACGAAAAGTAGGTAATTTGGGGACATGTACAATTTGTAGAAAACACTTTAATAGTTAAATACCAAGTTGTTACGTGTACCCTAATTACCGGACTTATATCCAATAATTGAATTTTCGTTCAGCCACTATATATGCCAAAATCGAAATTTCGGGGGATGCAAATATACACTTATTTTTTAATGAGTGATTGCTTTATTCTCCTTTTTTATTATAGTATCGTTTGACTCTTTTTTATTTTAGAAATACACAATCGGGAAACCATGAACTATAAATATTATATATGTGATGTTTTCACAAATAGACGATTTGGTGGAAACCAGCTAGCAGTAATTCCAGATGCTACAGGTTTAACAGATGACCAGATGCAGCAGATAGCCAGAGAATTTAATTTTTCAGAAAGCACATTTATTTTACCACCCACAAAAGACCAAACTCAAGCCGTCAGGATATTCACTCCATCCCAGGAGGTTCCTTTTGCCGGACATCCAAATATAGGGACGGCGTTTATATTAGCCACAATTAACGATTTAACCAGGAATGACAATCAAGTTGAAGTCATATTTGAGGAGAAAGCTGGATTTGTTCCGATAACTATTCAAAAAGATAAAGCGGGAAAATTATGGTGTGAACTTAAAGCACCTGAACAATTAAATTTAGGAAAAACAGTCTCAGTTGAAACATTTGCAGCTGCTTTATCTCTTTCCGCTGATGATATCGTTGCAGAGACCCATGTGCCCCAAGTTGCTTCTGTCGGTTTACCTTTTTTAATCGGGGAATTGAAAGACCAGTCGGCTTTAGAACGGGCCACAATTAATTATGAAGTCTTAAGAGCTATCAAAGCAATCGGAGCCTCACCAGATATCCATCTATATACCTATAGTAATGATGAGTTTGATATTCGGGCGCGTATGTTTGCACCTTTTGCTGGGGTTCACGAAGATCCGGCCACAGGGAGCGCAAATTGTGCTTTATGCAGTATGTTAACCCGGTTTAAAGAAGAAAAATCTGGTAAATTCAAATGGAAAATTGGACAAGGTATTGAAATGGGAAGGGCAAGCTTGCTGGAAGCAAGAACGGAAAAAAAAGATGATGGTGTTATCGATACCTGGATCGGAGGTTCATGTGTGTTAGTTAGCGAAGGAATGATTTTTATTGATTGAATCTATTAATGAACTTGATTTTTGTGCCTTTAAAATCAAAGTGTTATCAATTGTCATCTCGACGACGAATAAGGAAAGATCTTTTTTATCTCAATTGATAAGATTTCTCCTCACTGAATTTGCGAAACTTGCAGCAAAGATCTCGTCGAAATGACAACCGCAAGTCCATGGCAAACATATCACAGATTTATTTGTGTAAAATCTCAGAATAACAATCAAGAATAAAGTAACACTGATCGACAGAATCGCTTCAACACAGCTCCATTCCAAAATATTATAAAAACATTTCAACGTGTTAACCACTTCCCCTTAAGCTATAGGGAAATAGATCAATCAGCGAAGGCTTCTCCCTCAAGCACGACATTTACAATTTCGCCAACAACTCCCATTTTAAGAAATTTCCCATTTCCAACCCCAAAATCCAGTCTGCGAATATCGAATTTCGATATAAATCCAGCCAGTTTTTTCTTATTAAACGGATGTGTTACTGGATCTAAAAACTCTAAGTCGATCGTCATATTTTTTGACACGTCTTTTATGGTCATCACTCCGGCCACTTGAAACATATTATTCATTTTTTTAGAGATCGAAGTCGACTTAAATGTCATCTCCGGGAATTTATCAACTTCAAAAAAATCTTTTGATTTCAAATGATTATCTCTTTTTCCGTTTTCTGTATCAACACTTTTAACAGTAACAGAAAAATTGAATTTTCCTTTTTCAGGCATTTCTGGATCAAATTCAACATCACCTTCAAACTCACCAAAGGACCCAGATACAGTGGTCAAAATGTGTTTCACCTGAAACCGAATTTCAGAGTGATCTTTATCAAACTGCCACTCATAACCAAAAGCTGATGAAATGAGAATAAACACAAAGAATACTGCAAAAAAACCGCTAATGCGAGCCATAGTAACCTCCTTATTGAGTTACGATTTGGAAAAAAAGGTTCACAATTAATATTAAAAATGAACCCTGAGACTAAAGATGAGAAATTTTTGCAAGTTAATCATACCCATAAATATTTATGATTTTTTCAAATATTTCCTAATTATGAGCACTAAACATAGCGTAGAAAGGCCTATTAGCGCATAAAAGGGAACTCCCGATTCAAAGGTTCTGCTGACATTGGAAATGTGTATAAAAAGTACAATCACAATAATCGGAGCAAAGGATTTGTGAAAAATTCTCCAAAGCTTGTAGTTTAGTTTTAATTTATGTTGCCAAAAAGAAACTAAAACAAACAAAAATAAGAGTATCAATAAACCAACCCCTGTGAATTCAGGCCAATACTTTGATTCAAACGGAAAAAATACAAAATGATCTGATCCAAGAATAAGTATCGGATGAATAATGGCAGCTCCCAGAATAATTAATCCATTAAGACGATGTGATTGAAATAGATTTTTTATTTTAAATGTACTTTCAATTTTTTTTATACGGCTAATAAGGATCAATTGATAGAAAATTAGAATGGTTGCAATGATACCCAAAATTTTTCCGGTCCTTAAAGAAAATTTGTCCAGACCTGTTTTATAAAAGATAGATGGCGATTCATAAATAAAGGGGATTGTTCCACCCACGATAATTATGAGTAAAGTGATGATAATATAGAACGATTTTTTAATATTGTTGGATTCCATTTTTTACCTGTGAACTTTGCTATAGAATATTTATGGGTCTTATTGTTTCGACTAAGATGTGGTGTTTAGTTATGGTTTAATATTATCATTGTTCTTAATATTATGACTATAGACCAAAATAAGAACTTACTGTTCTAAATACAGAACAATTGGGAAGGAGAGGAAGGGGTCAAGTATCCCGCTGTCATCTCAAGGAGCACGCAACGAGAGATTCTGAATGCTATTTTAATTTGCCTACCTGTGTTTCTTTGGTTTTATCAACCCGGCAGGCTGTCAGTTTAAAGGGAGCAATTTTGGAAAAAGGATCCAGCTCATCACGGGTTAAGCGATTTACTTGGGAATGGGAATAATGCCAGGGCATAAACAATTCACCCGGTAATACTTCTTCACTAATTTTCAGCCAGGTGACCAAGGTTCCCCTCCGGGAGTTTACTTTAACCGTATCGCCATCCATCAATTCATTTTTTTGGGCATCCCGAGGGTGCATTAACAAATAAGACCGATTGGCATACGCATTTAGACTATTATTCCGTTTGGACATGGTGGCTGAATGATAATGATAGAGAATCCGACCGGAATTCAAAATAAAAGGGAATTCCTCTGATGGTTTTTCTCCCTGGGAGACATAATCCACCGGGTGCAAAACAGCTTTGCCATCCGATGTATTAAATCGTTCGGTAAAAAGAGTTCCGGTACCGGGATGAGTTTCATCCGGGCAAGGCCACTGGATTCCCTGATCCTCGATTCGTTGGTACGTAATCCCGGCCAACATTGGCGTTACCTTACGAATCTCCGTAAAAACAGCTTCAGAGTTTTTATATTCCGGAAAGGGACGACCCATTCTTTTGGCAAGTTCACAGAGGACTGTCCAATCATTCCAGGCTTCCCCTGGTGGATCAACCGTTTTACGAACCCGTAGAACTCTACGGTCGCTATTAACAAAAGTACCATCCTTTTCTGCAAATGAAGTAGCTGGTAGCACAACATCAGCCATGGCAGCTGTTTCCGTGAAAAAAATATCCTGAACCACGACCAAGTCCATCCGTTTAAAAGCTTCTTCTGCATGATTCAGGTTGGGATCTGTGATCATTGGGTTCTCACCCAGCACATAGATCCCTTTAATCTTACCATCATAGGCCGCTTTCATCAGCTCTACTGTGGTTAAGCCAGGTTGATCATCCAGTTCTTCAACAGGAATATTCCAAACCTTAGCCACCTTTTTTCGGTTGGCAGTATCGGTCACAGGAATGTATCCGGGATAAAAAACCGGTGATGCCCCAACATCAGTAGCTCCCTGTACATTGTTTTGTCCTCGGGGAGGATTAATCCCGGCCCGTTCTTTGCCAACCTGTCCGGTAATTAACATCATATTGATCAGAGCAAATACATTATTGGTGCCGGTCACTTGTTGGCTCATCCCCATCCCGGTGGCAATAATAGCTGTTGTGGAACTGGCATAGATAGTAGCCGCAGCTTCCAGTAAATCAATCGGAACTCCGGTGATCTCAGCAACCTTTTCAGGCGTGTACTTTGAAGTTTGTTCCATTAATACCTGAAAGGCATCCAATCCACCTTTGACTCGGTTTTTGATAAATGTCTCATCATAAAGCCTTTTTTTGATAATGATATGAATGATTCCATTCAAAAGTGCCACATCTGTTCCCAATTTGGGTTGCAACCAGATATCGGCATATTTAACCATAGGTGTCCATTTGGGATCACAGACAATGATCTTATTCCCGCGGGTTTTGCCCCGTTTAACAAATGTTGCTGTAACGGGGTGGGTTTCGATAATATTGTTACCGATAATAAACAGGACATCACTGGTTTCGAAATCTTCAATGGAGTTGCTTCCGGCGCCATCACCAATAGCCCTGATCATGGCCGTAACCGTTGAGGCATGGCAAAGGCGAGTACAATAATCAATATTGTTGGTTTGAAACACCGTGCGGATAAATTTCTGAAACAGGTAGTTATCTTCATTGGTACATTTAGCAGATGAATATCCGGCAAGCGCTGAAGATCCGTTTTTTTCTTTGATGGTTCTAAATCGCTGAGCAATCAGCTCCAATGCTTCATCCCAACTGGCTTTTTCAAAAACGCCATTTTTCTTGATTAAGGGTTGGGTTAAACGTTCCGGGCTGGCAACAAAATCATAACCAAATCGCCCTTTGACACAAAGCCTGCCATAATTGGGACTAACAAACTCAACGCCATTCGATCGTACAATAGTGTTATCTTTAACCAGCAACTCCAGTTGACAACCTACCCCACAATAAGGACAGGTTGTTTTAACCGTCCGATCCACCTGATCAATTAAAAAATCCTCGTGATGGGGTTTCTCCACGATCGCACCGGTAGGGCAAATCTGGATACATTCACCACACCCATCACACTCTGATTCATCCCACTGATCAAAGCCGGCAATAATATGGGCCTTCAGACCACGTTCATTCATGGCTAAGACCTCTTTTCCCTGAATCTCACTACAGCCTTTAACACACCTGAAACAATTAATACATTTCGAGGCATCGTAACTTAAAACCGGTGAACTGGTATCTGTTTTAAAAATTATATCTTCCTTCAGGGGAATTGTTTGGCATACCTGCTCTATATCAATCTCATATCTTTTAACTAAATCTCTAAGCTCATCCTGATAGGTGCCATCATCTTCATTATTATGCTCGGCTACCAAATATTCAAGCGTTTGTCGGCGGTTTTGTTCCAGTTCTTCATCAAAGGCTGTTACCGTCAACCCTTCATCGACGGAAACTGTGCAGGCCATGGTCAAAGTATCCTGTCCATTTATTTTAACACTACACAAGCGGCAGGCTCCAGTGGGGGATATTCGGGGGTGAAAACAGAGGCCTGGAATATCAATGCCGTTTTCCCGAGCCACTTGCAATAAGTTTTTACCCGACCTGGTTAGTACCACTTTGCCATCAATTTGAATAGATATTGTACCCATTGATAATTATCCCTGATTAAAACTGGTTCGAAAAATATTGTTTTAAACTTCGTAATGGTAAAATAGGCGACTGCCCAAGTGGACACAATGACGTCTTAGACATGTATTCAGCTTTTTTAATCATATCATCCAGCGTTGGTTTTGTTTCAGATGTTTTCGTCGTAAATTCCTGAAACATTTGAACCAGGTGAGCAGTTCCAATTCTACAGGGAACGCATTTACCACACGACTCATGTTTAAAAAAATCCAGGATAGATCGGGTCATTTCGTGCAGTGATCGTGACTCACTAATCACAATGATAGCCCCGGATCCTAGTACCGCTCCTTTTTCTTTGAGCAGATCATAACTCATGGGGGTGTCCAGTACCGATTGATCCACAAAAGTTCCTGCCGCACCGCCGAGAAGCGCCGCTTTAAATGTTCCCCCATCTTTTATGCCACCACCCAGATCGTAAATTAGCGTTCGTAAAGAAGCGCCCATCTCAACTTCATAATAACCCGGCTTTTTAACATCACCACTCAGAGTAAATATTTTTGTTCCCGGTGAGTCTTTAGACCCCAGCGTCAAATACCATTTTGCACCCTTTTCTATAATGGCCGGGATGGTCGCCAGGGTTTCCACATTATTCACTAAGGTCGGCAATCCAAACAATCCTTTTTCAGCCGGAAATGGCGGTTTGATCCGGGGAAATCCCTGTTTGCCTTCCAATGATTCCAGCAGTGTCAGCTCTTCCCCACATAAATATGATCCGGCTCCCAATCGAATTTCAAAGTCCAGTGAATAACCGGAACCCAGAATATTCTGCCCGATATAGCCCGCCTTTTTTGCCTGCTTGATTGCCAGTTCCACCCGTTTAATGGATTGATAATACTCTCCTCTGATATAAATATACGCACGGGTAGCACCAATAGAATAACCCGCTATGATCATCCCCTCAATGAGTAGATGTGGATCTCTCTCCATAATGATGCGATCCTTAAATGTCCCGGGTTCTCCTTCATCAGCGTTGCAGATTATAAAGCGATCCGTGCAGGTTTTGCAGGAATCGCTGGTAAATTTTTCTTTCAATCCTGTTGAAAAACCAGCACCCCCTCTTCCCCGAAGACTTGATTGCAACATTTCATCAATGATGGTTTCCGGTTTTTGCGCCAACGCTTTTTGGAGTGCCCGGTAACCACCAGCTTGAATATATTCTTCAATCTTTTCCGGATTGATTTTCTTGACATTTTTCAGGGTAATTCGTGTTTCTTTAATCACTATTCTTTACTCGCAGGCTGTTTAAGATTTTTTCAAGACGATCGATCGTTAAACCGTCATAATGTTGCTCATTGATCAGCATACTGGGGGCCATCTCGCATTTTCCCAGACACTCTGATACCTCAAGGGTGAATCGCCCATCTGAAGTTGTTTGACCGATCTCAATTCCCAATTTTTGTTTCAGGAGATCGATTAAGGGATAAGCCCCCAACATACTGCAAACTGGAGATTTACAAATACGAATCAGATATTTCCCTCGCGGTTTCAAGCTGAACATGGAGTAATAACTGACAACACTATAAACCGCACTTAAAGGGATTTTCAGATATTCAGCCACAGCTTTTAAATTTTCAAGGGGTAAGTACTGCCTTGAGTTTTGGTTTTGTAGATCATGTAGAATTAGCAACAGGTTATCTTTATTTGGGGTAAAATTATTTAGACGCTGGGTTACATTCATCAATTTTATATTTCAGTAGAGTTAAAAGACGAAAAATGATTGTGTTGTCTTACATTACACTTGATCTTTTAAGTTGTTCAACTGAAAAGAATGAGGGGTCATAAAAAGAAGTCTATGTTTGACCTTAGTTTTCCTCAATATATCCTAAAAGGAAATTGCCCAAGAGTTAATACAGATTCAGAGTATTAAAGCGGCGGTATTAAATGGTATTATCCCAAAGGTTTTTTAAAAACATTTGCCAAGGATAAACCTCAATCCCATCTATTTGCGGATAGTTGTCTTCCAAAGAAACCAGTATATACTTTTTTAAAAGAGATTCTTCTTTAAGGGCTTTGATAGAGCATAGGCATAGGGGTCTTGTTTTGTGTTTTATTTTTATGCTAAAACAAGGAAAGTTGTGGTTGAATTTAAGATTAAAGGTAAGATTTAATCACTCTCAATCACTGGTATTGACTTAGGAATAGACAGAAAAATTAGTAACACTCCTACGATCACAAGCAAGGAGCCGATTTGTTGTGTCATCGTCAGACTTTCACTGAGTAAAAAATATGAATAAACAGCGACAAAGGCTATTTCAGCCATTGCCAATATACTAACGACACTAGCTTGAAGATGCCCTAACGCATAGGTGTATAAAAGGAATCCAGCTATGGTGGAAATAGCAATTAGACCCAAAAACGCGGACCAGGCGATGGTGGACATGGTAGTCGGTTGCCCAACAAATGGTTGAAACGGAAGCAGTACGAGTGCCGCGATTCCGAATATGTATAAGATTATGACCACAGGATCATGATCGATTCTGGCTTTTTTACCAAAAAGACTCCAACTGGCATATAGAACCGGGACACATAAACCGACAAACAGTCCTGGAATATTCAAGCCAGAACTACCAGGTATGGTTAAACCAGCGACCAGGAGCGTCCCTGAAAACGTCAGGATAATTGCCAGGACTTTTCGGGAAGTAATTTTTTCTTTCCATAAGTATCGCGCACAAATAGTAACAAAAGCCGGCATAGCTGCTTGAAGAACTGTGGTTACAGCTACGCCATTCAAAATAACACTGGTATTATAAAAAATATGGAAAATTCCCAAACTCATCCCCATGCCCACCAACCAGGGTAAATTCTTGATTTTGATCCTTAACTTACTTTTATTTTTGACACCGATAAAAACAAACAAAACTAAAAAAGCCGTAAAATTACGCCAGAATGCCATCGCTGCAGGTGACATTGAACTATTCTTAATAACTAAGGTCACAAATATACCAGTCATCCCCCAACAGGCAGTGGCAATAATCATCGCTAAAAACCCAGCAATTCTTAACTGTAAGAGACTAAGAGGTTTTTTAATTAAAAGAGACATTTTCTATAGTTGGCTGTTATGATTTATTTTGAATTTTAAAAGATTTTCGATTAATACGATATTTTTTTAGCTTATGTTGTAATAACTGCGGAGAAATTCCGATTTTTTTTGCCGCCTGTGCTGCATTACCACCCGTTATTGTTAAAGCTTCAGAAATACATCTTTGTTCATTGGTAGATTGAATTTCATTCAAAGTTTTCTGGGAATTTGTCGACACCGTGACTGGGGTGAGCAGAGAAGCGCTCTGATCCAATTCAGCCAGGGTATTTGAATTTTGTGATTCAAGAGTGTCTTGTTTAGAAAGCAGCGGGGTCTTCATCCGGGCTTCATGAACCGACAGATGCGTTAATTCAATTGTTTGGCGATAGCGCACCATATTCATGGCGCCTTCGATGACATGCTCCAGCTCTCTTACATTTCCCGGCCAATGGTATTGTAAAAACAGGGTCATTACTTCACTGGATACACCACTGATATCTTTTCCTAACGCCTGATTACATGTATGAAGAAAATATCTGATTAATAAGTCGATATCAACCTTCCGTTCACGCAGGGGAGGAATACGGATAAAAACGACTCCTAAACGATAAAATAAATCCGCTCTTAGCTCGTTATCCTTAATCGCTTGATACGGTTCGTTATTGACAGAGCTAATAATCTTGATATCCACATCGATCTCTTCCAGTGATCCTACCCGACGCACTTTCTTCTCTTGCAGAACTCTCAATAGTTTCGCCTGAAGACCTTTGGGCATAGAATTTACCTCATCCAACAGCAAGGTGCCGTGGTTCGCTTTTTCAAAAAGGCCAGGTTTATCCATAGCATCGGTAAAAGCACCTTTGACGGTTCCAAATAGTATTCCTTCCATTAAATTTTCCGGAATTGCCGCACAATTTAAGGCGATGTATTGATGTTTTTTTCTGGGACCTGCATTGTGAATAGATTGTGCCAGTAGTTCTTTCCCAGTACCGGTCTCACCGAACAGTAAAATTGGCGACGGTGATTTAGCTGCCAATTGAGCTGACTCCACCGCGTTAAGAAATTCTGTATCGGAGCCGACGATATCTTCAAATCGAAACCGGGTCCCGTTGCTTGGTCTTTCCCAGTGCCTAATTTTCGTATTCGAATCGGGATAATCCTGCAGGATGGGTTGGGATGATTTTGAAATCGTTTCAAAAGTTTGTTCAACAGATCGATAATCTCTTATGAAACAAATGGCACCAATCAAAACACCATTCGTATGGAGCGGATAGACATTATGAATGGAATTAACGATACGACCCAGACAGGTTCGATAATAGGAGGCCAGGTTATCAATGGAATTCCCATTTTTCAAGCAAAGCATCATCGGACTAATACCATCATCAACCCGATAAACATCAGCGATTTTTTTTCCCAGGACATAGTTGGGGTCAAGATCATCAATTTTCGCTTGTTTGTCGTTATAAAACAAAACAGTCCCCTGATGATCGGTAATAATGACACCTTCATAAAAATGCAAAAATATCGGAAAAAAAGAAAATGCTTTGGGGTCTATACGAGGAAATAGTTTTTTAAAATCGATTTGCATATGACTCTTTTTAGACTGTCCTTACACTTTACATGATAATTACAGAAAACCTCATTAGATATAGCAGGCCTGATTAAAACTGTTGTTCAAACTGAGTTTTAACACAGGTAAATCTGTGATATGTTAGCTACGAACTTAATCACTTCTGTCATCCTGAGTTTACGAAGGATCTCTTGCTAAATTTAATGGAGATTCTTCATTCCATTCAGAATGACAAAAAGAGCGACTCTTATTTCCAAGTGGCTTGCATTCGATCCAATTCTTTTTCGATTTCAGCCGGCAGCGGTTCTGCTTGTTTTTCCATCAATTCTAATGTTAAAGTTTGTAAGCGTTCTTCCAGTTGTTTCGACCCGGCACCTTCCCATTTCGCCATAATCGATCGATCAAACAACCTGGAGTACTTCACATCTTTAAAATACTTCATCGTGTGGGCTTCCTGAATATAGTTACCTCCGGGACCAATCCGATCAATCAGATCCACCGCCAACGTTTCTTCACTGACAGGAATTCCATTCATATAGTGCTTCACAGAATCCACAATATCATGGACCAAAACCATATATTCCGGCGATACCAGAGACCCATGATCCATCCAACTACTGCAATCATGGACAAGTCCCGACCCGATTGTTGCGGAAGAAAAACACTGTAGTGCTGCTTCTGCACCTGCCTGGGCATCGCAAAATTTAGAATCTGTAGCACCCGCTGTACCAAAAAATGGAAGTCCGTAATGCTGTGCCATTTGAGCCAAAGCACCGGTCATTAAACTCAATTCCACAGCCCCATAAGAAAATACTGTTGTTTTCATGTCCATAATTGTGGCAAAAGCGCCATAAATAAAAGAAGCACCCGGCTTAACCAATTGCGCCAATACCAGACCACTTAACGACTCAGCACCGGCTTGCACTACTGTCCCGGCAAATGTGGCTGGGGCTGATCCACTGGATTGAGGTGCGGGAAAGTTGATTATGGGAATGTTATTTTCTGCAGAAAACATCACTTTTTCGATGGCTAAATCATAATAAACCAAGGGAGAAATAGGCTCAGAATAATGCACCAGGCAAGGTGCTTTTTCGAAATTTTCCTTTCCGCCACAAAGCAAAAGCGCCATTTCATAAATATCTTGGACACTGTTAGTGTCTTTACAGCAAAAAACGTAGGGTTTCTTACAATGTGTCAATGTGTTTCGGGCGACCACCCGATCAGCAATATCTGCCTTAACATCCGCCGCCATGCCAATGGTCATGCACCAGTCATAACCAGGTAATGAATCACATAGTGCTGCAGTAGCCTTAACATGTTGGCTGGTAAACCGACACCGTTCATGCGTCTTGGGATCCATATAATCGATGCAATCCAGACTGGGACCAAAATACGATTTGCCATCTTCTAAAAAGACAGTCCGTTCACCGGTTTGTTTTCCCAATACCAACCGTGATGGTGCTTTTCTAATGGCGTCTTCAACCATCCAGGAAGGGATACGAACCCTATTACCTTCAACACGTGCGCCCGCACCACTTAGTATCTCCAAAGCTTTTGGTTGGGTGATTTGCACTCCTGTTCTTTCTAAAACTTCCAGAGTCGCAGCATGAATCTGAGCAATTTGACGTTCATTAATCACTTGAAGTTTTGGCCTAAAATTCAGTTCTTCGTAGTTAGTACCCATATTCCCTTCCTCCGAGTTCGATTATCGGTTTATTCAATAACTGGATAAAAAGCTCCGATGTAAGAATTCACTCGGAGCCATGCCAGGTTTCCTTCATCAGATTTAATATTCTGCAAATGAAAGACCACGGTCTTAAACAGTATCAATGAAGCATGTTCAATATGGCTTATCCCCTGGAATCTTATGATGCGATATCACTTAAAAATAAGAGCAACAAATAAAATTAATTTTATGAAACATAAAATATATTTTATATAATTGCACTATTTTTATAAAATATTTTTTATGTTTTATTTACTTCGACTGCAAAATTGACTTTTCTTGGACAAATATCTGATCGATTCGAATTATTATGGTTTGGGTTTACATAGGTTCCTACAAAGAATTTCTCCTCATACTTCGTCGAGATGACACATGATAACACTTTGATTTTAAAGGTGCAAAAATCAAGTTCGTTAACAACCTGCGCAGAATAACCAAAAATAAATTCAATATAGCCGAAAAACACTCTATTTTATCTGATTGAATTTGGACACATAGAGGATTTGATAATTTATCAGTAATATAATTATTCCAACTGGCATGTTGATTGCTGAAAACCTGTTCATACTTTCGACGATTTTCTTAAGGAACTTTGATCAGTTAACAAACTTTAGGAGGCTTCAGATGATTTATCAAAACCGGGACTATGGAATCTCTCACATAAAAACCAGAAAAAAGCACTCATGTTACGGAATGGGTATCGGTATTATGATCCTGGATGATGTATATCCCGGGTTCCCAGGGGATGTGAGAAATGCCAGTGCCTTTCCGTTCCCCATTCAATATGAAATTGTTAAGGGAATTGATATCAAAGCATTGCTCTGGCACGAAGATAAAAGCCCTTGCCTGGAGCCCATTTTACAAGCTGCTAAGAACCTTGAAAATATGGGATGCAGGGCGATAGCAGCAGAGTGTGGGTATTTTGCTTATTTTCAAAAAGAAGTGGCTGGTTATGTTGATATCCCAGTATTTATGTCCAGTTTGCTTCAGGTTCCTTTCATCCAACAAATTATCGGTCCTAAAAAAGAGGTTGGAATTTTATGCTATCAGAAACAGTTTCTGACGAAAAACCACCTGCAAAACGTAGGTATCGATCCGGAAAGCAATTATGTCATTGGTGGTGCCAGTGATGATTATCAATGTACTGAGCTGGATAAATTATGGAATTGGGAAGTACGCCCTGATTTACCGGAAGCCAATTATAAAATCCAGGAAGAGCAGATGATTCATGCCTGTACCGAATTATGTAAATCTCATCCGAAGATCGGGGCTATCATGTTGGAGTGTACCGGTATGCAGCCATTTGCGCGAGCTATTCAACAGAAACTGGACTTACCTGTTTTTAGTTGGGGAACAATCCTGGATTATGCATTTTCTGTCGTGGCACATCGGGATTATTATGGTCATGTTTGATCGAATCGAGATGTCATACAATTAAATGATAATGATAAAGTTCTGTTAAAAGCAATCGTTCAGAGAGTAGCCATGGATTTTTCTACCTCTCACTGGTGATTGTGAATGAATAGATTCGGGGAGGTGGAAACACCTGAGTTTGCAGCTCCCTGAGCGATAAAGTATCTGCTTGATTCCTGCAATATAACAGAATTGACACAACGTTCCCCCAAATACTTGGTACTTCATAAATCGCAACATCGCAACTACGTCCCCCAGTTTTTTTTGGAAAAATGTAGAA